>Ga0209704_1000014_pt1 | contig 34858 bp, 52 predicted proteins | sample PPLLaktember2015_FD_187258 | JGI IMG/M metagenome (GOLD analysis project Ga0209704, IMG submission 187258) | Freshwater sediment microbial communities from Prairie Pothole Lake near Jamestown, North Dakota, USA - PPLs Lake P7 Core (6) Depth... | ecosystem: Environmental > Aquatic > Freshwater >... | reverse complement strand
TTCCCCCAGCTTGACCGGCCGTGCAGGGCCCTACCCCCCCCCTCGATTTTTTTCGTCAAGCTATGGCTAGGCTGGCATGAGCGCTGAATACGTAGGTAGTAACGCGTAGGCTTGTTAAGAACCTCACAACCTAGTGTTTCCCCTAGTGTCCAGACGCTAGAAGTAGGGTACATTTACATCACTGCGCGACATGACTAACAGACAGCGCAGCAACAAACCAGGAATGAACATGAACACATACAACTTCAGCGCAAATGGCCTCGACTTCGGCAACTATGAAGCGGCCTCACAGGAAGAGGCTCAAGAAATCTTTGCGCAAGATGCCAGCTACAGAAGCTGGGCAGCAATGGTTGAGCAAGCTGAAGAGTTCGGCGGCAACAACGTTGAAGTCAAAGCAATCTAACAACCAGGGGCTCCGGCCCCACGCACGTCATCAACGACATCAAGAACGCTTAACCCACCATCAACAAAGGAAGCACATCATGAGCAAATTCAACGGCCACAAGAACTACAACCATTGGAACGTCGCTTTGTGGGTCAACAACGACGAAGGCCTCTACCGCATGGCGCTAGATCACGTTCGCAATTGCTCAGGTGGGCGAGAGAAAGCTGCTAGCAACATGCTGGACGAATTAAACGATCAGGGCATCACCCGCACCCCTGACGGCGCACCGTACAGCAAGACCGCTATCCGCGCCGCTATGGTCGGCATGTAAATCACCCAGTGGCTCCGGCCCCATCAAAAGAACATCATGACCAACTATCAAATCATTTTCCCTGCTGAAGCCGACACCCTTGAGGGTGCTGAAGTGGCCGAGTTTGAAGCCGAAAGCCTTGTCATCGTTTCCCGCGCGAATTCTTTAGCTGCGCGTGCAAATGGGGTGCGTGGGGAATACCGCGCCCTGCTCGAAGAGCAAGTAAAGCACCTCTTGTGGGAATCGTGCCAGCACCCAGGGCTATATCGTGGGGGGGCAGCCCCGCGCATCGTTGTGGCCGAGGTGGCAGCATGAAACAAGCCATCTTCGCAATCGCCCTTGGCATCATCGCCGGCCTCGTCTTCGGGATGTACTTCTGACATGCAACAGACTCGCCAAGCCCACCTTCTGAGCCTGCTCAATGCAGGCCACCCATTCCGCATCGCCCTGATCCTCACATCGATCACATTCAACGTGCCCACGCACACAATTGAGAAGGAGTTCTACAGATGAGCTACTGCCCGAAGTGCCAAGCCCCAGCAAGGGTGCTAGAAACGCGTCACAGCCCCGTACACAACGTTAAACGACGTAGGCTGGGGTGCACTAGCTGTGGCTATCGTTTCACGCTCATAGGCGATGCATACAAGAGGTGCGCCAAATGATGCAGGCAATCATCGAGGCAGACGAGATCCTGGCCGAGGCCAATCTCCCGAAGTACAGCGAGGCCATGGTCGCTCTCTTAGCCCTGGCCCGCGAGATAGGCTCGATCCCATCAATAGACCAGCACCAAGTCTTTAAAGCATGGGTCATCCTCGACCGCTACTCAACCAACAGCCTGGAGCATTGAACATGTTTGAAATCGCCGTTCTAGTCCTACTCTTCTTGATCCTTTGCTCACTCCAAGATTGATGGCTTAAGAACACACCAAAAGGCCCTCAGGGGCCTTTTTTTACGTCTCCCCCTGTCCTGACCCATCTTCGATCTGCCGAGGCTCTACGACCTTCGCGTCAATGACATCCTCGGCAATGAGCCGTGCCTTGGCCGCCTCTAATGCGCCAGTAATACTAATACCCGTATGTACTATTTCATGCTTCTGAGTTTCTGCCCAGCGCATTTGAGTTTTAGTCCACCAGATAAGCGAGCCAGTATCTCCATTGATTGCCTTCTGATAAAGCGTCCCACCGATCTTCGCATTTGCCTTTGCTTTACCGGCTAATAACTCCTTGCCAAAATGGTCCCGCAGCGTATCGCTGTGAATGCCGTCCCGGATCAGCGCCGCAATCTGCTCCTGCACCAGCCCAATCCCCGACAACTTCTCAACATACTCACGCTCTTCATCAGTCGGCACAAACGCAGGCCTACCCGCCCCTGGCTGAGCCCCGCCACCACCCCGACGAATTTCTTGTCTGGAATTTTCTGCTTCTTCATCCATGTTAGTACCTCCTAACTTTGCTGGTTGATTGGTTCACAACTTATCCATTTCAATAAACGCCACCTTTTTGACGTGCGATTTTGGTGCCGGGTTGTCTGAGTCCCACAACCGCATTTCACGTCCCTTAGGGCTGTTTAAAAGAGCTTCACGGCTAGCTTGGTGACTGGGACAGAGTTGATCATCTGTGCATTCTTTGCAGCCTACAGAGGCTTCTTCAATTTGTTGCTCAAACTGATAGAAAAGATCATCTCGTTTTTTGCTCCAGTCCCTCCAAGCAAGATTAAATTCTTCTGATTCATGAAGCAGCAGCAAATCGTCAAGGCTTCGAATTTTGTAGTTCGCTGGCGCCCGCCCGACTGGCTCCGTCAATTTCTTGATGGCTCCTGCTTTTTCCAATCTCTTGATCGCAAGCATGACTGACTGCTTTGTGGTTCGCAAGGCTTGAGCTATGTCGTCATAGCTAGCTGAAAATTCTCCGGTCTTGTAATTTGCTCCCGTGGCAATCAGTGTCAAGACACGTGCGTCTGTTCCACTGAGCTTGGCATTCTTAGCCATCCATCCAAGCATGTTCAAAGTCTCTTTGTAGTCCATTGATTCAATCCTTTGCTTGTTAGTTCATCTAAACTTATAGCCCCCCGCAGGGGCTATAAGTATTAGATTAACTTACGTTAATCTTATACTTATAGTAGAGTCTAAATTTCCTATGACTCTACAGAGTTCGTCTTTAACGCTACTGCAATTTGATTGTACACTACATGTGTCCGTGTTTAACGGTACGTAAAGTTTTTTTACACAAGAAGTGAGGCTTAAATCCTTCTTGTGTTGTGTTTTTCACGTAGTGTACAAATTTTGATTGACTCAAAACCATTAGACGTTAAATTTTTCAACCCTTGTTTGACAAGATCTGCAAGGAAGTTATCCACAGGTTATCAACAACAATCCATCCATGTTGAGCGGTTTTTATCATGTCTGCGCTTAAGAGCGGCCCGATCATTTGGCCATCTGGCTTGCACATGGATTCGGCTTTTGATTGCTTGAATCCGTCGTTGCTTATCAAGAAATCTAGGAGTGCCGACCGTGACAAGTAGGGCTGGCCGATATGGGTTTCGCAGTGTGATTTGCACCAAGCACGCTCAAATCTTTTGCGCGCTGCAACAAATTCTGAGTCTTTTATTGAGGCTGTATCAGCAGCCTGCTCGTCGTGTACTGCGACACAAGTGGTTGCCGATTTGCCGAATTTCGTGGTTCCCATCTCAATAACTTCAAGACGGAAATATATGGCTTCGCCTTTGCCGGGTAGCTCTCTTTGCTTTGTGACGCTGGCTGATCGAGTGCCGTCTTTCTCTGCTACCTCAATTTCGGTGTCGATGTGGGCGCGAATGCCTGACCAGCCGCGTGCACCTTTGGCTTGATCTTTACCGTTGTGATGAATGATGTGGAGGGCGGCTTTTGTGGATTGAGCCACTCGGTCAAACCGAGCCATCACTGGGCCCATGTCTTCGCCTGAATTCTCGTTTGCCCCGGCACTCATACGGGCCAGAGTGTCGCCAACAATCAGACGAACTGGCTTGCCCTTGAGTTCTGAGACGGCTCGGACTAGATCGACTACATCGTTTGCGTCTTCGTCGCCCTCGTAAAAGTTCATCGGCAAAGGCACCATCACTAGATCTGATAGATCGTGGTCGTAGTACCTTTTCATAGCTTGCATTCGAGAGCGAATGGAGCCGGGGGCCTCGCTTGCTAAGTAGATGACAAGGCCCGGATCTACTTTTCGGCCGCAGAAGTCTCGGCCCATTGCGATATGAGCGGCCATCGCCAGAGCCCAGAATGTCTTGCCTGAGTTGCTATCTCCGTAAGTTACGGTCAAACTGCCCATCACCAGAAGCCCCTCAATCAGCTCATCAGGCGCTTCGTAGTCTGTGCCCAGCTCGTTTCCAAAGACGGCTTTAAGCTTTGTGATGATGTCGCTTTTGGGCGGTACTAACAGCATGAGAAGATCTGCTCCCGCTTGAGCGTAGTCGTTTGCGTCACCCGGAGTCGGGATCAGAATCATACGCGCACCATGCTTTGCACTGGCCTGCTCTGCGTAACGCTGACCGATTCCGCTTGCATCGTGGTCAGCCACAATCACCATCTCTTGAGCTGGCATCTGCTCACGAAGCGAGCCTGTGACTGGCACGAGATTACCGGCGCTGTAAGCGACGATGCAGGGCCTGTTTGTGGTCTGGTGGATCGTCGCGGCTGTGGCAAAGCCTTCTGCGATGTAAAGCACACCGGGCTGGTCTAACGTTCCTAGCATCCAATACATGCCGCCGGTCTGGCCTCCGGCGTGATATAGCTTACCGCCCGCTTCATCAATGTATTGGAGGCTTGAGAGTTCGCCGTCTGGTGAGAACAGAGGCAACATCAAGCGCCCGTCACCCGTTACCCTAGCGCCATTGGCCTCGATGCCCTTGCGCTTCAGATATGGGTGCTCTGGGCTGGCCTGCACACCACCTGACCAGATTGTCTCTACTGTGCTTGCAGCAACGCTTCGATCTCGCTCAATCTCGGCATCACGCTGTTTTTTTGCAGCTGCAACCCGAGCGATGTGAGCCATTTCTTCAGCTGGGGTCCACTTATTGCCGCCCATATCAGCTTTGACAGTCTGGGTGATATCTTCACGCCAACACCCGAACGTGATGCAAGGAATCCCATCTGCATGGCCTACGTACCAGCCAGAACGATCAAACTTCTTTGATTCTGTGGACCTAAATCGACGCAGCTTCCCATCTAAGATAATTTCCGGCGGTACATCTAGGCCAGAACGCCGAATCGCCTCGGCAAATTGCACTTCCGGTGCCGCAGGCACAGGGCTCACTGGGGGCGACCAGGGGCCGCCTAATATTTTGGAGAGGTCAGCCATGGCGCAGGACCGACTGGGCACTGCTCTTGATGTACTCACTCAATGCCGCCAGAACGCGGTGAGACGGGTTGCATCCTTCGTTGTTCCGAATGTCCCTGAGAGTGTTGGGATGCAGGCCCGTACGCTCTGCGATGACAGTCAGTCGCCGGTCTTGGAGCTGTTCGCGGATGAGTTCAAGTGAAAGCATGATTGTGAGAAATGTTGTGTTGGGGTGTTGACATCATACGCCCCATCAAGTTATAGTGTCAACATTGCACGAACAGATCCCCTGACGGTGCAGCTAAACGGAGATAGCAAAATGGAACTCATTCATCAAGACGGCTTTTACAAAGTTTGGGCAAGTCAGACCGGCGCTTACGTCACTGTCTGGTCGTCCGATTATCCTAGCAAGTATTCATTGCTTGGCACTTGCGAGACCCGAGACGAGGCATTGGATCTGGCTTTCAATTACACGGATTGCATGCTGAACGAGGTGGCATTCTGAAAAACTGGCCATTCCCCACATACAAGGGAGTGGCCTTGCCAAGGCCCCCCGCTACCCCGTTCCGCCAGGAACCCCTACCACCTGCGCCACCAGCGCCATTCTAAGGAAACACTATGGCAATCAATCTCAAAACCACCGGCCAACTGGCCGCCTCGGGTGTAAAACTTTTGGTCTACGGCGCTGCTGGCGCAGGCAAGACTTCCCTTATTCCTACATTGCCCAACCCCGTAGTCCTCAGCGCCGAGGGCGGTTTGTTGTCTATCGCCGGGGCCGACGTGCCCTTCATTGAGATTAGCTCAATGGACGCCCTCAGGGAGGCTTACGAATGGCTCACAAAATCGGACGAAGCAAAGAGCTTTCAATCTGTGGCCATTGATTCAATCTCGGAGATCGCCGAGGTGGTACTGAACCACGAGAAGAAGACGAACAAAGATCCCCGCGCGGCATACGGGTCAATGCAAGAACAAATGTCAGACGTTATCCGCGCATTCCGTGATCTTCCAGGCCGCCACGTTCTGATGACAGCGAAGCTGGAGAAGACTCAGGACGAGATGGGCCGTGTTCTGTATAGCCCATCGATGCCCGGCAACAAAACCGGCCAATCTCTGCCGTATTTTTTTGATGAAGTTTTGGCGCTGCGAGTTGAACGTGATGCAGAGGGTGGCACACAACGCGCGCTGATGTGCGACTCAGACGGGTTGTGGTTGGCTAAGGATCGTTCCGGCAAGCTGGGCGCGTGGGAAGGCCCGGATCTTGGTGCTGTGATTGCGAAGATTGGGGGGAATGTATGACCCGAGACGACATCATCAAGCTGATGCAGCAAGCTTGCGATTCCGACAAGAAACCCGCGTGGCATAACGACTTTTGGACGGTCACTCAGCAGGAGCTTGAACGCTTCGCCGTCCTCGTTGCAGAAGCAGAACGCGAGGCTTCTGCGAAGGTATGTGACGCCCGCTACACGGGCGACAACAATCGTGAAGATATAGAGGCGCGTCGATGCGCCGCAGCCATCCGAGCAAGGGGGAACAAATGACAATCTTCATCAAGACAGACGCCGCATTCCTAGCTGCGCAATGGGAAGAAGCAAAGCAAGAGGAGAAAGCAGCCACTGACAGACGCCGAGACATTGAAGATCAACTCGTTGAATGTCTTGGCATTCCCAAACAGATGGAAGGCACAAAGAACGAACTGGCTGGGATGTACGAAATAAAAGTAGCTGGCAGGCTTGACCGGAAGGTCAATACTGATAAGCTTCAGTCTATAGCAGAGGAAGCCGGACTGACCGAACACCTCTCTTCTCTGTTTCGATGGAAGCCGGAAATCAACATGAGCGCTTGGAAGTCTGCTCATGAGTCAATCACGGCTCCTCTGCTTGATGCAATCACTACCACGGCCTCCAGGCCATCTTTCACAATCACCAAAAAGGTCTAATCATGGCATTTCTTTCACAATCATTTGACGTCTCCGATCTGCCCAAGGGCGCGACTGAATTCAACCCACTGCCTGCTGGCTGGTATTCAGCAACTATCTCTGGTGCCGAGGTCAAGGAAACGAAGGCTGGAACTGGCGAGTACATCGCTATCAAGTACAGCATTACTGGCCCAACCCATCAGGGTCGTGTGATCTTCGGAAACCTGAACATCAAGAACCCAAACCCCAAGGCCGAGGAGATTGGCCGCCAGCAGCTGGGCGACATCATGCGAGCCATCGGGCTGGCCCGTGTGACTGACACCGATCAACTGATTGGTGGAAGTCTCGTTATCAAGCTGGATGTCAAGGACGATGACAAGTACGGCGAGCGCAACGAAGTGAAAGGCTTCAAGGCTGTGATGGGCGCAATGTCTAGCCTGCCGACCGCTGCACCTGCTGTTCCGTCCAGCGCCAAGGCTGCTCCTCCGTGGGGTAAGAAGTAAGCAAAAAAAAGCCCCTTGACGCTTTCGCGCTGAGGGGCAATGGCAACTGCCTTCGGGGGGCAGAACGAGGAGATTAACATGCAAATACCTGAGATGGATTCTATCGCGTCTTTAATCGACAAGGCGCATGAAGAACGTCACGAAAAACCACGGTCGCACCTAGGCGCGTCAATGCTGGGTCACAAGTGTGACCGATGGTTGTGGTTGTCATTTCGCTGGGCAGTTGTCGAGAAGTTTTCCGGCCGCATGTTGCGGCTATTTCGTAGGGGTCACAATGAAGAACAGCAAATTATCAATGATCTTCGGTCCATTGGCCTGGACGTTCGGGTTCCATCGGCGGGTCAAAGCAGAGTTGATTTTGGGGCGCATGTGTCTGGCTCTCTTGATGCTCGGATTGAGAAGAATGTGCCTGGAGCCGCGAAAACCCCCCACGTCGCAGAGTTTAAAACGCACTCTTTGAAGTCTTTTAATGAATTGAAAGCAAAGGGTGTGCAAGAAGCGAAGCCGATGCATTGGGCTCAGATGCAGGTCTACATGTTGGGCACGGGCTTAGACCGGGCGTTGTATGTGGCAGTCTGCAAGGACGATGACAGGATCTATACAGAGCGGTTGCATCTGGACAAAGAAGCGGCTCAGAAGCTGGTAGACCGTGGTCGCCGCATTACGTTGTCTGACCGCATGCCGGAGCCTTTGAGCACCAACCCCACCTGGTACGAATGCAAGTACTGCGCAGGTCATGATCAGTGCTTTGGAAGCAAGACGACGAAGCAAGTCAATTGCCGTACCTGCGCGCATTCATCTGCGCTAAGTGATAGCACGTGGCACTGCGCACGCTGGGATGACCTGATTCCGGTGGAGGCGCAACAGCAAGGGTGTGAGAGTCACGTATTGCACCCGGATCTGGTGCCGTGGGAGCGCAAAGAGAGCGCGAACGAGTGGCAAGCAATTTACATAGTGAACGGCAAGCAGCTAGTTAATGGCGAGCCAGGGGATGGCGTCTATTCAAGCAAAGAGCTGCTGGCCAATGCTGATGCTTGCGCCGATGAAGCTGTTCAAAAGCTAAGAGGCGAATGGGCTGGCTCGAGGGTGGCTGGATGAAGCTACGCGACTACCAACAACGCACTATTGATCAGTTGTATCAATGGTTTGCCGCTAGCAACGAAGGCAATCCTTGCTTGGTGCTTCCCACTGGGTCCGGCAAGAGCCATATCGTTGCTGCTTTGTGCAAAGACGCCTTGCAGCAGTGGCCTGAGACTCGTGTTTTGATGCTCACTCATGTGAAAGAGCTGATTGAGCAAAACTCGGAGAAAATGCGACTCCACTGGCCAGGGGCGCCAATGGGTATTTATAGCGCGAGCATTGGGAAAAAGCAACTTGGCGAGCCCATTACTTTTGCTGGAATCCAGTCAGTGCGCAACAAGTCAAAGGAGCTGGGCCACATTGATCTGGTGCTGATTGATGAGTGCCACCTCGTGAACCACAAAGAAGAGGGCGGTTACAGGACGTTGCTGGCAGAACTGAAGGCTATCAATCCAGCCTTGCGAGTGGTTGGTTTGACGGCTACGCCTTATCGGCTAGGTCACGGCCTCATTACAGACAAACCCGCTTTGTTTGACGATCTGATTGAGCCGATAAGCATTGAAGAACTGATTCACAAAGGGCATCTGTCGAAATTACGCTCCAAAATCACCATGTCGCAACTAAATGTTGATGGCGTACACAAGAGAGGTGGTGAATACATTGAGTCAGAACTGCAAGCTGCCGTAAACACGGATTCAAACAACAAAGCCGCTGTAGAAGAAATAATTTGGCAGGCTGTAAATCGCAAAGCGTGGCTGGTCTTCTGTGCGGGTGTAAAGCACGCCCAAGCAATCGCTGATGAGATGAACGCAAATGGGATCGTTGCTGCTTGCATCACTGGTGACACACCGAAAGCAGAGCGAGAAAACATTCTGGCTCGTTACAAAGCCGGCGAAATCAGGGCTCTAACCAACGCTAACGTTTTGACGACAGGCTTCGACTATCCGGACATTGACCTGATTGCCATGCTGCGCCCAACAATGTCAGCAAGTCTTTACGTTCAGATGGCAGGCCGTGGTCTTCGCCCCAAAAGCCACACAGACCATTGCCTAGTGCTGGACTTTGCAGGCGTGGTGAGTACGCATGGCCCTATCACCAATGTTCAGCCGCCGAAGAAAGCAGGGTCTGGCAATGGAGAGGCACCGGTCAAGGTGTGCGACAACTGCGACGAACTTTGTGCAATCTCTGCTTTGAAGTGTCCCGCTTGCGGCAATCCTTTCCCGCCTCCAGCAAAGAAAGAGTTGGTGCTGCACCTGGACGACATCATGGGGGTTGAGGGGCTTGAGCTTGAGGTCACAAGTTGGGCATGGCGTAAGCACCTGAGTCGCACAAGTGGCAAGGAAATGCTTGCTGTAACGTACTACGGGGGCTTAAGCGATGTGCCAGTGACTGAGTATCTGCCAGTGCTGCACGATGGCTACGCAGGCCAGAAAGCGGCCCAACAATTTGTAACAATTGCAAGGCAAGCGGGAGTAGAAAAGAACGCTCAAGGTCTGGACGAGGCAGTAGCGTCAATGAAGGGTTCACGTCCCCCATCATTGATTGAGTACAAAAAAGACGGAAAGTTTTACCGAGTCATCCGAAGGGAATGGAAGTGACCAAGCCGCCAGAACCACAAGCCGTAGTACTTTTTCGAGCAAGAAAGAAAGAACCAGTACCGAGGTGCTGCCATACATGCGACAACTACAACGAAGCTGGCTGGTGCAGCATGTTTGACTTGAAGCCGCCAGACGAGTTCACGCACGCATTTAACGAGTGCCCAGATTGGATAGAGGAAGTCCCATTTTGAACATCCCAACCGAACACGAAGAACAACGCGCGTTTGTCAGCTGGTTTCGCCAGACACACAAAGGCGTCCGGATCTTTGCCATCCCCAACGGCGGAGCCCGGAGCATTGCAACAGCCGCTCGGCTAAAAGCCGAAGGAGTAAGCGCTGGAGTGCCCGACTTGTTCATCCCAGCCTGGATGATGTGGATCGAGATGAAGCGGCAAAAAGGTGGTGTGGTTAGCGAGGATCAAAAGGATTGGATTGCCTATATGCGCGGAGCTGGATACATCGTCTTAGTGTGCAAAGGAGCGGAAGATGCAAAGAGACAACTTTGTGGGCACGTTGATCATTTAGATGTTGACAGCGCAGTGTAGGATATGCACAATACACACATCGCAACAAACAACCGGAAGGACTCCAAATGTTTTGCTCTAACGACACCGACCTGAATAACTACTTTCGCAAGCAAGAAGCCACTGAGGCTCGTTACGAGCAAGCCCGCGCACGTGCAATGAAGGACATGTGCTATTCCGAGCTTGACGCTGGCGAAATGCTCTGGGCTGTTGAGCAGTTTGACAAGGGCTTGATGACTGCCGAACAAGTAGGCAAGTACATCATTGAGCACCGAAACGGCATCCTTGAAGCCAAAATCGACAAACTGCTGTAAGTTTTGGGGGTCTCGCAGAGGTAAGCCGGGTTCGCCCGGCGCCCCCGCCAATCGAGGAAACTATGGCAGAGCGTAAAAAGTTACACGTCAATCACTTGCTTCAGAAATCACTCTTAACTTGGGCACCAGGCGAAGGTCCAACGATTGAGATTAACTGCTTGGAGCGGCTTTATCCCAATGTTAGGTTGGACTGCATTCTGTTAGGAGAAAGCAAGTTTGCCAGGAGCCGCCCGATCAAAGGCCCCCCGCTGGCTGGTGGCAGGGTCAAGGCCCAACGAGTCGTTGTCATCATCAAGCACCTGCGGGAATGGCTAGAAGTCGCAAACCCTGACGACGTAAAGACTCCCGACGAAGTAATGGAAGCTTTGCTCGCAGAGCACAAGAAGATTCTAGCGGTACGGAAAGAACTGCAAGAAATGCAGAAGTTACGAAGAGCACAAGAGAAGTCAGAAAAAAAGAAGTTGAAGCCCAAGGCTGTAAAAACTAAAGCGCCAAAAGCAACAAACAACGATCTATGGGGGGTTTGGAAATGAAGAAGTGGGGTCGAGGGGAGGAAATGCTCAAAGCCTTAGAAGAACTTGGGCCGATGACAACGGTGGAGATATGCGCGCACATTGGCACGACTAAGGATAAGAGTGGGGCAATCCTTGGCCGGCTCATGAAAGCCAGTCCGCTCAAGCCTAAGCGCGTTTACATCTTCGGTTGGACTTACGACGCGGAAGGCGCAAGGAGGTATCCAAGGCCTATCTACGCTATTGGAGACAAGAAGGATAAGCCGATGCCGAAGCGGTGTCACAACGAGAACCAGCGCCGGTATCGCAGCATGAAGTCAAAGATGGTGAACAGCGTCTTCCAGCTGGGAACGCCGATTAAGTATAGATTTGCATGAACATCACCGCTCTAAAACTTGTTCGGCAGTTATGGAATGTTCCCAGCATTCCACGCAGCCAGAATCGATACAACCAGCGCCAGTGGGTCAAAGCAGTCAGAATGCTTGGAGCTCGCTGGCTATTAGCAGAATCACTCAGAAGGGGAAACCGTGTCAGATATTGACGAAACATTAAAAGAACGTGGCAGCCGGTACGGTGTCTTCGCAAAGCACGCCGAGGTCTCTCAAGACCTTAAGTTCACAATCAACATCCATCTCAAACGCCGAGGCAAACTGCTCCAAGCAGACCAGCAGGAAGCCCTAGACATGATTTGCCATAAGATCGCGAGAATCATCAATGGCGATGAGAATTACGACGATACTTGGGTAGACGTAGCTGGGTACGCAACTTTAGTAGCTAAACGCTTACAAGGAGAGGATCTATGAGCTGCAATGGCAACTGCTGTCAGGGTCGTAACTGTACGTGTGGAGAAGATCAAATGATCTCTCTTGTTGCAAGGCTTCTACTGGTTGTTCTTACGCTAATTATCTTCTTTGGGATCTACGCCACATCCTAAAAACATGGCGCGTTCAGCGACGCGCCTACGTTGTAGCCCCGGCAGGATCTTTCCACCTGCCCTGCAAAACCTCAAAAACTGATCCGCTGCGCCTCTGATGTCGCCTCGGGTCAGTTTCATTCTGAGGGTTGATCTTTGCAGGGCTCCGATACCGAGGTTGAAAGCGAAGCTAACCAGAGCATCAAATTGGCATTGCGCGAGACTTCGGCCGCATAGTCTTTCAACGCCAGACTCAAAAAGAGCGATGTCATTTCGTAGAAGTTCATTTACCTCGGCCTCGGTAAAACTACGGTTATGTTCTGGCCTTAGCGGGAAGTGCCGCCGGCCATCCATGGATAGATAGTGCTGGTCATGGTACAGCACATGTCCAACGCCGACAGTCCAAAGCTGTGCAGAACACTTATAAGGCTTGAGCCGGACACCCTCAAAGTGCTTGATGAGGTCTACGCCGGCTTTTGAGATCTTCATTTGCCAAAGGCTCGACCACCGAAATGGAACGCTATGATTGATGCAAACAGCGCCTGGGTGCCTTCATCCCAAAGCTGGGCAGCCAAGCTATCAAACGATGCGCCCATCCTGACGCCATGCACAAATAGCCCGATGTCGATCAGAACCAGCAGCAGGAAGAAGCCGTAGGTAATGACCGGCCTGACACTGGCCCGGAGGTTCTTAATCCATGTGCTGGTGCCGTCTTGAATGGCTGCATCATGGGTGTAGATGGCTTTGGTCTCCTCAACCTGTGCGCCAATCCGAGATTGAATCTGCTGATTGACCGTCTCCATTTCAACCTGGACGTTGCGGATTTCTTCCAGCCTTGCCTGGGCATCAAAGCCCAGTTTGCGCAACTGCAATTCACGCTCAATCTGCATCCTTGCTAGTTCAATCTCATGCCGCTTATCGCCGCGATCCTGGAGGAACTCCAAGAACTTAGGCAAGCCGCCAGCCAAGAACGAGAAAATGGTGCTGATGAGCGTAAGCATTAGGGTTTGTCCACTTTATGGTCCAACTTGTCGCTGATCTTACTCAGCAAGCTTTTAACATCAGCCATATCGTCGCGGTAGTCATCCCTGCGCACATATCGAGCAGGCATTGATCGGATGTCCGAATCAAGCCTCTCGATAGCTCGGTAGATGTGGCTCAAGATCCAGCCACCAAGGAAACCGGCAACACTGACGGCGATGTTAAAGATGAATTGGGTTTCCATAGTTGGCCCTGTTACTGGTTTTGACTGAGAGCGTTGACCATCAACTGTTGAGTTGGCGTAGATGTCCTAAACAATCCAGCAAGAGCATTAGCACCACCTGGAAACTGTTGAGAAATCCTTGGGAGGACGCTTGCGGCCCTACCCGCACCATAAGCAACTTCACCAACCAACCGTGGAGATGTTAACGGAAGAGCGGCCAAAACAGCGGGGTTTGTCATTCCCGCAAATCCCCCCAACCCAAGGGCGCCTCGGCCAGAAAGCGACCGAGGAAGAACATCAGACATCAATTGACCGGCAATTGCTGGTTTAAGTTGCTGCCCAGTTTGAGCCTCAAGTTGTCCAAGCAATGCTTGTTTGTAGTCACCAGATGGTGTGCCCTTGAGGGCCTGCATAATCTTGTTCAAGGCAGTTTCTTTTTTGATCTTGTCTCCGCCACCCAATGCATCGCTGATTTCTCTGACAAGTTTTGTCTGGGTTTCATACGCTTTCATTGCGTCTTTATAACCCGGCACATTGTCAGTAATAGTTTGCTTTACGGAAGAAACAAATTCAGAAAGAGCACGTTTTGCTTGGGTTTGTTTTGAACTTTCTGGATAAATGCTATCCAGTCGTCTTTTTAGCGCGTCCAAATCAATTGCTGTTGGAACTGGATGCGCAGCCTTCCATTGCTGAATAGCGTCTTTTGCCTCAGAGACAATTCTTTGCTCATCAGCCCCAATCATTGATTTGCCGGCATGTGTTATTGAGCTATCAATTTTGTTAATTGCTGCATCAACTTTTGCATAATCTAGTGGGGTTCTATCAGCGGCCCAACCAGTTTTTGACGTTACATATGCTGTAGAAGCATCATCTCGCATCTGAGAAATGCCATCCTTCAATGTTTCAAGAACATCATCCGTCGGTACATTCCTGCGCAGATTGTCAATGAACGCGGTTGCGTTTTTCTTACCTGCCGCAAACGCCTCTTTGACAACATTTGGAGTAACTGCGCTGGCAACGGCTGGCACACCTTTACCAATTAGCGGCATTGCGCCGCCAATTACCGCACCAGTTTCAACATCAGCCGGGTTAATCAACGCACTTGTGCCGGCTCCAACGGTAGCTCCAGCGGCAACAGAAGGAGCAATCTTCCCTGCTCCAAAACCGCCAGTTCTGAGCGCGTTAATAAAATTAGGGGCAACGGTTGTGGCGCCTGGAATTGCTCTCAATGCATTTGCCGACAATCCGCCAACGCCTGCCGTTCCAGCTATTTCACCACCAAGTTTTCCAGCCTGAAAGCCAAACGATTCCGGCTTTGCCCCAAGTTGTTGAAGAGCAGCATCCATGTCCGCTCTTCTTTGTGCATTTTCTTCAGCAGATTCAAATGGCCTAATTAACGTTGCGCCAATTGATCCAGCTCCTCGCAACCCTCCGCCAGCGACGTTTACAACAGGATTACCTCCAGCAAGAGATTGTCGGACAATTTGTTTCTTTTCTTCCGGAGTTGCCGTAGCAAAATCAAAACGCCTTGTTGCCGGCATGCCTTCAGAAGTTGGCTCAACTTTAGGTTGTGCTTGCGATGCTTTTAACCGTCTGATTTCATCGGCAAATACTTTTGCATCATCTGCATTGCCCGCAGCATCAGCCTTGATCAATGCCGCGCTAAGTTGCTCAAGTGTTGCCATGATTATTTGTACTTGTTCAGTAAATCATCAATGTTTGGTGTTCCCGGCTTTGCAGGAGCATTTTCAGCAGCAAGATCAGGGTAAGTTTCTTCAAACTTTGCACGACTTCTATCTTTCAGACCTTTTATTGATTCTTGAACCAGCTTTAGCTGATTCGGAAAATCTTTACTTCTTGGGTCAAGAGCTGCAACGGCATCAGCTACAAACTTCCATTCTTGCACCGCCATGTTGCCAAGTTTTCCAGATTGTGATGCAAGTTCACGGCCAAGAGTTTTGACCTTTCCTTGAATGCCTTCCAAAATATTCTTAGCCGCTCCAGCTTCACTAGCTGGCAAAGTTGGAAGCATCCCTGTGTAACCTGTGATTCCTTTAAGGCCTGGATGCTTTAGCAACCTTTCAATTTCAGAAGTCATTGTTTCTTCGCTTGCAGCTATTGAAGAGACAACTTGCCTATCTTTTGCAATGTTTTCTTTTAATTTAATCTGTTGCGCTTCCGTTAATGGTTTGACAACAGGCTTGTTTTCGGCCGCAGTAGCTTTAAGTTCTAAACCTTCGCGAGCAATGGCATTTCTTTCAATCTCGGATTTGGTCATTGGACGATCAGCAGGGCTTGTGCCTGGGATCATTTTTGTAACCCCGGTTCTTGGGTCGTACTGAAGAACCCCTCCAGCCGTGTTAATTACTTGCGTTCCAAATTGTTTTTGGGCAGCTTCAATGCCTGCTGCGTTCTCAAATTTCCATTGGTTGAACTGAGCTTCAGGGTCTGGCCCTGTTGCAATTTTCATCAACTTTTTCTGTGCGCTGTCAGGGCTTGCACCTTTGCTGCGCAAGAATTCGCCGATTACAGGGTCGGCGTAAATGCTGTTAATGTACTTTTCTGCATCTGCAAAACTGTTGACTTGCGACAATGCAGAAGCTGAGTTTTGAAATGCAGCTTTTATTAAATCTTGTTGATTCTTTGCTTGAGTTGTCCGACCTTGTTCAATGGCTTCAAGACCTTTGACATATTCAATTCCTGGCTTGCCAGCAGACAATAGTTTTGATCGGCCTGCTGGTGTGCTGACATCAGCCCCAGACAGCATGTTTCTGAAGTTTTCCTGCTCCTGCAAGCCGCGCTGATACTCCTGCATTTGCATCCGAGCAAGTTCATTCGCTTGTTGGCCACTCTGAATCTGCTGGAATTTAGCGTATTGATTCAGCGGAGATTCAATCTGTGGGGCTTGATAGCCCATTGCGATTCTTGGGTCAATTGGCATGATTTAATATCCCCCAATGTCACGGTCATCTGGCAGATAGGAAATGGAACTTCCAACACCATAGTTGCTGCCGCCGGGACGTCTAAGTTGCATATTGTTCAAGAACTGCTGCCCTTGGTAAGCGTTGATCCCTTGCCCAATCGCGCCGGACAGCGCATTAGCTTGTCCCATGTAACCGGACGCTCTAGCATTGCCAGCACCCATATAAGCCTCACCAGCACCTTGTGCATAGCTTTGAGCAGCATTTCCGAGCGTGTTAGCCGCCGTCTGACTTGTTCCCATCAGTGATTGCAATGGCTGCAACTGATTGGCCCGGTTGGTCTGGTAACGATTGAATGCGTTGGTGAACTCCTGGCTAGCCGCTTCTTGGCCGAATCGTTGCGCACCCTTCAGAGCCGCTCCAGAGATGAGACCGCCTCGCGCCGCTGCCTGACGATCAAGAGCCTTCAGGCCTTCGCTCATGCGGAACGCATAGCCAGGATCTTGCTGGAAGTCCTGCATACCAAAGTCACGGGCATACTTGCCAAAGTCAGGCGATTGTTGCTGTGCTTGGTAAGCTTCTTGAGCGGCCTTATCCTGCGCCATTGCCGCCTGAATCGCGGCATTTAGGCCAGCTTCGTCAGCAACTCCAGGCGTTCCAGGAATGAAGACTTGTTGGCCTCCAGCATCTCCGCCATAACCGCCGCCATACTGGGTTTCATACCGGCCTTCGGTACCTGGGCGCATGTATTGAGCGGCCAGAGCATTACGCAACTCGCCTTCAGAACGCATGGTTGGGGCTGCACCACTTGGCAGGCCCATCAACTGCAAATACCGCTGTTGAGCAGTCAGCCCCGCTTGGCGAAACGGCTCCTGAAGCTGAATCTGACGCTCAAACATCTCCTTTTGGAGCTGTGCGGCACGATCTGCTGATGCGGCTTGAGTTTTGGCTGCCTTGCTAGATGCGCTTGAGCCAATCAAACCACTTATGATCCCACCACCAATTATTCCCCACGGCATATCAGTCTCCTTTGCTCAGTTTCTGAGCGATATCTTGCATCGTATCGACATCAGGAGATGCGATAAGAACATCATCAACTTCATCAGCATCAGTGCAGTTGGTCGCATGAACGCAGTACCAAACAACATCTGTAATTGACCTTACGCCGTGATGTTTACCTGCCTCAATTGTCAGGCAGGCAGGCGCATGAAGTACAGAAGTTTTTCCATCTACCATCAGTTCCACAGAACCACTCGCCAAGATAGACATGTGATCGTGCAGGTGAGCATGTTGAACCAACCAACTACCCGCAGGAATGCGAGTCTCTTTGGCGTACACGCCAGAACTGAAGTAGTGCTCAATCATGTAACCTCACGCCCGCTTGCACGGATGTTGATGGCCGTTGCTGTGCCTGCGATTGTTGAAATGAAGTCTCCAACATTCAGCACTTGTCCCACGAGCTCAGGGAAAGTATAAGTTTCGGCAGGTTGAAGAGTTTTAGTCTTCGTAATCAGATTGTTGTTGCCCGCGGAGCCGGAGGACGTAACCAAGTTAACACTGATCGTCGCTGCCGTCGCACTGTAGTTGGTCGCGGTGAACTTGTCGATAATGGTCGTTACGCCAGTTGCGGTGTACTGGGTGGTCTGTGTGTTCTCTGCCGTCTTGGCAGGAACAATGTTTCTGACGGTAACTGTCATTCTAAATTCTCCTTATTCCAATTCCAACGAGTTGTTGGAATCGTATTTCGTCATTATCCAACTTGTACCGTCAGATACCAAAGTCGCGTTAGCTCCGGCAACGGCTTGCAGAATTGCTGTGCCCGCAGACCCACCGGCCAGTGGCACCACATTGCTCGAAGCTGACACAAGGGTCTGGGCTTGGTAGTTCTGAAAATTCAGAACTCGCCCCGTGTTGGAGCTGGCTGTCGGCAAGGTCACAGTACAGGACGAGCCCGACTTGTTGTTGATAAGCCATGTCTCACCAGTGGCAACGCTAAAGTCCGCCGTCTTGGTCACAGGGGCCGTGGTCGTGCCAGCAATAACGGATGAAGCGGGCACGTTCTCCCAGCGGGCCTGCACTGAGTCGTACTGAAGAAGATCACCATTTGCAAGTCCGGTGATCTCAACGTTGGAGTCGGTTGCTCCCAAAGCCGATCCGAATGTGGGTCGGACAAACAAGATACCGTTGCTGGCCGCATTAACCACCGATGCCACAATAACTTTGGGGTTGGGGGCCGTGGGGACGTTTTTGGTCAAACCACCTGCAACAGCAGGGTTGTAGTACAGAATCTGCCCGTCAACCCAAGCCTCTGCGCCGCCAGTGGTGTTGACACCCTTGACCTCACCAAACCATGTGACGTAACCCCATCCATTGTTGGCAATGTTCTGGGTGGCAACACCCATAATGTATTCGCTCTGCGTTGAGGTCAACCCAGTGGCCGGTGCGCCACGCAGCCCACCAGAGGCACCCACGGTGCCCGTGAACATGACGACTTGCCCTTCGGTGATAGTGGCGCTGGCCTTGACCCGGTAGTAGGTTTCCTCACCAACGTGTTGGATGACCTCGCCGCTATCCTCCATAACAATGTTGAGCGTCTTGATGGCGTCAGCGTCATCCCAGTACACCGTGCCGTTGGCAAGCGGGCCAGTAGGAAACCCAGCCGGCGTGGTGTCAAATTGTAACCACGGCACATTGTCTTGTTGAAGCTGACTCAGTGTGCCCAACTCGGGCTTCACTTGAACCGCCAACGCCTCAATTTGCTTCTGCAACTCGGCAATCTGTTCAAGCGCGCTTTCTTGACTTGGCCGCTTCTCAAGCGAGTCAATGTCAATAACGATCTCGCCAATGTCCTCTTGAGCCGGAATCGGTGGGCCGAGCTGCACATCTTTCAACGAAGTCGTGTTTTGCCCGCCGCCTGTCAACTCAAACAGGTTGAGGAAGAACCGATACCATTCACGCGAAATCATCCCAGACCTTGGATCCAACAAAGGCACCCGAGGTGGCGTGATGTTTGTAAGGTTGACGTTTGCCATTACGCGCCCGTCGGGCTAAGGATTAGTTCAGCGCCAGTGATGGCAATCTTCACAGGGTCAGTGCCAGACACCTCATACACCCGATCCCGCAACTTTTGGGTCATGCCCAAACGACGCCAAAACACCCGGCGATAGTACTCGCCAATCTTGCCCATCTTTGACCAATGTTCGTTGGACCACGTATGCCCGCCGTCGTCAGACCAGCGCATCATGATCTCAGGGTCACTGCCTTGGCCAAGATTCAACCCAACCCCTGACTCGCAATCCAACTGAAGGCTGTGCTGCGCAGTACGCTTCAGATTATTCTGACCCGTCGGCAGTGCTCGCCATGAGCGAAGCCACTTTTGGATGGCTCCGTCGTCCGAATACACATCAAGATCAAAAGCGTAAATCCGACCGTCCTCAAAGTCGCCAACAATGACTTCGCTATTGAAGTTCATCTGGCAGTTGCTTCGATGACGAATAAACGAACCATTAACGAACGCCGCCCTCTCATGCCATGCCTGGGTCGCAACGTCATAAACCCAAGTCGCATTCGCCGATGGAAAGGTCAGGACATAGAAAGGATGGCCGTCTTGCTGATACGTGTAAGCAACTGCATCAGAAATGTCGCCATAGCTCTGGATGGCAAATTCAATGGCATGGGTTGAGACACGTTGACCTGTGTAACCATTTGCCCGATAGACAATGCCATTACCGCGAGCATCTGAACCAAGCCAAAAGATGGCATTGTCCAACTTGGCAACAGAGTAGATTGCCGCACAGCCTATCTCGTTGAACGCACCTTGCACACGTTGTAGAGGGAAGTCAGCCAAACCGGCGTCGTACCAGACTTCAACAGAGTTGGTTCCAAACAGCCAGACCTCTCGATGGTCAACAATCATTGACACCAAGCCGTCAGGAGAGCCTTCAGCACTGGCAAAGTCCAACGGATCCACTGCCGTACCGTCAAGCAGGCTCGTCACCCACACGCGCTGGCTGTTTGGCTCGATGAATACAAAGTACCCATCCAGATAGCCAACGACAGAGGCCCCCGGGAAGTCCCCGTCCGTGATCTGCTGAAACACGCTTGTAGAAGCGTTATAAATGTAGCTGGGACCGTTGCAGGCAATGAACAGCTGTGTGCCGTTGTCCGACATGCTGACAGGCCCGGTTCCAGTCACCGTGCCAATAGCCGTGTAGGTCCAGTTTGTGGACAACTTATACACATTTTGTCCACTGACAACGTAACCATAACCGCCATATGCCCACAGTCCACGGATTGGGCCATTGCCAATCGTCGCCAGCCTGCGCAGTCCGGGGGCTCGCATGAAGAACGCAGGTTCCTTGCCACCGTCAGGCACGATCTCAGGGAACATGTTGACAAGCCGATTGGCCGCCTCGTTCAGAGACCTGACAACGTATGACTGGCCGAGGATGGGCGTTTTCATTGCTTAGTAATTGCCAGCGTACACATTGAACCTCTGCCTCGTCGCAACCAGCGAATAAGGCATACTCATAACGTCATCAGGATTGTTGATGCGCTTTAGATTGCGCTTAGAAGTCATCGCAATACGGCTAACCGTTGGCGGAGGCTCAACACCAAATTCAGGAGCAATCTCACAGGCCAAGTTGTACTTGAACGCGCGCAAGTATCCAGGTGGCAAATACAGATTTGTCGCCAACGTTGCCGGCTGAGTCAGTTCGCTCACAGAGACAAAGTGCCACTCCAAGTCCCGCGTAGGCCTTGGATAGATGCTCATCTGGATGTTGGGGAACTCCATGTTTACCCACATAACCTGTGGATAAGTAGAAGTCACCGTTTTGACAGCAATACCGTTGTACTGCTGTTGGTTGATCAGCTTGATGCCAAACGACACATTGGTTGAAGGATCTCGGAAGTAAGTTGAATCATCCAGCAGAACAGGACGATTGCCGGCAAAGTCACCAGTGGGGCCAAGGGTTCGTTGCAACACACTCGCAGGCCAAGTGAAAACTTGATCTTGAGTGCTATAAATCATCAGCCGCTCGGTGTTCCACGAATCAATCATTTGATTCATGGCCGAAAGTGCATCCTGAGATGTCTCGGCCGAGGGTGTCTCGCCTTCAGCGAGTAGACCAATCAGCCGGAGTGCCGAATTGATAGTGTCACCGGCTGTCGCCATTGCTTACGCTCCTTGCGTTTGTGTCTTGGGTGGTCGTCCCCGACGCTTAACTTCCAGTTCGTTCACGGGAGCCGCATCTTCAGACAAAGAAGGCGTGTCGTGAGTATAGCGCACCCATCCATTTGATTCATCAAGTTGGGCCTCAAGTTCCATCGTGGCGATCTTGGTGCCGTGCTGATGATGCTTTAGATAGATGATCATTTCATTCCTACTAAGTGCAAACAGGAGACCATTCCAGGAATGGCCCCTGATTGCGTTCTGCATACAGACTCGGATTAAGCCGAGCCCTTCCACAGTCCAAGTGCAGACAGCGTGTTCATGATCTCTTGAACAGCCGCCAGTTGAGTCGCGCCAAACGATGCAGAAGTTGCAAGGTTAGACGTGGCTTGCACAGAAGAAGCACGTTGGGAAGAAGGCGTCGTGCCGTAGAAGCCCACAGTACCGCCAGACTTGCTAAGAATAGCAGCGTCCAGTTGTGGGTCTTCGTAAGCAACGCCAACAGCTTTGGTATTAGGCATTTCTTAGTCCTTACATAGGTCACCGCCGGGCTGTCTACGTAGGAAATTGTGAAAGTTTCCTTTGTATTCTTGCTCGGTGGTGTGGTGTGAAATATCCAGGTCTGGAACAAGCACGATCTCTCCCCCGCATTCACGCCAGTTACGGCAAAAAGCGTAGTCCTCACCGTACCACGTTCCTTTATGGGCGCCATGATTGAACAGGTCTACATAAGGGGAATACTTCTCCCCATAGACCAAATCAGGGTAAGCGGTCATGAACCTATGAACCGCTTCCTTAGTGATCTTCAGAAATCCAGCGGGTGCTGAATGCGCAAACAGGTTGCCATCCTCCCTGACCATCGGTGTGCCATCTGGATTTGATAGCACAGCCCCCATGTATTCCTCATCATCCTTCTTAAACCGATAGGTTCCGCAGACAACATCGCCTTTGGTCTCAATCAATGTCAAAAGATCTTGAGGCTTCCATGACACATCATGGTCAATGAAAACAATGACATCCGCCTTGGCATCCAAAGCCTTACGCAGCATGGTTGCTCGTGCATGGGAAATGTACGGACAACCAATCTCCGACACCATGCCCTCATCCCATCCCGCCTCTTTGATAAGAGGAATGGAAGCAGCAAGGCTATCAAGCGTGACTTGATAGGGCTTCTTTAGCGTTGGAATGCAGAAGATAACTTTCATGTTCCCTTAAAAGGGGCCGAAGCCCCTCAGGTTATTAGGCGGTAGCCCAAACACCCAGACCGATCAGCGTCAGCTGGATCTCTTGCAGAGCAGCCAGTTGAGTTGCGCCGAAAGAAGAAGAAGTTGCAACGGCCGAAGTGGCGTGAACAGCAGAGCTGTAGGCACGTTGCACAACGGGGGTCTTGCCGTAAACGCCAACTTTGGAGGCCGCAGCGCTACCAATGGTAACGCCACCAGTGCCAGAACCCAGAGCAACTGCTTGGTTTGCTGCACCAACATTCAGAACTTCATTGACGTTACCGTCACCGGCTTGGTAGCCATCACCAACTTTTGGGAGTGCCATGATAATTTCCTTAAAAAGTTACAGAAAGGGGCCGAAGCCCCTTAATCAATTTAGCCCCAGATACGAGCAGCCATTTGGGGGCGGATCGTGCTGTAGCCATACAAAACGTCAATACGGCAAGGCATACGGTCGTTGTTGATATCGTACTGACGAACGATACGCAGCGAAATACCGTTGTGAACAGCGCGGGAAGCCATGTCCACACCTTGGGGCAGCAACAGGTCAGCGGTTGCAAAGGTGATTGCATCCTTGTGGTAGACCAAGTTCTGAGCGTACTGGCTAGAAGCAGCGCCCAAGAACGTAACAGCCTTGCCGGTAACTGGCAGAGCGGTCATGGTGGCCAGAGCGTGACCCGAAGAATACATCGGAGCAACGGTCACAGTCCAAGTGCCAGCAACAGCGGTTGCGTCAGCCAAGGCAACGAACTGGAACAACGAGCCAGTCGTCTCACGGGTCTGAGGATTCACCGCAAAGCTATCAGCAATGGTGAACACATCGCCAGCCTTAATGGTCGTGGTGACAGAACCTTGCTCCAGCAGAATGGTGCTAGCGCCTTCAGTCGTCACGCCAGGGGTCTTCACCAAGGTGGAGGCAGAAGCGTCACGCGAGCCGGTGGTGTGAACCTTGATTGATTGAGACATGTTGATCTCATCAAAGCCCAGAACGCCAGTGCCCATCATGCCATTCTTAAACTGCTTGCTGATGGTGTCGGTGGGGTTGAACAAACCCTTCATGCCTTCAACCAAACCAGCATTAGCGGCAGGGTTGACGGTGGCATAACGGGAGCCCATCACGGCAGCGTTTTCGTTCAGCTTTTGCTGGGCTTGCAGCAGAACCAACGAGGTGCCAGGGGTCGTGCCAGGAGTGCCAACAGAGTTACCAATGGTCTTGTAAGCATTGGCGACGTCAGCATCAATTGAAGAAGCCAGTTGGCTGATACGAGGCTTCAGAACACGTTCTGCGAAATCGTCCAACTGCATGGTCAATTCGGCAGAGGTGAAGTTCACGCCAATGTGCTTTTGCGAAGCAACAGACAGAGTGGTGTGTTGCTCGTTGTCGTCCTGAACTTGCAGGGCGGCACCGTCCGTCACCAGAGCGCGGTCAGGCAGGCGGATACGCAGGGTGGAACCGATCTTGGCACCTTCAACAGCAAAGCTGTCGTCGTACTGACGGTTGACGTTACGGGTCAGAACCAGATTATTCTCAAGGATCTCAAGAGCCTTGCGAGTAATCATATCAATGGTAAGAATACTATTCGCCATGACGAATTTTCCTTTAAGAAGTGATTAGCGGTTTTTCTGTGCTTCCAACTTGCGCAATTGCCTCTGTCTATCTGCCTCAATCCACTGGCTCGTCGTCATAGTTTTAGTAGAACGCGGGTCAGTTGTATCGTAAGCAGGACTGCCGGTTGTCCGAGCAGTCACAGGAGTAATTGGCGTTGGCGCGCTTGAAGTTTTCTTTACAGGTGGACTATCAGCCAATTTGGCCTCAAGCCTACCAATTTCTTTTGCCTGCGCGTAAGGCGACAAACGGGAGATACGTTCAGCTTCCTTGGGGTTAGATCCCAAGAAGTAAGCTACATCAGGGCCAATGTCTGAAGACTGAATCGCTTCAGCCATCACGTTAGTGATTGGCAGCTTTGGGTTGTATGCGACTTGTTCAAAGTCCTCATATTTCCCGCGAGCATCTTCCTCACGATCATGATAGGCACTGAGCACCTCTTGCTGTTGCCGCTGGCTTTCACGGCTACGAAGCAGCTCCTCGGCTTTGCGCGTTGCCAATGCATCAGCATACGCTTCAACCGACTCGAACTGATCCGCAGGCGGAATCTCCACCGGCATACGCGGAGCCTGGGCCTGAGCCACACGCTGCGCTTGTTCACGTTCCCACTTGCGTTGCTCACGAGCAAGGCGTTTACCAATGGCTGCGTCAAGTTCTTCTTGTGTGAAGGTCTTGCTCGCTTCCGATGGCTTTTCTTCCGGCTGAATAACTTCAGTTTCTGGGGCTGCCGTAGCTTCCAGTTCTGGCGCGGGCACTTCCGCTGAGACTTGCACTTCTTCTGTCATTTGTGAATCCTAAGATTCCCCGGTCTACTGGGCCGGTACAGTTGTTAGATTATGCACTAAGGAAACGCCTGTCAAGGTTGTTGAGTTTTGCAAAATTTCTTTAGTTATTTAAACTAACACAAGTTAAAAATTACGAAGTATTGTCCATTTGGTGCCAAGATGTCCCGCCCCAAATAAAAGTCAAAATGTCGTTAAGTGTCAGTGTTACGTCTGTTTCACTTCGTGTGCGTACATTACTGTTGTGTTGAAACACAAAGTTAAAACCAGATGTTGCCAAAAAAGATACGATATAACCTTCAGGCAATGCCGTTCCAGACGGAAGCGTTGAAGTAATATTGACAATTGTGCAGTTTGCGCTGGCTGACAACTTCATGAAACTTTTCATGATGTCAAGATCAACAAGGGGATTAAGGGTTGTAGTCGCGCCAGTAGCGTCTTGGATTGAAAACCCGTAAAGAGGCAATGTTCCACCAACTTTCCCTTTAATATTGGAAAGCGTTGTTATGGATCGGCCAAGGTTGAGCAAAAGCGTTGGAATAGTTGCGCCTGCGCCAAAATTTTCGACAAGCGTCATACCATCTGTTTTAAAGCCACCAACACCGCTTTCAACGCGGAAGAAGTCAGCCGCTTGCGTGGTGGAGCCTGCTTTCATCGAGCAATAGCAATCGTTAACTGTGTAGTAGCCGCCGCCTTGGAATTGCGCCGCACGGGATCCAAGATCAGTCATGTTAATATTGGAATAGGATATATTGTAAAAATTACCTGCGCCGCCTGTTTTTAAGCCAAAGGTACGGACATTGTGGCCGTTGATGTTGCTGACGTTGACATTGTAAATTGCTACGCCGGTTGCGGCTTCAATTGATACAAGCTCATCTGTATCCGTGATGTTTACGTCCGATATGTTTAGGTTACTGATGCCGACATTGTCTGCTAGTACGCGGATGCCGTAAGCGGTAGACGCAATACCCTCACCATTTACATTTGTGACGTTAACATTTGCCAATGAACCTGCACCAGTTCCTGCGGTGTCGGATTTTAAGATAAGCAAGTTCTGCCCGTTAATAGCGCGAAATCCGCTAACTGACACATTCCGGGATTTAATCGCGCCGCAAAACATATTCACCGCCGCTACGCAATTGATGAGCGACGCTTGCTCATAACCCTCAATCAGAATACTATGAAAAGCGTCGGTGGCGCTCCGTCCGATGGCAGCAACGTTTTGCAGAACGGCAAGCCGCCCGGTGTTGTAAGTGGTAGGTGATAGCTTAATGGCATCACTACCCGTGCCAAATGCAGCCGAACCTCGGTCTGCGCCTAAGTCCCGAAGTTCAACGCTTGTGCCTGTGAACGTCAAGTTGCCTTGAATTATCGTCGCTGTTCCTTCAAGTGCAGTTCGTGCCGCATTGACAGAAGGCATCCCGCTACCCCAGAACTTGACGGACGCCGCAGAAATTGTGGTGCTATCCCAAAAATAGCGCCGTGGTTGAAAAATGATCGGCCCACCGGCAGCAGCAGTAATTGCAGCTTTGATGGCCGAGCTGTCACCTGCTTGTGTTCCATCTGCGCCGAAGTCTTCAACATTGACAGGAGCACCGTCAATCATTGAATAGGAAACTTTTGTCAACGCCATTATAATTCCTTAATATATTAAACGAGGTAGCTTCCTGACATATACAGATAAACGGCAGAGTCGGTAAGGTTTGCGATTGGGACTGCGGTTGAGTTAGTCGCATTGTCAGAATACAACTCAAAGAATGTATTTCCATTAACACCGACCCCTGTAATTGGAGCAGCTGTGGTCCAGCCGAGCCAATATGAGGAAACAGGCAAGGCACTGTATCGTTGCGCGATTGTAAACGGCAATCCACCAATACGCATGTTTCCGGTTCCGCCTGTCTTGGCTGTGGTGACCAATTCAATATTGAATAAAACAATTCGCCCGATTCTGGTGTAGCGACCCAACTGCACAAGATATGTGATGGTTGGCGCAGACCCTGTTGTTTGATATTCAGGCGTCCAAGTCCCCTCCTCATACCAATTCAACAACTGGCTCGTCATGCCCGCTGCGGGGGTGTTGGCGGTAAAGTTGACGCCTTTGCCGGCGGTGCTTTGAGTAACGTTGTCAGTAAACGAGCCACCAGCCGTTGCAACTGCACGACCAGCAGTCAAATTTGCAACAGACACTTTTACAGTTGCGCCGCCTTGAACAATCGGCAACACCTCGGTGCCGGCAAGCGGGGTGGTTGCGCCAGTTAACGCGGAGATTTTGGTGTCGGCCATGATTGTTCCTTAGACGTAGTTCACTTCAATTGATGAAGTAACTGGAGGCGCTTCTGAGAAGGTAAGAACAGCGCCAGCAACGCTGTAAGTATTCTTTTGCTGGTACACCCCGTTGATGTACACGTTGGTTGCGTTTTCGCCTGCGGGTGCGCTTGCCAACGTAAATGCAACAGTGGAGCCGTTGCCCGTGAAGTTGGCAATAATTGCAGTAGCGTTAAAACTGCTGCCCACGTTGTCATACGTGGCAATTAAAACCTCGGCGCTGGTTTTAAGGACAAATTTGTAGAGCCGCAACTGGTTCCAAATTTCACCTCCGGGCACCCTTCCAGCAGCGTCCAACACAATAGGGTTTGTGTGAGCAGTGACGCCAGTACTTGACGTGTACGTTGCCAACGGTGTTGATGTGCCAGCCTCGTAGGTGTAAATCTTGCCACCGGACAGCGGGACACCGTTGTTGTCAAAAAACTGAGCGCCAACGCCGCCAAAAATTGAGAGGGATACGGTAGGCATTTGTTATTCCAACAAGATCAAGCCGCCATCCTCTTGCACGAGGTTGTCGCCTGATTCGGTGAGAAGGTTGCTTACAGACGACCCACTATCGCGGGTGCCAGAGAAAAGTGTGACAATCCCCGCTAGGCCAATTGCCACTGAGTTGCGAAGGCCGATACCCCAGCTCATCGAATGTTGATCGGTTTACAGTAAATGCTTCCGCTGTCACCGACGCGGATTGCACTTACGCGCCACGGTGCACCAGAACCTGGTTCCAAATAGAACGGAATCGGCGTGTAGGCAGGAATTGGAGTGCTTGAAGTCGTCGCCGTAGCGCCCACTCCAACAGCTACATAGCATGTGGTTGTAGACCAGACCACCACGCCTTCAGCCCCTGGGGGCCACGTCGAAGTGCTCCCCGCAGTGTCAGTATAGGCTACCGTGCGAGCAGGGTAGTTGGCATCAGAAAGGGGGCGAAGAAGTTCCATCATATTACCTTATGCAAGAAACCTGAGCTTGTACAGAGTCGAAAGATACAGTGCAACAATCTCGTCGATGATATTGTGCAACGGCGTGCAGTCCTTATCCACAACTTTATACCGCTCCGCCTCAATCTCTTCCACCTGATCCTGCAAGAACTCAACAATGTTGGTCGTTTTCTTGGCAGACATCAGAGAAATCGGACCCATCAGGCCGTATTTGCCTTGATAAGCCTCGGCAAACTTGTCGGCAAAGTCCACAATGTCATTGTAGAAGTGGCGCAGCGCCTTGTGCTTGGCAAAGCTGCGGGTGTTCAGATGCACCGAATGGGCCACATCACGGGCCAGGAACAACATCCCGACGAAATCACATGCCTTCATTTTGCATCCCTTGTTGTGGCATTTGCTCTGGCATTTGCTCCATCATTTCTGGCATCTCTTGACGCATCTGCGGAGCACCGGCAATCAGGTCACCCGTGTCCATCGCCGCCGCAATCGTGCCCATCACGATGTCCTGAATCTGCTCAGGCGACATAGAAGCCTGCACAGCACTGATACGCTGCGTCTCAGCTTGATATGCCTTCACCTGAGAATCAAACTCCTTGACGGCAATGTCACGAGCCTCCATAGACTGCTGAACATTCTTCAGCATCTGGTGCATTTGCTCCATCTCTTGACCCATCGCCTGGATCTGCTGTTCAGCAGCCTGCAACTCTGGCGTCTTGTCATCGTCAGACAGCAACTTAGGATCAATAGTCTTAGAGAACCGCTTGGCCATCTCCTCAGCCCCAGGCCAGTCCATGTTCTTGATGAACAAGTCACCAGCCACCGCCCACAACTGCGGATTGCCCTGCAACAACTGGCTCATCGCATCCAAAGACTCTTGGCGCTTGGTCATGTAGCTCGGGCCAGTCGTGACGCAAACATCGTATTTGCCAACGCCCAAATTGTAGATCTTGTCGATCACAATGCCCGCTTGATCCTCAATCTTACGCACAGGCTCTTGCTGCGTAGGATCAATCTTGGCCATCTTGGTCTCACCATCCAAGCCAATAATCCGCGCAATGCGCTGGGTGTCATAAATCTTGGGAGCCATGTCAATGATCTGACGACCAATGTGGCGCACAGCGCGAGCCAAATTGTCTACGTAATGATACGTGCCCGTATCGCCTTGCTTCTCGCGCGCGAGAATAGCCCGGCCAGACCGCTCATTGCTGGTTGCCCCGAGACTCGAATCATACTGACCCGTCGTGCTCTTGATGTCGTCCGAAGCGCCCATCTTGGCCTGAATAAGGCCTGTCTGGGCCATTGGAGGCAAGGCACGTTGAGGCAAGGGTAAGACTGCACCTTGGCCGTCCGTAACGTCCGGATTAACCTCAAGATACGGCCAGTTCTGCGTATTCGCAGTCTTCCACTGCTGCTCGTAGCCTTCAAACTGCCCGCCGTAACCAATGAAGGGGGCCTTTGGAGCCAAGGCAAGCATTTCAGCTTCTTGACTAACCCAATAGTTGTACATGCGCTGAGCATCCTTGGCATTGCGAACCAAGCCCGACACATAGATACGACCATCAACCTCAAACTCGTTGCCAACAACCCGCACCACAGGAATAAACTTACCAGCCCAATCTTGCTCTTCCAGAATCTCGTAGCCATTGATCTTGCACCACTTGACTTTCTGAACATCAGCTTTACGAGTGCGAACAGGCTTCATGCCCATCGCCTTCATGTTCCTGTCTTCGGCAGAGCCTTCAAACAAAGAAACATTGCCCGGGTACAGATTCAACGTCTTGCTCTCGTGCTCAACGTAGAAGTATTCTGCAATCCGAATCGTGTCCTCGTTTACCCACTGAGCCAACGACTGATCACCCACCCCCAACGTCTGCAACGTCGAAATAGGATTGGCATCCGGGAACATCCGCTCGTAATCCTCTTTGAGGATGTCCTCAGTGATGAAACACCACTTGGCATCCGAGCCGCACGGATCCTGAATCGTCGGATCCATGTACACCGAGAAGGAATTGCGCACCCGGCCAATCTTGATGTCCTGGTCGAACGAATCCGAATCACAGTACTCAGTCAGCAACCGAATGTAGCCCTCACCATAGGCCACCTGATTCTCACAGGCCGTGTCATACGCCACATCAGCGTCAGAGATGTACTCGATATGACGCATCAGCCCGTCAAAGATGTCAGCAACTTCCGTATCAGCCTTGTCGTCAACCGGGATTACCTTGATCGCAGGACGATTCTGACGCTGATCGTTCGTGACCTGACGAACGTGCTGTGGAAGCTTATTGATGGTCAAGCAAGGCCGTGCATTGATCGTCTGACCCTGCACAGCCCCCCGAGTCGCCAAGACATCGGCTGGCCACTGCCAATGGTTGTCTGGCGACCCGGCGAAGAAGCGAAGATCGTCAATCTCATCTTCGCGGCTTTCTGAGTACGCGGAAATGGCCATATTAAGCCTAGCGCGAGCTGTAGCCAGCACGTCAGATTCTGACTTGCCGCCACGCTTGCCGCCATTGGCCACCGATCCCGCAGAACTCAAATCAGCCATTCAATACCCCAATCACGTCAGGCTCACGCATCATAAGGTACTCTTTACCATCATGCTTGACCTTCTGACCGGAATACTCACCAAACAGAACCCGGTCACCCACCACCAAATCCATCGGTACCAACGAGCCATCTTCCTTGCGAAGACCAGTCCCAACAGCAACCACCACACCACTGGAAATCTTGCTCTCAGGCAAAATAATCAGCCCGCTAGACTTCTCAACGTCCTGCTCAATCAATACGCAATTGCTTAGTGGTTTAAGGTTCATTTTTTCTTGGGTGTAGTTGAAGCAGCTCGTTTAGTTGCGTACGCTATGGCAACCGCTTGTTTCACAGGCTTGCCGGCAGCAACCTCAGCCTTCACATTTTTGCGGAAGGCCTCAGGAGATTTAGACTTAACAAGTGGCATTATTTACCCTTTTTGGCAGTCTTGGCCGACTCTTTAAAAGCCTTGGCCGTTGGGGCGCCAGCACTACCGGGCTTTTTCATCTTTTCGCCAGAGCCAGCCGCAATACGCTCGCGCTTGGCATGAATTGCAGAATAAAGGCCAGGCTTGCTCATTTGTAATCTCCAACAGCAAGTTTAAGTTCGTCGTCACCAAGAAAATTGACAACATCTCGGCACAAATTGTAAAAGTCCTCAAAACCAAAATCTGACTTCATGCGATTAATGGCTTGGCACACCAAAATTGTGTTTTCTAGTGTGTAACCCACCGCGCTGTCAATTCTTTCAATTGACACCGTGTTGAGTTCACCAGCAGTCAATGTCATTTGACGACCGCTGTAAGCGCAAACACCGTTCTGTTCTTTCCAGCATCTTACGATGTCGCCAATAGTAAGCGAAAAAACTTGCTGACGCTTAGTTGCGCTTTTCTTGGCATTTTGCAAAAACACCCTTGCACGGCCTTCAATTGTGGAATTCTGCTTTGCTCTGGACCGTTTGTTACCTTCAGCGCAACAATCTTTGCACCAACTATGGTAACCGTCCGTGGTCAAATGATGCTTAAAAAACAAGCTGTAAGGCTTGTCTGTTTTGCAGCAAAAGCACGTTTTCACGATTAACACTCCCACCGTTTCAAAGATGCCTTAGCCCTCTCAGCAGGGCCCTTTGCATTGTCCACAACGCCTTTCATACGAGCACAAAAACTTGCCTTGCGCCCCTTGTCGGCCTCACTCTTTGGTTTTGGCGCGGGAGCCTTTAGGTTTGACCCGGTTTCTTTGTTGTACTTGGCCCGGCCCTTTTCAGTCAAACCGGCCCCTTTTGACGCAGGCAACTTCTCCCCACGTCCAACACTCAAAGAAACATTCTTCTTGGTCGCCATCACGCCCCCATCCAAGAGTTAACCACACCGCCGCCAGCGCCATAACTCACGCGCCGCTCATTTTTGGGATTGTACTCCCGATGAGCCACCGGATACGCAAACGTCACAGCCAACGCATCAGCCGCATCAGGACTTGCCAACCCCCGAGCCTTCATCTCCTTCTTACCCTCAAGGAAAATCGTCCCAGACGAATCCGGCTTCTTCATCGGCCCTAACAAGTCCGATCTCAACCCACGGTCAGACGGTATCGACGCAGTTTTCAACCAATCCCGCATCGCACCCCACATCTCGGCCCGCTTATTACCCCACATCACAGGATTCTTAGCCTTCCAGCCAAAGTTAACCCCGCGAACCTTGTACCTCTGTTCTGTCAGCCTGTCAAGAATCCCATATCCCAACCCGCCCTCATCAATCACCACCAACGTAGGCTTGTACTCCTCTATCGCCTCAATCACATGCCCCACCGTCGTCATCGTGTCGTCCCCCTTATACCTCTTGATCGACACAATATCCCGACCCTGCCTCACCAATATCACCGTCGAATCCATCCCACCACGCGCCGGATCCACGCCAATCACAATTGGGGCCGTCTGATCCTTGTACCTCGGCCGCGACATCGCCTCATCAATGACAACAGGCGAAATAAACTGATCCTCACCCGCAGCCGGAAACTCCCCATACACCTCCACCCGCGCCTGGATCGAATCCTCACCGTACTCCTCAATGATCTGGTCATACACAGCCTTATCAGTACCCTCTACCGACCGCGCATCAATCACCTTCGTGTTCCAAAAGTCCCTCTTGGACCCAAAACACTCAAAAAAGTACCCCACATTGCGTCGCGGATTCGAAAAAGCCAACCAAAACCGATTTGGCGTGTTTTCAGTGAAAAAACCCGTCGCCACCGACCAAATAGCATCGTCAATACCCGACGCCTCATCAAAAATCACCATCACACCGTCAAAGTTGTGCACCCCCGCGTACGCATCCGGGTTCTCAGCACTCCACAACCGACCCTCAATCCCCCAATACCTCGTACCCTTCTTCAAATCCTTCTCAACCAACTCCGTTAACCACTTCGCCGGCAAAACCCGCGTCGCACTGATCTCAAACCAGTGACTGTTAATCCCCATCGCCAACCATTTCGTGATTTCCGCCCAAGTCACCGACCTCAGCTGAGGCTCACTGTTCGCAGAAATGATCGTCGTAGACCCAATCCGCGTTGACAACATCCATATCACCACCCACGACACCAACGCCGACTTGCCAATCCCCCGCCCAGAACTCACCGCCTCACGCAAAACCTTGTAGCCGATGTCGTCCTCGCTCTGATGCGGCAACTTCGCATCCCTGAGAGCCTTGTTAGCCCGGATGTGATCCCTCAAATCATTCAACACCTCCCTCTGCCACTTCCTCGGCCCCCGAAAACGCTCCAACGGAGTCCCAGCCTCACCCCACGGGAACACATACATCACAAAAGCCAATGGGTCATCCTTGATCCGGTCACTCCAGACCAATGACATTAGCTCCTGCTCTTCTTGGGGCTTGTAGATGGGGGTTTGCATAACTCACTCTTTCTCAAAAAAAGAAACCTGCTCCGCAATCTTCACATTAGGCTCAAACAATTGCCCCTGCCCCTGCGCCTGCTCTATACGCTTGCAAGCAATCTCAAAATACTTCGGCTCACGCTCAATGCCGATGAATTTGCGTCCAAGTTGGATAGCTGCAACGCCTGTTGTGCCGCTGCCCATGAATGGGTCTAGGATGGTTTGACAGGCAGGTTTAACCTGCTCAATGCACCAGCGCATTACAACCAAGGGCTTTTGTGTTGGGTGTTGTTTCCCGTCTTTAAGTGCTAAAGCCCGTGAGTAATTGATGCGCCTGCAGGCTTTGTCTTGACTTGACCACGCAAGCTCAAAATCTGCAAGCGAGAAACCGTCTTGGCCCTTGTCCCATGAAAGCCATTGTTGGCTAACGGGAAGGTAATCCGCAAAATAATTTCCACCCCAAATTACTTGCACATCCGACGCCCGCCGCATGGCATTAAATACTTCCTTTGATGGGCGCTCTAAGTCCCATCCATCGCAACCGTAATCAACCCACCCGGCTTTCGCACTATTACGGGTTCTGGCGGCATTAATCCCATAAGGCGGATCAGTAATCACCGCATCCACCTTTGGTAGCGTTGGCAGCACTTCCATGCAGTCGCCCAAATAAAGCGTTGCGTTTCCAATGATTACAGGGGTTTGCATAGTTAATGAAGGGGTGTGGGAATGTGGGGGTAGTCTATAGAAAAAATAAAAATTTTGTGTGGGTCCTTCCCCCAGCTTGACCGGCCGTGCAGGGCCCTACCCCCCCCCTCGATTTTTTTCGTCAAGCTATGGCTAGGCTGGCATGAGCGCTGAATACGTAGGTAGTAACGCGTAGGCTTGTTAAGAAACTCACAACCTAG
>Ga0209704_1000012_pt1 | contig 39161 bp, 46 predicted proteins | sample PPLLaktember2015_FD_187258 | JGI IMG/M metagenome (GOLD analysis project Ga0209704, IMG submission 187258) | Freshwater sediment microbial communities from Prairie Pothole Lake near Jamestown, North Dakota, USA - PPLs Lake P7 Core (6) Depth... | ecosystem: Environmental > Aquatic > Freshwater >... | reverse complement strand
CATAAGAAATTCATTATCTGGATTTTCAAAGTTAATACGAATATCACGAATTGTGTCATGATTATCATTCCTAGAGGAATAACTAAGATCATAAGAAACATTCAAAACTTGTTTTTTGGACATAATTATTCAAAATACAATAAAGAGATAATTAATATCTCATACTCGAAACAGGAATCGAACCTGCAAGCCGAAGCGGTTGATTTTGAGTCAACTGTGTATACCAATTCCACCATTCGAGCTGGCGTCTCAGGTTGGATTCGAACCAACGGCTAACCGCTTAGAAGGCGGATACTCTATTCCACTGAGTTACTGAGACATAAGACAATCATAAGACATTCATCTTAGATTGTCAAGTGGAAACACTGGGGATTGAACCCAGAACCTCACGCTTATAAGGCGTGTGCTCTAACCAGTTGAGCTATGTTTCCGATAGGGTAATTATACCATATAAAAGATGAAATGTCAATACCCGTGGTGGGACTCGAACCCACACTGTATAGATTTTAAGTCTACTGTCTGCTGCCAATTGGACTACACGGGCATAAACTGAATTTAATGAACTTAAATCCCTTGGACCAACAAGACAACTATACCACATTCAAGGGCAGTTGTCAACCCACGGAGCACAAATTCGGATTTCTCCTCCCAGTGCTCGACACTCATCAGTATAGCACACAGAAGTGTCTACTGGTTTTTCTGAGCGCCTTGGTTCTAGTATTGTAACAGATCCATCGTCACCTGTCAAGCGTTCATAGTCTCGGATTGCCTTGTCTACAGTCCGCTCCACATCTCGTTCTACTATACCATGATCTTTTTGTAGTTCCGGTATTAGTGAGGAATCTGGTTGATATGTTTGCAGATATTCGTAAACAATGTCCCAAATATGTTTTTGATCTATCTTTAAGCACGAGGAAAGAGATGCTATTATTAAAGATAGGACTACAATAGTTTTAATAGGTGCTTTCTTTTTACCAAAATGAAAGTTAAATTTCATAAGAAAAGGGGAGCATCAGTCCCCTTTATTTATTCTGTTGTATTAAACTTCTACCATGATTAGTCGGTTAGCATACTCATGTGCATAAGATGTGCGAGCACCATGATGCCCCCAACCAATCCAACTATACGCATAGTCCATGTAACGATTGATAGACTTACCAGGAGTTTTCATCCTGTCCTCAATTCGTTGCCATTGAACTTCAGTCGTTAGATAACGAAGTTGCGTGTGAAGTGATGATGGAGAACCACCATACCTCTTAGCAAAATCACCCAATCCATAATAACGATCGGCAGATGTCCATTGAATCAGTCCGTAACCACGACCGCAGTTACCCCAACTAGTTCTGCTACCACCTTCACATATATTAGGCACAAATGTTGATTCCTGCATAATATTGCCCATGATGGTAGCAAGGGCGTTTCTGTCTTTAACACCACGATCCTGGAAAAATGCCAGGGTAGCATTCTCATGTTCATTACACCCTTTACAAATTAGCCTTGTCTGTTTTGGCTTTGGTGCTGCAACCTCTCGGATTGCTGTCTTCCTTTCATCTACAAGATCAAACTCTTTGATAATAACAAATGGTTTGGTTGTTGGTTCAACTGGGGGAGGAGGTCCCTGCATCTTGTAGTTGACGAATGGCAGTGATGCCGTACTGGTTGTAACCGCTGCCAAGATAGGCATGGCTACTGTAAAGAAATTTTGCATTAAAATTAATTGAACTCTACATCCGTATAGGCAAAGGAGAAGTTCCCTCTTCTCAGAGGGCAGCGCCCACGGCTCTAATTGTCACGATCAAAGTCTCATAATAAAAAACCCTGCTCATAACAGGGATTTTACATTATAAGTGAATATTTAGGATTTGTCAATCAAGAGTCATGATTTCGATATCATCATCTAAATCAGAAGTAAGCCACTCAGAAAATTCTTCTTCCAGTGCAATGGCATTTTCAATTTGGTTTTTCTTTGTCAATTTAGAAAACCTATCGATACTCCAATCACGAATATCGAGAATCAGGTTTTCCATTGAGGTTTGGTCGTCAGTCATAAATACTTGTTGATTCCAAATCATAGTAAACCATAGTGGTAGGTCTGTCAAGTGTGGAATATAAAAGGAAAAGTGATCGATGAAGTGCCGGATGGCATGGAAGGATTTGTATATCTTATTACAAATCTGGAAAATGGAAAAAAATATGTCGGAAAAAAAACTTTTTGGGAAAGAAGAAAAGACAGAAAAACCGGAAGAAGAAAAAAGAAAGAAGGTAATTGGAAAAATTACTTTGGATCTTGTGATGAATTGATTGCTGATGTGAAATTATTGGGGGAAGACAAATTTCTCCGCGAGATATTATATCTCTGTCCACATAAAAAATCCATGAGTTTCTATGAAACCATGGAACAGTTTAAAAGAGATGTAATTTTAAGAGAAGATTATTACAATACCAATGTAGAAGGTAAATTCTTTAGTTCAGAAAAAGACAACATCTATGGTATCGTAATTAAATCTGAAGACTAAAAAAGGGAGCTAGATGCTCCCTTTTGGCTTATGATCAGCCTTCTAGATACATTTCAGTGAGTTCTAAAATTGACTCTTCTGAGAGATTTTCTAGAATTTCAAATGCATCTTCATAAGTATCAGCATAACCTTCATTAATAAAATCTTCTAGAATATATTGTGCTAGGAGTTCAAAATCAACTGATTCTCTTTGTGTTTCGGAATATCCAGCTCCTTTCAAATTAAGAGGCAATTGTCTTTTGCCGCTACCGCCTTTTGATTTTCTGGCAGCTCCAAATTTTCTTTGACCACCAGAAGGAACTTTTACATCAGCACCAGCACTTTTTCCTGCAACTGGTTTGGTAAATAAAGTGGTTTGACCAGACTTTTCAGTTGGATATCTTCTTTCAGAAGAAGCTGGAGTAGCAGAATCAACTGCTCTCTGTCTCATGCCAGTTGAAGCCTTTCTTTCTGCAGAAGCTCGTTCACGAGCAGCAAATGAAGCGGGAGTTCTTGTCACAGAAGGTGTAGATCTACCGGAAGAGGTAGAACTGAATGGATCGCCAACTGCCTGTCTGGCAGCATCTGCTCTACGAGCATTATTTGCAGCAAGATCTGCTCTACTCATAGGTTTAGTTTCTCCAGAGCCCCTACCAGCTCTACCTACCATAGCTCCTGCCTTACGGAGAAGTCTACCAATAGTTTTACGCTTAGAGCCAGTTTTGCTAGCGGCTTCTATTCCGGCTGTTCTGGCTTTACTACGCGCCAAAACAGAAGACCCACCATAACTAGCTCCAGCTGCGGAGGTTTGTGCTTTCTTTTGAGCTTCCTCACCAGATTTTTCGATTTTTCGTCCAGCAGCAGTGGCACCTTTACGAACGAGACCCTTCAGGGCAGCCATAGCTCTACCAGGAAGACCCTTAGCACGCTCATAAGCACCAGCAGCAGCTTGTTTGCCAGCTCTCATGGCACCCATAGCAGCAGATCCAGCACCAGTTGCCGCACCCTGCACTGCCTTACCTGCTGATCTGAGGGCACCAGTTACAGCAGCTTTTCTTGCTTCTTTTCTTGCTTGTGCCTTTTCTCCAGAAACTTGCTGTAGAGTTGCTTGTCTTTCTGCTTTTCTTTGTGCCATCCTTTGAGGAGACATTCTAACGGCTTCAAATAGAGCCTCTTCTAGAATCACATCATCAGAAAATACACTCTCAATTAAATTATAAGACTCATCAAGAGTATTACCATAATCCATAAACTCCCAAAGAAGAGATTCCATGACCTCTTCAATTTCCTCTTGCATGAGATAGTCTACGAATCTAAGATTCTCATAGAATGTCTCATCAGCTTTTCTTGGGTTGTATAGGTTACCGTAAGCTTCGGTTAAATAGTATTTCGACATTTGTATAAAAAAATTCTTATTTGTCTTTATGTATTTATAAAAAAAGGGAGCTTATAGCTCCCTAAACTCAAAGTTTAAAATTCGCAAATGCATTAGTATCCATATCTTGATTTAATGCTCCAACCAAATATGAAATCTTTTCTGTTTCTTGTGGAGCCTCTTGTACTTCTTTACTATTGAGCCAATGTTCAGTCCAAGGCAAAGGATTATTTTTCATCGAAATGTCAAACATTGGCTTTAGTCCAATTGCTTTCATTCTACGATTTGCAATCCACTCAACATAATTATAAAGAAGCTTATCATTCAATCCAATCATAGAACCATCTTTAAACAGATATTGTGCCCAACGCTTCTCTTCATTAACAGCAGTTTCAAACATTTTATAAACATACTGATCTTCGTCTTTGATGATTTGCATCATTTCCGGATCATCCCCTTTGCTCCACTTGTTTAGGATCTTTTGGGTAAGATTCAAATGTTGACTTTCATCACGCGAAATGAGTGAAATAATCTTAGCGGAACCCTCCATAAGCTTCAATTCACCAAAAGCAAAAGAACAAGCAAAGCTAACATAAAAACGAATTCCTTCCAGAACATTCACATTTGCAATTGCTCTATAAAGCTTTCTCTTTAATTCAATCCTATCATTTTTACCAGCATCAACTCCTTCGTTTGCAAATCTCCACATATTACCAGAATCATATTGATGTGCAGAGTTTATAAAATCATCATAGGCACCAGTAACTGAAGATGCTCGCTCAAGAATCATTTCATCTTTAACAATCGTATCAAAGACTTCACTTGGATTGGCATACACATTCTTGATAATGTAAGTATAAGAACGGCTATGCACCATCTCCATGAACTCCCATACAGTCATTGCCGCCTCAAGCTCTGGCAAAGAACAATAAGGAATGAATGCCATTCCAGGCCCTCTTCCCTGAACACTATCAAGAAGAATTTGATACTTTAGATTAGATGTAAAAATATGCTTTTGTTCAGGGCGAAGTGTTAGATAATCTGCTTTGTCTTTTTGAAGAGAAATTTCTTCTGGCCTCCAAAAGAAACTTAATTGTTGTTGGGTCAACTTTTCAAACTCTGGATACTTATACGAATCATATCTTTGGACTCCAAGAGGAGAACCAAAGAACATGGGTTGTTTGAGAGTATTAACTTCTTTTGTATTGAAAACTGTCATTCCTTGTACCATTAGTTTCTCCTCAGATTGTGCAGCTATCACAATATTCTTCATCACTATTCATAATTTCATCTATTAGTCCCTGAATATCATCTTTCGAATCATCACTCTTTCCATCGTAAGTATTTTGATAATATGCTGTCTTGTGTCCCAAAGAGTAGGATTTCAAGAAATCACCAACAATAACACTCATTGGAACTTCATTGTTTGGATAGTGCTCTGGATTGTAATTCCAGTTAACACTCATTGCCTGATCAAAAAACTTTTGCATTACAGCAACAACATTGAAGTACCCTTCATTTGATTCCATGTCCCAGAGCAAAGTATAGTTATTCTTGAGTGTATTGTATTGTGGGACAATTTGTTTAATTGTTCCTTTCTTAGACTGCTTGATGGACATATAACCACGAGGAGGTTCGATACCATTGGTCGCATTAGATGTAACGGAGCTACTCTCACTTGGCATGATTGCGGTAAGTGTAGTATTTCTCAAACCATACTCAAGGATATCTTTACGAAGTCCCTCCCAATCGTGCTGGTATGGATCATTGCAAACTTCATCAACTTCTTTCTTGTAAGTGTCGATTGGAAGAATTCCTTTTGCGTACTTAGTAGAAGGAAAGTCAACGCAAGCACCTTTTTCTTTCGCCAATTGAGTAGAAGCTTTCAGTAGATAATATTGAATACTTTCCGCCAACCCATGAACTGCACTCCAGGCTTCTGGTTGTTCGTATTTGAATCCAAGTTTGGCTAGATAATGAGCTAATCCAATTACGCCAACACCAAGGGTTCTTCCCTCTTTAGCTGCAAGTTCTGCTGCTTTAACTGGATAAGACTGATAATCAATCAATTCATCGAGGGTCCTAACACACAAATCACAAAGTTCTTCTAGTTCATCATCAGATTTAATTTTACCGACATTAAGTGCCTTCAAGATACAAAGTGCAATTCTACCTTCTTCGTCATGTAAATCTTGAATTGGTTTTGTACGAAGTGTAATTTCACAACAAAGATTGCTCATCACAACCTGCTCAAGAAATGAACTATGCGAATTGCAATGATCAACATTCATAAGATAAATACGACCAGTTTCTGCTCTTTCTTTTAGTAAGTCTAAAATAAGCTTCTGTGCCTTTACTGTCTTTTTAGGAACTTCTGTGTTATTTTCATATTGAACATAAAGTTGATCAAATTCAGGCATTCCAAACGAATCATATAAACCTGGAACATCATGAGGTGAGAACAAAGTTATATCTTGATTTTTGATAAATCGTTCGTAGAAAATTTTGGATAGTTGAATTCCATAATCAAGCTTACGAACTCTGTTTTCTTCTGTTCCCTTATTATTTTTGAGTACAATTACATCCTCAATTTCACTATGCCAAATTGGGAAATATACAGTAGCACTACCTTGTCGAATTCCACCTTGATGACAAGATTTCAGAGAACCTTCAAACTTCTTAAGGAAAGGAACAACTCCAGTAGATACGACCTCTCCATTACGAATTTTACTACCGATTGCACGGAGTCTACCAACATTAAGACCAATTCCAGCACGGCCAGAAACATACTTCATCATTGCACCATCAGAAGCAATAATACTATTCAATGTATCATCAACATCAATTAAAGTACAACTAGCAAATTGACGAAGTGGAGTTCTCACTCCAGCCATGATAGGCGTTGGGATGTTGATTTTATGCTTTGATATTGCGTCATAATACTTTTTCACATATGATAAACGAGTCTCTTTTGAATACTTAGAGAACATCGTTAGCGCAATCATAATGTAAGCAAACTGAGGAGTCTCATACAATTCGCCAGTGCTGCGATCTTGCACAAGATACTTATCTACTACCTGACGAAGACCAGCATAAGTAAACAGAAAATCTCTATCATGATCAATGAAAGAATTCGCTCTATCAATCTCTTCTTTTGAATAGAAATCATAAATCTCGTGATCATATACATGATTCATAACACAAGTATTAATATGATCTTCTAGATGTGGCAATTCAATTCTACCACCATAAATCCTTTTACGAATAGAAAACAAAAGAAGTCTAGCTGCAACATACTGATAATTTGGTGCATCTAAAGAAATCAAATCCGAAGCGGACTTAATCAAGATTTCTTGAATATCATTGGTTGTGATGCCATCATAAAATTGGAGACCAGAAGACATCTCCACCTGAGAAGCAGAGACACCAGAGAGACCCCTACAAGCCTCTTCAACCATCATGTGCATCTTATCGAGGTCTAGACCCTCAATATTGCCATTTCTTTTTTGAACTTTAATTCCGTTGCTCATACCTTTTTCCATTCGTTAAACTTGAGTTTTGCTTCTAATCCAGAATAAGTGCTTAATTTTACAAGAGATTGGACATCATGTCCAGATAAGTACATTTCATTCACATCCTTTTCATTGATTGCTGTCGGCCATATAATGAGTTTATCCCCAGCATCAATTCGGGAAATCATTCTAGCATGAATCTCTTTATTTCGCGGTTCGTTGTCATAAACATAGACTGGGTGAGAAATATTTAGATTTGTTAAATTCAGATCGGAGCCGCACATTGCAACTGAATTTTTGATGAATGTGGAGTCAAATGGACCTTCTAAAATATAGACAGGATAACTCACATCCACATCATCATACCCATAAATTTTTGGAGCATCATCATCCAACATGATTGTAATATATTTAATAGGATTTGGATGAATTGCCCTTCCTTGAAATCCAATCAATTCTTTTTCATAATAAAGAGGAATAATGATTCTTGGCTCATCATACTTTAATGCTTTGTGATCAAAAGTCTCAACTAATGTGTTAGTCCATTCTTTAAATTTTTCAGCATAATAAAACTTATCAGGATTTAATTTTCGGTTTTCTAGATAGTGTCTGGACAATAAATTTTCACTTGCCTTTGGTAAATCTAGTCTTGATTTAAATTTTGGTTTTTTAAAGTCAAATTTTGGAGCTTCCGCCGGAAAATTCTTTCCAGTAAATCCAGCAGAATACTTTTCAAGGCAATATTCTTGATGCAACACCGGATCGAATGTTTTCAAGAAATTATTAAATGAAGTATTGATTCCACAATTGTGACACTTGTAATTAGTGTTATTTTTTACCTGATAAAAATATCCTCTTGCTCTAGATTTATTTTTTCTCGAATCTCCACAAATGGGACACCTACAGTTGTATAGATTTTGATTCTTTTTTGAAAACTTCTCCAATCGTGAAGACAGCAAATTAATGTACTTGTCATCAATTAAATCCATGCACTAAGACCCCATCGGAACTCAGTATAGCATGAGGATGACCTCAAGTCAAGCTCAGCGTGTTCTATTGATTTGGTGATGCTGATGCATTTCTGATGGTGTCCACCAACCTGATGCCAATGAAGCGAGCGCACCAGTCATCACAACAAGAAGAACCCCACAACCAACAGTCATCCATTTAATTTTATTAATTTCTTCTACTTTTTGTTCTATTTTTTCTATTCTTTCTGTAACATTCTTATGTTCTCTACTATAATCATCTTTAATTCCATCTACCATTTTAACAATGAGATCATCGGATCTATTACATTGTTCTATTTTTTCATCATGGACTGCCAACATTTTTATGATGTTGGAATTGACCTCACTTAATTTTTCTATTGCATCATCTAGTTTATACACTATATTAGAAAAATCTATTAATTTTTGCTCTAATACTGCGATTTTAACTGCTTCTTCTGACATGTTAGTGAAATGATAATTTATAATCCACCAACAAATAAATTATAAAAATATTTATTATTTGTAAATTATAGAAGTCCCATGGATTTCAGCCAGGCTTCATACTTCTTACTATATTGTTTGGATCTCCTATCAACCAATCCACCAATAGTTCTTGTGAATGTTCCCAATTCAGTTTTTGGGTCAAACCCAGCTGTCGGTCCTTCTTTTGGAGAATCAGCACCAAATCCCCCACCTTGACCAGGGGAATTTGCAACCATATTTTCTCTGACAATTTGTATGACTCTATCAAATCTGCTCATTTGAAATCTTCTCTAATTCTTTAGAACAATATAGATCTATTGGTATGTCATGTATATACCCTCTTGGGTATTCTGGTAATCTATTCAGGAAAACAACAAAGGTCTTCATATAAGACCAAAGATCATTATCTATTTTAAAAAATAACATTGGTGTCGTTGCTTCACCAAAAATATTATATAAAATTACAAAATGATTAATTAACAGGTGTGTTTTTAGTACACCTGTATTTTTATATCTTCTAAACAATCGTTTGATGTATTTAAAGTGATTTAGATCTCGATCAAAATCTTCTTTAGTTACTGCTTGAGGATTCTCATAATTTTTTATTGCAAATAGAAGAAAATTTTCCTCATTCAGTTCAGTAAATAACATGTAATTAAATCAATATCAAACTAGAGGATTGGAATCATAGAGAGGAGTATTGCCAGTCTGAATACCAGACATTGCAACTAATACTTCTGTTTTAACTCGATAATTTCCACCGGCATCAACATAAGTTTTAATGCCTACCCAACCAGCATGAGCAGGAGAATATACAGTATTCTGAGCTGCATTTATCCCAGCAGTGGATACACCAGCAATATATGGTTCATAATTTGTATGAGTTTGACTAAACTCACTATCCAATACAGTATATTTTGGAAGCTGTGATACAGAAAAAACTGTATTCGCAATTGCTACACCACTAAGACCAGCGGTGGTGCCAATTGATAGCTGAGTTGTGCTTGCAATGCCAACAATAACAGCATCGCCAAAATATGTGCCGCCAACAAGACCAAATCTAATTACATCACCAACAGAAGCTGCACCAGCACCACCAAAATTAGTTCCAGTAGCAGTTACAATACCTGTGGTATAGTTAAGCCAAACTCTACCATTAGATGAAATATTGTCACTATTTCCCCAGAGTGCCATTCTTGTGTACCTTTACTAAATTTTTTATCTAAGAGTATTTATTAAAAAAGAGATCTCATATGATTGAGATCTCTTTGTTTTTTATAACATTTTTATCAGCAATTTTTGAGAAGTGCTGTCCTTACAGACCCTGCAATAAGATCGTCAATGTCATTATCGGTGGTTTTTACATAACGCTCAAGCAACTCAACTACGAGACGCTTGGTATGACAAGAATTCATAGCAGCAAAAAGAAGTGGTTTTACGACCTCTACTAGTACGCCCATGATGTCCTCCTTTGTAATTTTTTTGGATAATATCCAGAAATATTTAGGATTCAGTGATGCTTTGGCGATATAATTCTACAAACTCTTTGAGCTTTAGTGTCAATTGTCTTGATCTCACTTTTGGTTGCTTTTTACTTTTTTCCGGCTTATTTAATTTTATTTTTTTATATGGTTTTACTTTCAAATCTTTTGGTGCCGGAAAACCGGAGATCCATGTTTGGACATATTTCTCTGGTTTTGTTTCTATTGAATTTGGTTTTGTTTCTATTGGCTTTGGTTTTTCTTTTGGCTCTGGAGAAACAGAAATATAAGAAACTCCACCACCAGTTTTCTGTATTGGAGTTCGGTCTCTTCTGGTACTAACTCTGGCTCTTTCTTGTGAAGTTAGAATATCTCTGCCTCTTGGCCTAGGTCTAGAACCAGAGATATTGGCCTCATCTATCCTAGAAAGAAATTGATTAAAGGTGATTAGCATATTAATCCTCTACTTTTTTAGGTAGACCTTTATGTGGAGTTTTTGCAAACTTACGAATTTGTTTTTCCGACATTTCATCCACAATATCAAGAACTGCTTGGCTTACTTCAGATCTTGGAGTTTCACCACGCTTTACAGAAAGAGCAAGCCCAAAGAGTTTTTGTTGTTGTTGGCTTTCTGATTTTTCCAGAAGAAATGATTCAATTTCTTCTCTCACTCCAGTTGCAGTGGATCCACGCATTAACCCGCGAAGGAATGTACCAGCTGCAGCTCCAGCAGCACCAACACCAGATGCACCTCTTTGTCTTGCTTTCTTGGCAGCACCAGTAGCATGAATTGCAGCCATTCCGGTTTTACCGATATCAGATTTTGCTCTATTCACTACGGCACTGAGAGTATCTCTGAGCCTAGCTTGAGTATCGGGCGAGGTAACAAATTTTTTGACTTGACCGGCTGCATTTTCAAATCCTTTCGGTTGAGTCTTTGCTGCAGTCTCTACTGCTTTATTTCTTTTATCTGCTTGAATTTTTGGTCCAGCACCAACTCTAGTAGAGCCGGATTTTACTTTACCTTGACTTCTAGTCCGTCTCTCAACTTTTGGACGAAAATTTAGTTCTAATTGCCCAGGTGATTGCTTAGATGGTGTTTTCACCTCAGCCTCTTTTTTAGATGAGATATGTCCAACAGGAGTTGCCGCACCAGGTCTCTTTGTAATTTTTGGATCTTTTCTGGCCTTTCCAGCTGAAGTTAGTAGTTCACCCTGAACTGCCTCCTCCTCAATTACTGAATGTCCGATTTCAAAAACCCATTCTAGGAAATTATCATAACCCAGTTCTTCAATTACCATCACAAGACCTTCCTCATTCAATCCCTGCTCATAAAAATACTGAGCAGCAATATCAATAACTTCTTCAATATATTCTTCTGATAATTCTACTTGCTCTCCAATATTAACATTTGGATTAATATCAATTTTATTTTTAATGTCTGATCTTTCTTCTATTTTTCTTTGTTTTAGATCTTCAATATCTGCTTCTACATTACCAACTTTTTCATAAAGTTCATATCTCCAATCAGAGAATGATTCCTTCACTGATTTTTTCTTTTTATTGAATTTACCACTAACTTCTCCCTTTTCGTATCCTATACCATCACCATCATCATCCCACCACCTATTTGGTTTATCCTCTTCGTCTTTATCTTCATCTTCTTCATCTTCTTCTTTATCTTCAACCTCTTCTTCGTCTTTTTTCTTCATTTTCATTTTCTCTTCAATGTACTGAAGATATTCATCTCTTTTGGAAATTACTTGACCAGAAACAGATTCAAGGTAAATCTGCTTCATCTCATTTAAACTTTCTACGATACGATCAGACATTTTTATAAATTGTAAAAACCTATAATGTTATTTATTCTTTACGCTCTTTCTATATTTTTTAATAAAATTCTTAATCTCATTTGTATCACTCATTTTCATAGCATATTCTCTATAAGAATCAGTTCCTATTAATCGTTGATCTGCAGGAACACCAGAAACATCAGTCCACTCTGTAAGATCCTTAATCCAAGATTTGAACATTATATTATCCTCAGTGACGCAAATAAGATAATTTGGCCCACGACGAGTTACCTTTCCCACCAAACCAGTATTCAAATTTTCAACAATACTACCAACTTTAAATATATTTTCTTGGTAATATTGCTCTCTCAATTCTTCGTAATCTAGTTTAGGTGCATATTCCCAAACTTCAGATACTTCTTTTGGTGCTTTATCTCCAACCATTACACGCTGAACAGCAAAAAACATCGCCTGAGAATCTTTGTCTTTCATTCTCTTAGGTAAACCAGTTTTAAATTGCTGATAATTATCATCAACTGCTGCTTTGCGAAGTTTGGATGCTGACATTCCCGTTGGTCCAGCTGCATCAGGATCTCTAGGACCTGCTGGGACTACATTGATTTCATCAAAAGAATATATTTGACCGTTATACTGATTTGCCAATCTCTCAAATTCAGGCAATCTTTCAGTTCCAACTACAATATTTACTTTTTTGTATCCATCTTCATTTGCACCAACCAATACATCAAATATTGTTTTCATTTTATCGTCATTAACAATATTTTCCTTATAATCTGGAAACATCTTTTTCATGTACTTAACTTTAGATGCTGGATCCAATGGATTTTTATTTGCATCCTGCGTTCTTGATGGATAAATCTTAAAATCTCCACCAGTGGATATTTCCTTTGCTTTTTTGATTAGTTTCTCATGTCCAATTGTTGGTGGATTAAATCTACCAAATACAACAGTTAATGGAACTTCCTTGTCAATTTCTGGTGGCGCTGGTTCTTGTTTTGGTGGTGATATCCCTAATCTTTCTTTTGGCGCTGCTGGCTTATCAATGACTCTCTGTGCTGATCCTGGACCTTTTGGCTCTGGTGTTGCTTTTTCTGGTGATGGACTCTTCTTACGAATCATCTCTAGATCGCCAGCAACAGTTTGGGCTACAACTTTTCCACTTCTATCCACCCAGTTTCCATGACCATCAGAAGTTAATCCAAGGCGATATGCCTTTTCTGATGCTCTGGATCCTCGAAATTCTAATATAAATTGCGAAAACTTTTTCATTCTTGTGTGGAATTCCTTATTTATTTATTCTTTCTTCCGAATGTTTCCGGTGCATTCTCTGCTTCTCTGTCTGGACGACCTTGCCTACCAAATTCGGGTCTTTCAGTTGTTCTGCTACTTCCAGATCTTCTTTCTTTTTTGGTGGCATCAGATCTGATACTAATTGGATCTTGAGTAAAGTTCGCCGCAACTCTAGTGGTTGTACCATCATCGTTTCTCCTAATTACAGTTGCACCCTTTTCTACATAACCAGCCATCCCCGTAGCAACAGCATTTGCTCGTCTTTGTCTAGGAGTTTCTCCAAGTCTAGGATCTCTAGCACCTCGTTCACCAGATGTTGGAGTTACCGGAGACTGGCCAAGCTGTCTAGGTTTGTTTGCTCGTATTCTAGCTCTAATTTCTGCCGATTGATCTACATTAGTTTGTGGAATACCAAGCATTTGCCTTCTTTGCTGAGATGCTGCTCTCCTTCGCGCTTTCTCTTCTGAACTCAATGCCTCATCTAACAACTTATCATACCAATCATCGCTAGCAACATGAAGTATCTTCAATGCAGAAACCATATCATTGGCAAATCCATTTTCTACCAAATACTCAGCGATGTATAATTCCATTTGTAACAATTAGAACTTTTTATTATTTATATTAAAAAACCTCCCGAAGGAGGTGAGATTCAAATAATAAATTTTTCTAGCTCTTGATCCAATTGTGACATCAATGATCTGAGTCTTGAAATTCGTTCTGGCTCATATTCTTTACTATAACCAAATGTAGATGAATCTAAAATTTGTAAGAGATCTAATGCTGTTAGAGCATTAAGTTTTATGGTTAGTTGTTTTTCTTTTGGCATAATTCAAGATAGTGATTTAGATAATTCGGAATTAATCGTATATGCAATTTCTTTAGGGACATTATTATATTCTGCTCTAAAATCTCCATTTTGAATTATAATAGAACACAAATCCTCTTTTTGTACTTTATGAATGGAAAATTTATCTGGAATTCCGTTTAAATCTTCCACAAATGAGATCAGCCCAACATTTTTTTCTGGAAATATATTTGGTAATTTATCTCTCCAATCGTTCCACTCGGGAGACAATTTTCTTGAATTGAATCGATTCGATATCATATCAACCACTTTATTCAATTCAGAATCCTCAAGCAAAATTGTAAAATGATTTCTGGTAATTTCCTTTACTCCCCTGAGAATTTTACTTGATGGATTCTTTGCTACTTGTTCGGCTAGTGCCTTCCTAAGTATTGGACGCCAATTTTTTGCAAACTCAGCAGAAAAACTTGGATACTTCCTCTCTAAATCTGAAACACTAACTTTTTTAGTGGTGGTTTTCATCAGATGTCGCCCTCTACTCGATTTTCGGAACGGTAAACATCAAAAGTTCCTTCTGGATATCGAGCACTCAACTTTTCATAATTCATTTCCAAGATTTCATCAAAATTGGTATCAAGTGCCATACAAGCTTGTGCAAGATACCAACACAAGTCTCCCAACTCCCGTTTCATATGGAAAATATTTTCTTCATTGTAAGGTTTACCTTGTAGAAAAATTTTTTTTACTACCTCTGTAAATTCCCCAGCTTCAGCACTCAATCCATAAGCAGCAGTCATAAGACGAGGAACATCAGCATCATGAGCTTCAAGTTCAGACATTCTAGCCATAAGAGCTGCAAAATCAGAACTGGCTGGACTAGTAGTTTGCCTAACAAATTCAATGTATTTCTGGCTGTCAATTTTTTGATTATTTTCCATCAGAATGTAAAACTCCTAAATTTTTGTTTCAAGTCGGTTTGATGCGCCTCACCATTATACTCCGTTTCCTGCCCAGAGTCAAGTATGTCCTGCTGCGCTGATTGATCCACATCATAAAGACGCATTTTCGATCGATCAATTCCAACAACAAACTTCTTGAATATTGTTGGGTCGGCATATCTATTTTTCAATTGCTTTACCATGATTTGATTGAGTTCTTCAAGTTCTTGGGTTGAAATCAAAGCAAGAAGTAAATCAGCTGTCATTGGACCACCAATACTTTCTGATGTATCAGTAAGATCAATATCAGAACTATTCATGCCACTTCGATTGACTTGAGTTGCAGTCACCAAAGGAACATTGAATTCAACTGCAAGCCCTCTAAGTTCTTCTGCGATTGATTTAATGTACCCATAAGAATTTCCAGAAATATTGTTCTTATAACGAGAAGAAGAACAGATATTCATATAATCAACTATAAGAACATCAGGAATAAAATTCTTCTTAAGTTCCAGTTCTTTAAGTAAAGACTTAAAATGGCCCACATGAGCAGATGCAGTTGGATATTCCTTAATAATTAACGATCCATGAGTCTTTCTTGAGATGTTTGATACTTTACTATCAAAAATAGATTTAGATAGTCCAACTAAATCTTTAATGTCAACATCAAGTAAATTTGCATCGATTCGCTCTGCAATCTTTTCTTCTGACATTTCAAGAGTAATGTATAATACATTTTTCCCCTGAAGTAAAGTAGATGATGCAATATGACACAAAGTCAAACTCTTACCAACACCAGTGGATGCCATCAAAATGGTCATCGTTTTCCTAGATATCCCACCTTTTGTGATTTTATTAAAATATTCTAGATCAAAAGGAATTTTTTCTTCTTTTCTTTGGTAAAATTTGTACCGTTCTTCATAATCTTGAAGATAATCATGACCGATATGATTATCGAAACTTACTGCTAAAGCCTCCGAAAGAACAGAAGGTATGGAGTCACGATTTCTTTTTTCGTCATTGCCATCAGCAATTTGAATTGACTCCATCAAAGCAAGATAAATTGCTCTGTCTCTACACCATTTCTCTGTGGTATCAACTAACCATTGAAGCTCTACTGGAGAATCGTCTAATAAGTCAATAATAGAGGTAACATCTTTATACGAAGCTTCATTTAAATCAGTTCTATTTTCGATTTCAATGAGCAAAGCTTCTTTAGAAGCAAGTTCATTGTACTTAGAAACAAAAGAACATATCTCAGAAAATACTACTTTTTGTGAATAATCCTGAAAATATTCTGGCTTAATATATGGTAGTACTTTTCTTGTGTATTCATCATTAAATACCAAATTCCTTAGAATTGTCGTTTCAACTTTTTCCATCATTCAGTTCAATTACCATAACTAAATTCTTTTCTTGCGATTTCATCTAATTGTTGCATCACTTCATCTGTGAAATATTCTTCTGGATTTGCTAGTATTTGCTTCCCATAAATTTTCTTCCCATCAATTTCATAACGACCTGCTTTGTTTTCCCATAGTCCACCAAGTTGACCAAGTTCCAATAATCCATAATACCGATCAAGTCCACGCTCATCATAATAAAGACGAATTGAAACTTCTTGATTTTCTTTACTTAAACGAGACTTAAATGTTTTTGCTTTTATGATATTACCAATAATTTCTGTGCCATCTTTTTCCTTCGATTTAGAAAGTTCAATAATAGTTGATGCTGAATACTTGAGTCCAGAATTATGAGTAACAACCCCATTTTCTAAAACATAATTTTCATTTTTTTCAACTGTAATGTCAAATACTTCACCGATGCCGACCCGATTTACGGATGTTACTTTTTTCGTTTTCATAGATAAATAATCTCCTTTATATTATAATTTTTTAAAAGATAGTTATATTCTGGTTTTACTATTTTGCAGCCCAAATAACCAGATTTGCCAAGATATAAACCAAGATACTTAGCTTGGGAAAATATTATAGATTCGCCATTCATAAAAATAACCCTAAATGGCTTACTACGCAACATGGAAAGTTGAACTTTAGTTTCTTCAGTGTGAGTTTTACCATAGAATGGATTTTTTTCTCCTATTTGATTTTTTTTATTGTTCTCAGAAATTAATTTTCTAATCTCTGGAGTATGCGTTTTACCATAAAATGGATTATTCTCTCCACTCATATTTTTTCTATTCTCTGTAATTATATGTTCATATATTCTAGAATTTATTTTAATATTTTTTTCTTTTTTATTTTTCCCCAAAAATCTAACTAAAGCACAATACATTTTACCTTTAGTTGGACTTTCTACCATTTTAGTCAATAAAAGGTGGCAAATAAAATGTTCTCTAGGAGTAAGTAAAACCATATTAGAATTACAGTTACTTCCACCCATACATTTAGGAATTATATGGTGCGATTCATATATTCCACCATCTTTTTTATTTCTATTGAGTTTTTTTCTGCAGTCAATCAATAGCATGTAAATACGAGTGTACTTATTGTTTAAAAACATTTTACGAAAATTACTAAACTAAAAATATTTAGTAATTTTCGTATTTTATACCCGTACCGATTTATTAGATGGACAAAACGACATCATCTACCTGTAAATTTTTAGCTTCAATCCATTCTCCATCAATCATAAATTTATGTTCTGGTGAGCAAGTAACCTTATACCCATCATCAAATTCAATTTCAATCAGTTCTTTATCTTTGAAATTGTGGGTTTGCAAAACTGGCATAAATTCACCCTCTTTTGTAAAAACTAAATCTCCCTCAACCAAATCCTCAATGTTTTTATATCCTTCTCTAGTAAAAATCTTAGTTCCAGCGATAAGACACCCACCACTTTGAACCGTGGGAGCGCCATAACCACCAACATTTGCATAAATGTGATTCGTAACAATCATTGGAATCTCAGCTTGACCCAATTTAAGTGTAAGCATTCTAAAAGCACCTTTAATCAATGAAGCTTTTGTCATGTCTCGTTTGTCATTATCAGTAAGAGCATCATTAATCTCTTTATTAGTAGAGAGCATCCCAAGACTATCGAGAACAAAGAAACATGGTTTTCTTTCTTCTTTTGATTTTTTTAGGTATAAATCTACTGCTTTTAGTGCTTTCGTTCGAAATTCTTCGACAGTAACAACATTTATGACCACTATCCTCGATACATCAAGCCCCCTACTTTCTAAAAGAGATTTAGTAATAGCTGCTTCAGTATCAAAATACAAGCAGTATCCTTCTGGATTTTCATCCAAAAAATTTTTAATCACAGCTAGCGCGAAGAAAGTTTTTCCGGTTGAACTCTCTCCAGAAATTGCGGTAATTTTATTTCCTGAGACTCCACCAAAAATGGAGCCACTAACAAGAGCATTAAAAATATAAGAACCAGTATCAACAAATGTTTCTGATTCGTTAATTTCAGATGCCAACTGCGTATATTCACCGCCAATTTCTTTAACAATATCTTTCAAGAAATCCATAGTTTTCTCCAATAAATTTAAACAAAAAATGAATCAAGTGTACTTTTCTTTTCCGTGTGCCAGCCAATAATGTGCAGAATTGCCTCTAATGGTTTCATAAATGTCTTATCAAATTGCATTTCATAATCAATGTACTTATTTAAATTAAATTCTGGTGGCAATGTTTGAATGAATGCAATAACATTTTCTTGAATTGGATTTGGAAGTTTCAAATAGCAAAATTTAATTTTTTCCCCATTCTTAATGTCGGAATATTTTTTCTGAAGTTTATGCTGCTTCACATAATGATTATAAAGTATCGAGCCCCTAACATGAATTGGTGTTCCTTTAATGTACATCGAAAGATTCGATCTAAATTTAGTCAACTCATTTACAGATTTAGTAAATGAAACTTCTTCTGGAGTAAGATTAAAAAATTCAATTCTAGTAGTTTCAATATAATCAATTAGTTCGGCTTCAGTAGATGACATAATTAACTGAATTGCTTTCTTAATTCTATCCCTACAAAAAGCAGGAGTAGAAGAACGAATAGCCTCAATTCCAGTCATTGCAAGTTCTGGCTCAGAGTAACGAACTCCTTCATTATCCCACACATTTGCAATATATCGCTTCTTGGCGATAAATACTGCGCGATCAGTAATCTTCTCTCTCTTCATATGTAGCTTATGTGCATAAGCGTTCAAGCAATCCGCAAGTTCTTTATATGATTGATCGACATAATCTTGAATTTTAGTAGAAAAAATCTGATCCAGAAAATCAATAATTTCCAACTTTGATGGACTTTTACCCTTATAAATTGTATCTACTAAAGGTTTCATATTCAAAAATGCAGAGTCAGTATCACAATAAACTACATAATCTACATTTTCTGTCTTCAATACTTTATTAAAATACTCATTGAATTTCTTTTCGATCCAACGAATTGCAAGTTGCCCAGTATAAGTAACTGCCTCGGCATTCCTTAGATCATAGAATCTAAAATAAGGATTTCCAGTTGCTCCATAACAAGAATTCAAGCAAACTTTGATTGATTGCTCTTTTATACTATACATTGAAATTTGTTTTTTGAGCTTGGTATTGTGAGTTTTTTCATACTCTTTCTTAAGCTCTTTCATTTGATCCTTGTATAATTTCCTCTTTTGGAACATTTTTTCTAATAGCTCTGGGAGAAACCCCATCCTATCTTTCCTATACATTGATCCATTTGGAGCAACCGCATATTCAAAATTATCTGGTATTTTTGTAGTTTGATCTAAAACCGAATCAATAGTTATCGAAGAAAATTTTCTGTCTATCAATGTGTCTGGACTCAAATTTAGTAACATCATAATATGTGGATATAGTGATGTCAAGTCCATACTTACCACATAATCGTATGAACCTGGAATTGGTTCCTTAACAAATGCACCAGCAAATTTACTTAATTTTTCTTTTGCTTCTGACTTCAGTGGAATGACTATGTACTGCCTGCGAAGATAATTGTAAATGATTGTATCCCACATTCGAACCTGATAAAAAACATCTTCAAAATTAGTTTTAGAATCATATGCCAACATTATAGCTAGCTCTATCATATGAAGTTTGTCTTCTAATCTATTGACGAGTTCTGTATCAATAACATTATATTCTACGAAAGTATCCCAATCTTTATCATAAAAATCTTTAAATGTCTCATATTGACTATGATCGAGTTTGTTTTTACCAAGCTCATTATACGCGATAGTATCAAGCCTGAAATTCTCTGGCTTCTTAAATGAATACTTCTTATAAACATCAAGATAATCTATAATCGATACACCAAAGATATCATATACAGTTTGTTTTTCCCCAATACGAACCTCAACTTGTCGGTCGGAAATCCAATGATATGGAGATAGTTTTTTGGTTTCTTTCTCTCCTATTATTCGGTACATTCTACCAATAATATATGGAAAATCATAATAAGTACAATTCCAACCGGTTACAATCTCTGGAGTATTATTCTGCCAAAAATTTAAGAAGGAATGAATTAGTGCGGTTTCATCTACACAATAAATGTATTCATGATTTTGTAATTTTTTAGAAAATTTTCTTGTCCCCCATGTGTAGATTTTCTTCGATGTGTAATCTTGGATTGTAATCAATAAAATCTCTTCATCGCAATTTTTTGGATCTGGAAATCCATTCTCAGAAGAAACCTCAATATCAATTGCCCAGATAGACATTTTTGTTATATCATAATCAATTTGTTCTTCTGGATAATTATCAGAAATATACTGATAAATTGCAGTTTCATTCCCGTAAATTTCAAATCCTTCTACATCTTTGTAATTTTCAATGTATTGTTTACACTCTTTGATTGTTCCTGGCTGTATTGCTTTTACATACTTCCCATCTAGTGTCTTGTATTCAGTTTTTACCTTTGAAGCAACATAAAATGTTGGCCTATACTCTACTACATCCGAAAATTTTTGTCCATTTTCATATCCTCTGACATAAATTCTGTTCCCAAGTTGTTTGACATTAGTGTACCAACGCATTATTTTTTAATCAGTGACTTGTACTTTTTGAGAATGGTAGGTTTTGGATGTTCTATAACTGTCAGTATCTTGTCAGAGCAGATCAAGAATGTTTGTTGGTCTGCAACCTCGATTAGCCATTGCTGCAAAGATATAGAGTTTGTGATTTTATCATACAAAATCACATAAGGATCATCTAGCTTACAATTTGGCTCTCCGATATCAGCGACAACTTCTTCTATTTTTGAGATCAATTTTTGACCACTCTCAAGAACCAAAATTTGTATAGCTTCATTTGTTTCTATTGTTGTGTCTTCCATGGGTACCTCGTTGGTGTCCCCATCATAGCACAAAAAAAGAGGGGAGTCAACTGGATTTTGCCAGTCCTCCCCTTTGCGCCGACGATATTTAATAGGCAGAACTATTTAGAACCAAACTTTTTTCTTCTGGTGTTCCGGAATAATTTTGGTAAGCCGCACACACAAAAGACCATCTTCAAATAAAACTTCTTTCACTTCGACATCATCAGATATTGTCCACGATCTGGTAAATGCTCGTTGTGCTAATCCATGATGGACATATTCTTTACCTGAATCCACTTCTCGTTCACCTTCGATGAACAGTTTATTATTTTCTGTATACACAGTAATTTGATTTTTCTTGAATCCGGCTAATGCGACTTCTAACCTGAATTCTATGTTACTTTCACGAATTACATTATATGGTGGATAATTAGTTTCTGTTTGATGTAATGCCCCAAATCGATGAAACCATTCATCCATTCCAATTGAATACTTTTCAATATCGTTTAAAAATTTTTCGATATTTCCAGTATTGTACCGAACTAATGTGTTCATGTGTTTTCTCCTTAATAAGCGAGCTAGTAAGTCAAACCCGAAGCGTTTGACATTACTATTTTATAAGAGAAGTACAAAAAATCAAGATTATGGAAACCGTAAATAATTATTCGGTTTCCATCCCACGCTTTTTGGAGCCAATAGAATATTTTGCTTCTAAAATCCACTCGTCCTTTTCTTTGTAAGGAAGAACCTTGATTTGATTCAATGGAGCAATATCTGTAATTTTATCTGGATTGACTACAGTTACGAGACCCCAATCAGAAAGGAGTTTGATGATTCGATTTCTACGCTGAACATCATTAACTGTTAGATTAGCATATTTGCCGTCAAGTGCAAATAGCTCCTTGAAGCTCACAAGGTAATACTTACCTTGTTTATGGAGAATGTGAACTGACTGATATAGCTTCTTTTCTTTCCTGGAAGCAACACCAATTCTAGTCAAAGTTTCTCTAACTTTAAGGAAATCATCAGGCTCAGATAAAGATATCTCAACCATCATATCAGGAGTCCATTTTACCTGAGGTTCATTAATAGTAGTCATTTTGTGCCACCAGTATCAAGTTTAGATTTAATGTAATTAATTTGATCTTTAGATAGAATATTTAAAACTTGAGATGCTTTCTCATCATTATAGCCATAATAAGCTTTAATGTATTTTAAATTTTCTACTGTATCTTTTGTGATCCAAGAAGAAAATCTCTTCTTTTTTCTCAAACTATTTAGATAAAATGAATATTGCATATCTTTATCTAGATTGCAATGTATATTCATTTCATTTGCAAAAAGTATGGTATCTAAAAACGAAGATAAACACCTATTAATAATATATGGTGGATAAGACTTTATATTGTCTAAATCTTCTCCAATCAAATTTTCTTTTGTAAAATTTACTGAGTTCAACCAGTCTTTTAATTCATAATTCATTTCCATTCGACCTCACACATAACTTCTGTAAGGCACGCAAGAAGATTTATCTCATTATCGGCAACAAATGCACTTCTATATTGATATTTGGAAATGATCAAAATAGCCGCTGGAATTGTAGATTCCAAGGCATATTCATATAAAGTATCATAAACTTTACGAAGAACAATATTTGGATCATTATCCATATTTTGTATAACCCACTTTCGAACTTCAGTGAAGTTCTTATTTTTCATGAAATCAACCAAATTTGAAACTTTAATATCAGCTACATTTGCAAGTATTCCAGAATCAACTTTTCCACCAGAAGAATATCGTTGAATCTCATTCAATGTTCGACGAAAATCTGGAAAATATTTGTTAATTAACCCAACAATTGCCGAAGTATCGTATTCAATTTTTTCTGTAGTTAGAATCTCGTTGATCCTCTTCATAAACTCAGCAGCAAGCTTTGGTTTTTCCTTCGTTGGAATTGAAAAATCAATCACAGCTGCACGAGAATGCAATGGTGGAATAAGTTTATTCTTATAATTACAAGTAAATACAAAAGTACAATTGGTCTGAAGCTCTTCAATTGATGCTCTGAGTGCAAGTTGAGCATCATTGGTTAGATTGTCTGCTTCATCAATCAGAAGAATTTTTTTCCCTGTGTTTGAAAGAGAAAGTGTAGAAGCATAATTTTTCACTTTATTCCGAATAATATCAATAGATCGTTCATCGGATCCATTGATAACCATAAAATCACGATCTAATTCATTTGCTAGTGCTTTAATAGTTGAAGTCTTTCCAATTCCAGGTGGACCAGAAAGAATCATATTCGGTACTTTACCAGAATTTCTTACATCAATAAAAAAGTCCTTGATGGACTGGGGAAGAATACATTGCTCCACTTTTTGTGGAGCATATTTTTCGACAAAAATAAAATCACTGTTCATAATAATCAACTCAAAAATTTACTTAGATCCAATCGGGTTTTCGCTCTGGCATACGAAGATAATTATCTTTCACCCAAGGTTTTGAGGCAATGTACATTTTGTATGCCGTAAATGTGTCGATACTATCATCAAACTTATATTCGTCTGGCATCGCACGAACAAATGGTGTGACTTCTGTGATTTTACCTTTTGGAAAAAGGTAATAGGCATGAACCAATGTATTATAGCAAGAGTGGAGCTTTCCATAACGAAGATAGAATTCATCACATAAATTCATACCGTGTTTAATAAGCCAGTATGAATTATGAATGGATTCAGCAGCCCACTTTGTACATGGATGATTGCGAAATGCACCTTTCTTGGTAACATAAGGAGTGCCGTCTGCCTTAGGTAGAGTTCCATAATCATGATACCAAGAAGAAGCAACAATTGCCAATAACTGACAAGTTTCGACAGGCATTTTAGTTATGTGCCTGTCTGGAAGTACGATAGCACTCTCTGCAGGAAATTCAGAAGTCACAAACACATTCATAACGAAAAAATCAAATCAGCTAACAAAAGTAGAATCTGGCTCCAGTGCAATCCAATAAGTGAGATTTCTACTTCTAGATTGAAACTTAGAAATAAGACGCTTGGAAATAGTCACATCATAAGATCCGGGAACAATCTTGACATTTTCTACCTTAAAATTCATAGTGAACTCTTGGTTAGTCTCACCAACTACAATAGAAAATTCATTAGATGTATCATTCTTTTTATCTCGAACAACCATACTAATAACACCGTTTTCGCCCACTGCAGCAAGATCTGGAAGTTGATAGATACTGGATGCTTTAAGCAACTTTTCAAGCTGAGAATGTTCCAATTGAAATTCGACATCATTCGATGGAACTTGAATTTCTTTCTCTGGCGGAGAAACAATTACAGAAGGATCCGCAAAGAAATACTTGACTCTACGCTTACCTTCTCTGATTGTCAAATACGATTCGTTGGAAAAATCGAGTTCTGGTGCATCATGGAGGCTAATTCCATTAAGAAATTGATTTAGATCATAAATTGCAAAGTCTTTTGGAAATTCTTCTTCAACTGTCGCTTCAGCCAAAACATTCTTCATGACTGACATTGTTTTCAGGGTGCTGCCACCCCTAACGAAAATTGATTGGTTGATTGAAGCAAAGTTTTTGAGGATAATAATAGTGTCACTTGAAAGATTCATTTTTGTTCAATAAGGTTGAGATGGTTAATCAGAAGAATTGTATAATGCAGAACTTTAAACAGATCTGCTCGTGGAGTTCCTTTAGTATCATACCGATCAATGTATTTTGTGACATTACCAGCACAGAATCCTTCTCGGCGGTTGTGTTTGATTTTATCAAGAGTCTGTTCAGTTCCACCACCAGTACGATCAACATAATGCTGACGGTAAGTTCCGGCAATATATTCTTCAAGTTGCTTGAGAATTTTATCCTCATTATATCGCCAAAATCCATTGGCATTGGTATTAGTATTATCTGTCATTGTAGGGAATGTAATCACATCATCAGAATTTAGACTTGATTTTTTTTGATTGAGATATGTAATCTCATCATTTGGCGAAAACATAATAATAGGTCAAACTATGGTTATTGTATCACGATTCCGATTCGCTGTCAACTTCTTGATCGCCATCCTTGTCAAATTCTTCATCAATTGCATTATAAAGTTGAATGAAAGAGGACTTTGTATCATCATCAAAACGAGCAATGGAAAGTTTGATTGCTTTTGTTTTGTTCTTAAAGATTGCATATGCCTTAAGTAGATGCACTAGACGGCGAGTCGAAATAATTTCATCAATGCCACCATCATAAAATGTCTTGCGGACTGTATCGCTCCAAGTTACAAGTTTTGTGATGAACTCATCTTCGCCTTGAATACCTAGAGATTTTGCTAGTTTAATGAGAATCTTGGTTTCAATTGAACTGGATGGGTAATTCTGCTCAAAGGTCACACTGAATCGTTCCAAGAATGCTTCGTTGAGAACATTAGTCCCAATAAAGCGTCCATCGTCGGAACCTTTACCTTTGGTATTAGCAGTTGCAATGATGTTAAATCCAGGCTTTGGATGAACGACCTTACCAATTTTTTTGAGGAACAGTGGTTTGCCTTCGAGTACAGATTGAAGTACCATAATTTTATTGGATGCTAGATCGCACTCATCAAGAAGAAGAATTGCTCCTCGCTCCATTGCCTCGACAACTGGCCCATTATTCCAAACAGTATTTCCATCCTGTAGGCGGAATCCACCAATAAGATCATCAGAATCCGTCTCAACTGTAACATTAAAACGAATCATCTCTCGCTTCAACTGAGCACAAGCCTGCTCAACACACATCGTCTTGCCGTTACCAGAAAGACCAGTAATAAAAACAGGATAGAAGAGTTCGGATGCAATGATTTTCTTTACATCAGAAAAACAACCAAAAGAAACAAATCCAGGATGCTTTTCTGGGACAAGATTCTTTTCCATTGTAGGAATCACTGCAGGTGCTTCATAAGATTTTTCAATCAAAGAAACAGCTTCTGCAGTTACTTCAAGATTCCACTTACCGTGACTAGACTTATAGTTTTCAAGTCGCTTAGTTACGGTAGGATACGAGATAGTCTTCATTGCACAATAAGCACGAATGTCAGCAGATGTGACATTAGCACCATACATGTCCATAAGATCTGAAATAATTTCTTGTTCGGTCATTTTTTTGTACATGATTTGAGTGGTGAACAAATGTATTGTATCAGGCCCAGATCCATTATTGATGTGATCTGGGCCACTTTGAAAACTGTCCTAGGCAATAAGATCAATAAACTGAGAAAGAATTTTCTTGTTCATTTTCTTAGACTCTAGTGACTTTTTAAATGCATTACGAATCGAAGTTGTAGATGCATCTTCTTCGATTGTAAATTCTGTGGATGCATTAAGTGCGCCAGAATAAATTCCAAAATAAGAATCATATCCAGCACATCGAATAGCGCACGATCGATTCTTTTTCCATTCATCCATAATTTTATCATAAGAATTCAATTGATTATTATTATCCAAATGTTTACGAACAAATCCGGAGATTTCGCCAGCAGTAAGAAGGCGAATTCCAATAAAATTCACTTGTGAAAATACATCTTTAAGATGACGAAGCAATACATCAGTAAATTCGTGTGAGGCATAATATGAATATCTGGGGAATCGATAAGTAGTCTTCAGTTTTTTGTCTTTCAAATAGCAATCGTCGCCAATTCCACGCATTCCAACATTCGTTGACATGGGTAGAGCACTTGCTTCACCATCAGTAAGAACTACACACTGAACTTTTTGTACTTTTGTTCTACTTACAAATTCTGGAATAATATAATGCAAAGAGACCAAAGATTCATTGAGAGGAGTTCCAGAAAGATTCAAATCATTTGGAAGTGAATATGTGCAATAATTACAAGTGTGCGCATATGCTAAACGATATAGATTTCGCATATGATTTTCCAATGTTTGTGAATTAACTGTACTGGAAATTACATTAAGAAGATTGAAACTACTATCAATGATGATTGAATTCAATGTTTCTGAAAATTTATTGTTATGATTGTAAGACCAAGAATTAGTGAAAGCATAAACTTCAAATGGAATAGAAACTTTTTTGCAGAACCAGATAAGATTGAAGAGTTGCTTACATGTATCTAAAATGATGCGATCCATAGATCCAGACCAATCTAGAATAAAAATCAATCCATGATTTTTCCCATCTGCAAGAGTAACAACTTTCTTGAAAATATCATCATTAAACTTATAAGTATGTAAAGAATTGCAATCTAAAATTCCTGTTTTTGATTCTGATGCCCTGGAGTAAGATTCTGCTGCTTTTTTGCACTCAAATTCTTTGACAAGATAGTTTACTTCTTTTTTTGCAGAGGACTTAAATTTCTTATAATCCAAATCCACAGAAGTAAAGTCATTTCCATGTGAACTATTCCAATGTCGATCGCACTTTGTATGAATCTGTTTTGGAGTCACAATAATTTTACTCAGATCAAGCTTTGGAATATTAAGGTAATTAATTTTTTGTCCAGTATTCACAGATAGTTTATTGATTGCTTGCTGCAAAGAAGAAGAAGTCTTTACATATCCAGATTTTCCAGCTGGATCATAATCCCCATCAGAAGAATTCTGATTTCTTTCACTTTGTTGTCCGCCATTCGTGGCATTAGATTGCGATTCCGATTGTTCATTGCCATTACCTGGTGAAACTTGCATGGGGTCACCAGAAGTTCCTTGTCCAGATCCAGCCTCAAAAGAAATCGAATCTAGATTCTTTTGAGTTTCCATTTCCTTGCAATATTCATATAGCTTCTCCGCACAACGAATGGAATCTTCAAATGTCTCAGCATCTGCAATTTCATCCAGAAGTTCTTTCTCTTTTTTTGTAAACTGTATCTCGACAAAATGTCCAATCTTAAAGTATAAATTGGTGCGATCTGCTAGATTATATTTGTCTAAATTTGCATCAGAAATTCCAAAGAAGTTATCATCATTTAATTCCTTATATCCGTTAAAGAATGCCTTCTTAAGTCCTGGATATCGACGCTTCATGAGTTTTTCGATGCGAGCATCCTCAGTAACATTTAAAAAATCCATTGGAACACTGGTCAACTCAGTCCAATCCGTATTTGGAGTATAGATCGCATGTGCACACTCATGACTGAGAAGAAGTTCATAAACAAGATCGGATGCTCGTTCCCAAATGGGTAGAGTCAGAGTCCTAGTCTCGACATTAAAACAAGCAGTGTCTACATTTGCATTCTCAATGTTTAGATTTTCTGTGGCAAGAAGCCTAGCAAGGTTCCCACGAATTTCATGATTGTGCTGCATAGTATTTGAGTCGTACCAAACAATTATACACAAAAAAACCACCTATTGGTGGCTAGGTAGACAGTTATAGAACTGTCACTTACGAATTTGAGAAAAATTACCTCTTTTCTCAAATTCCATGATTTTGTCGAATTTGTCTTGTACACCATCTTTATGTGAGATCACAAAAATATTAAAATCTTTGACTACATAACGAATGATTTTCAAAAAATCATCAATACCAGAAGAATCCAAGGAAGAATCAAAAATTTCGTCCAGGATTAATAAATTAACATTAGCCGAGTTTTTAATCTTCGCCAATTCTCTCCAGGCAAATAATAGAGCTAGATTAATTCTTTGTTTCTGACCTTCCGAAAAACTACCATAACTAAAGTCTTCGTAGACTGGAGTTCTGATCTGCTCATTGAATTCTTCATCTAGAGTAAAATTCAAGTAGAAATCCATCATCTGGAGATACTTATTTACACTTTGATTAATCAATGGAAGATACTTTCTTATAATTCTAGATTTTACTCCATTATCTTTAAGTAATAGATGCACATAGTCATAGTATTCAATTTTCTCTTTCTTATCTACATACTCAGTTTTAATATTTTCAAGTTCGATCTCTAGAAATTTTAATTTATCATGTTCTACATTTTTATTTTCTATTTTTTCCTTGATTTTTACTATTTCTGACTCAAGTTCTCGAATTTGATTTTTAGACTGTTTTACTTTAAGATTATTATTAGATATCTTATGATTGATGTCAAGTAAATCTCTAGAAAGTTTTTTGAACTTCTGTTCCTTTTCTTCTTCTTCTAAAATTGCATCTTTTAGTTTTTGGTATGCATCTTCTAACTCATTAATCGTCGATTCAAATTCTGAGTTTTTTTGATCTTTAAGTTCCTCAGTTATTTTCTGCGTACATGTTGGACACACTGAATTTTCAGTAAAGAAACTTCTATCAGTTTTCGCCGTAGATATTTTCTGTGATATTTTACCTTCAAGTGATCCAAGTTTTTTAAGTTTACTTGGACTTTCGCTTAAAGTTTCTAGATCTTTGTTTAGTTTTTCGGTGATTTCCAATAATTTTTCATTTTCCGCATTGGCTTGAATTGAAAGTTCGCCAATTTTAGTAATTTTTGTATTTCGTTCTTCAATTTGAGTTTTTCCCTCTTTCTCAATTTCTTCAATAAAATTAGATTGCATTTTAACTTTATCAAAGAGAGAATCTTTCTTAATCTCTAAAAGTTTTATGTCGTCTTTTATGGATTTAATCTTATCCTTAACAACAACATTCATTGAAGAAAAGATTTTAATATCTAACAAATCCTCAATGACTTCTCTTCGACTAGCAGGAGTCAGTTGCATAAAAGGAATAAAGTTACTATTACCAAGAATCACAACTTGAGTAAAAGACTTATAATTCATCTTCAGTACATTTTGTTCAAACCAACGCTGTTGATCGATTACAGATGAACTTTGATCTAATAGTTCACCATTTTTATAAATCTCAAATATTGCTGGTTTCTGCCCTCTTCTTACTTTCCACTCTGTGGTTCCAATTGTAAATTCAATTTCAACTAGACACTCTTTCTCGTTGACGGAATTAATTAGTTGTGGTTTATTTACTGGTCTATATGCTTTATTAAACAACGAATAGGTAATTGCATCCATAAAAGAACTTTTACCACTTCCATTTGTACCAATAATACAAGTATTATGATGTGTATCTAAATTAATCTCAGTAAATGCGTTACCAAAAGAAAGAAAATTTTTGAATCTTACTTTTTTAAATATTATCATGAATTCTTGGTGGGATTACAATATCATTTGGTGTTATAATAGTATAAAGATTTCCAGTTACTTCACATGTTTTAATCAACATATCATCGTCATATTCTATGATATGGGTTTCGGGCATCCCATCTTCTTCTAACATCATAGCATAACGAACTGCATCATCTTCATTTTGAAAGAAAAAAATAACTTTTTTGCCATCTGGATTCAATACGGCATATGCTCCCTCATCTTCTTTTCCATCAAGAGTAATTAAAAACATCAGACCAACTCACATGCTTCCATATAAGTTTCTTTCAAAATATTCTTTAATTGATTTTTATTTAATGACAAATCACTTTCATCAATAAATCTTTGCAACAAAGAAAAAGTATCTTCGTTTTCAATTGATGTGTCAAATTCAATTTCGTCAACCAAAGAATAATTTTCAATTATCTTCAATTCTGATAGATTTGCCTTGTGCAATTTATCAACGAAATGCTCAAACTCTTTTACATTTGATTTTTTCCTTACCACCAATTTTACGATTTTATTTTCTAACTCAGAAGTATTCAATAGTTGATTTGGCGTATCATCATAATAAAGATTATAATGCATCTTATATGGATTATCAATATAAGTATGTTCCAAAGTTTCAGTATCAAAGATCATGAATCCCCTGGTATCATTAACATCATTAAAATAAATCTCATAAGGATTTCCGATGTAATAAATTTTTCCATTATCGGATCTTGTATGGAAGTGACCAGAAAAAACTTTTGTGAACTTATTGAATGGATTTGTGTCTATCCCGTCTTCCATTACATGCCCTTTATATGCCTCAAACCCATTAAACTCCAAGTGTCCCATCACCACTTTGGAATTTGTTTTCCTGAGTAAATTATAAGTCTCATGTTCATTCTCCTGGTTAATCCAAGGAATAAACAATAAGTTCAATCCTCCAATATTAACTTCAGTTGGGTCCGAGTATGTTTTGATGTTTGAATATTCTTTCAGTAACAAATCAGGAGAATTAACTCGGTTTGTTGACTTAAAGTACACATCGTGATTTCCATTAATTAAGTGTACATCATATTTTGATAGTGGATCTAGCACAACTCTTTTTGTCCATTCCAATCCATAAAAATCAATTGACTTTCGATTGTCAAATGCATCCCCCATGTGGATCACAGTATCAATCTGAAGTTCCTCAAGCTTCGGAAAGAATATGTTCTTATAGAAAAGTTCGAAATAATCTTGGAATAATTTTGATGACTTCCGACAAGACCAATGAGTGTCAGTGAGAACGGCAACAAGCATACTTCAGTTTCTCATCTTACTGTAAATGGAATCTTTGATGCTATTATAATCGGAATAATTGCCGTTGTCAAGTGTATTGTCGTCTACAAATACTTCATCAAAACCAGATCTTTCCAGAATTTTCCCTTTGATTTCCAATTGCCTTTTTTCTTTTTGGATTCTCCTCAAAAATGCATAGTGAATAACCTGAGTAAAATATGCAAAGGGATTAGATGATTTCTCTGGATCGAAATTTAAAATGTATTGTACACAATTTTCAATCCCATCAGAAATCATGTCATCTTTGAACATATAGTTCACAAAATTTGGTTTGAAGGATAAATGAGTCGCAATCTTTAAAAAGCAATCTCCAATATAATTGGGAATTATAGGTTTTGGTAGATCTCGTTCCTTCGCAAGTCTAACCGCCGTTCGATATTCTACTAGAGCAGTCAAAAATTCTTTATTGTTAACATAGTGTACACTACGCTTCCGTTTTGTCATTACTGCTGTTGTAATCATAGTTTTTGTACTTATTATGTAGCCATATTATAACACAAGAAAACGGTTTTGGCAAGGGGGTTGACAAACATGCCAAAAGTGTGTACAATCAGCCTTGTCACGGATGAAAAACAAGTTTTATCTATTAATTACTAGATAACTTTAATAAACTTTATTACATTAATAATTCTAAAGAACTTAATAGAACTAAAGAAAAAATAATACTAGATAGTTCTCGAAGAGAAGTTCCCGAAGGGAACTATTAACTGTTTTAATTACTCTTAAATATCTTTTCTAGTATTTCTTTAGCTTCTTTAATATTAGATACATAACCCATCTCTTTAGTTAACTCAGAGTAGTTTAATCCCATACTAATATTATCTTTTATTTTTTGTTTGACAAACTTGTCATAAGCTGATATAATATCTGAATCAGTTGTTTCGGTTATTGTCATTATATTCTTCATGTCAATTATAAACATATCCTCCTTTGTTGTTTTCATCCATGGTTCTATTTTATATGCATGACCATATTTGGTTTTTACTTCATCAATTGTAATAGGATCAAAGAGTATAATCATAAGATTTCCATTTTCCTCGGATGGTGATACTTTTGCAAATATCTCTTCTCCACTTACTAATTTTAAGCTTGCATAAAAATCTTCTTCCATCATTGATTTAAATTTATTGGTATAATTTCGTAATTGAATTCTTCCTCATTATAAATCTTAATTCTTTCTATAAAATGATTTAGTGTATAATTCTTTCGATTTTTGTAAGTACAATCATCGGAAATATCATATAAAACTGCCTTATCTTTATTGTTTCCTTTTCTTAAAACTCGTCCGATACTTTGTAAATTTCGAATTCTAGATTTGCTCGGAGAAGCAAAAATTACATTATGTAAATTCTTGATTGATATTCCAGTACTGAAAACTCCATAACTAGCGACAATTATCGCATTAGATTCTCTTTCTGTAATTTCTCGAATTTCTTCTCTTTCAGCTACATCAACCCCACCATGAACAAAAAATATTTTTCTAGTCTTGTCACTATGGTTATTTATTAGATCATATAGTATCTGACCATGGGCTTCTACTCTAGCAAATAAAACTAAGGTATTTCCCTTCAAATCTAGAGAAAGATTCTTAATAAAATTGTTTCTTTTTTCACTACTAATTAAGAATTGAATCTCATCTTCATATTGTTCAAATTGTTGTGGGGTATGTTTGAGTACTAAACAATGAATATCAAGTTGAGATGCTCTACCTTTTTCTATCATCTCTTTTGTATTAATTGTTTTATATGTTGGCCCAAATAATCCAGAAATTACCCACTCGTGAGTTTGAGAATCTTTTCCACCATTAGATAAAGTCCCAGTAAATCCAAATCTATATTTGGCATGATGGCACTTTTTCATGATGTCAATTAAAGATTTAGATTTTGCCTGATGACTTTCGTCAACGATTATACAATCAAATTCTTCAAAAAATGATTTATCCATTTTAAAGATTGACTGCCAAGTTGATAATGTTACTGGCAAATCTGTATTTTTTTCTCTACCAGAATAAATCATGTGACAATGTTTTTCTGGATTCCATCCATACTCATAAAAATCTTTATGCATTTGGTGGATCAATGATGTGGTAGGGAAAACAATCAATGTTTTTAAATTTTTATTCGTATAATATCTCGTTAAAGCATAGATGATCAATGATTTACCAGAAGCAGTTGGCGAAATGATTGTTTTTCTATTGTATCTTAAACATTCATAGACTGCATTGATTTGGTAGTCGTAAGGTGTATATGAACAAATAGTATTCATATATCCTTTAACGCCCTCTATTGATATTTCTTCATTAATTTCAAATGGAAGACCATAATACTTATTCTCTTTGAATTCATAAGTGTAACCATATGATTTAATTTTTTCTACAACTCGATCGAGTAATCCAGCATAAATTTCTCCAGTTGAAACTGAAAGTAAATGGATTGTACCGTCCCAACCAGTCTTTCTGTATTGTGGCATAAATTTTGCACTTTCTACCTCAAAGGTAAAATGTGGTTGCAGTTCGTATAAAACATGTGGTTCACACTCAAGTTTTATAAAGACTTCATTTTTCTTTATGATCTTAATATCAGCCATATCCAGAAATATATTTTTGGTAATCAATTGAGCTTTTTATTTGGTATGTCCTACTATGAATCATTTTGAGTATGTCACTTAAGTAACTTAAAATGGCATCATAGTATTCTATTTTTAGTGATGCTTTTGATATATCTTCGTCAGCACCCATGCAATTTTGTAGATGTTCTTTGTCTCTTATCTTTTTTTGGTATACATCTTTATATTCTTCTGGATCTGCTTTTCCAGTGTAATATTCATATTTTTTAAGTCTTATTTTGTTTTTGTCTTCAATTGCTTTTTTCTTCAGCAATAAAATATTATTGAAAATTTCATAATACTTTGAATGTAGTTGTGGAATTTTAAGTGATTCTAAATGCAAATTGTCTGGATCAATTTTAGAATCCTCTTTCCACATTTTTTGTATTTCATTGATATCCATAAAGTAAATTTCCTTTGTTATCAGTTATTTCATAGTAAGTGTATTTGAACTTCACCTCAGCTGTAAAATATTCAGCATCATTATCAGTTGCATCGAATAGTAAAGTAGTTAAATCATATGGAAATAAATCATAAAATTTTACCTGGAAATTTGGTCGCTGACTACTTGTTAATACCTGTAAAGTACCATCAGAATAAAGATTAAGACCCTGATTGACATTAGAAGTTACTTTTTTGTCTTGTCTTTGTAAGGTGTATATTTGGTCCAATGATTCCGGATATCCAAGACCTCGAATCCAATTCTGAAGTTCCATATAATTTTCAAGACCTTCGTCTACCATAAATCGTAAATTGAAGTCTTCGAATTTTATTTTATCTCCTGGCTGGGGGATATCTCTTAAGTATGTAGGTTGATTGGCAATACCAAGAGTTATCGATGGTATATTTGCTGTATTGGTAAAGAAAGCAACTTTTGGTGCTCTTGTAATCGTAAATTTAAATTGAGTTGGAGATAGGAAATTCCTATTCTCTATTTGATTATCAAATGCGTTTCCGACCATTTTTTCTACTATTTAGTAGGGCTTATATAATTCTATGAATTACATTAAGACATAAAAAAAGAGAGAGGAAAAATCCTCTCTCTTGAATCTTATGTGTTTTAGCTCAGAGAAGATTCTTGACTTGTACTCTTCTGTAATAGCGGTTGCTATTAATTTGTAGACGGCCAAGACCTTTATCCAAACCTTCGGCAAATGGGTTCGCTACCATACCGTAGCGAGTCTTAAATCCGATTTTTGGCTGGAAGGTGTTCTCACCAACGGCACGAACCATTTGGAGAGGAACATATGGGCAATAGAATAGTCCAGCATCATAAGGTGAAGAACCCTTATAGCCGACAACATAATACTGACCACCATCAGCACCAGGATTTACACCACCAGAATAAGGATCGATATAAACACGATACTTACCCATGAGAACACCAGCAAAGGTATTACCAGTGTCATCTACATTTAGGTTAGCATTTAGAGCTGGGGTATAATCAAGTACGCCTGCCATGGTGAGAGCGGAAGCTACATCGGAGGAGCACATGATTACATTGCCCTTTCCTCTACGAGTTCTGATTGCAATTGCGTTAGCATCGCGCTCGATTTGGAAGAGTAGACCCTTAAACTTCTCTACGCTCCAACGACCATTGGAGTCGATGTCAAGGTCAAATACACCAGCAGTAGCTACATTATTAGCAGCACCCTGTTCGGCAACTTTATAAATGGTACGAATTACTTCGCGGTTGATCTCAGCAAGAATCTCAGTTGAGAGAATGTTTGCGAGTTCCGCTTCAGCATTCAAACCATGAATTGCCTTTAGATCCTGAGCTAGCTCAAGGCTGTACTCAGCTTTTAGTGCTCTGGACTTTGCTTCAACAAGAACCTTCTCAATTGAGAAAGCCATTTCGTTGAATTGGCCACCATTATCAGCACCTAGAGCTTCGGCATCGCCAGTCTTCATGCCTTGGCCAACATTGTAACCTAGGGAAGAAGCAGTACCGACTGGATTTAGAATACCAGGATTGCTACCAGTTTGGGTACCACCAGTAGTACCAAGACCAGCAATAGCATCAGTGGCATTAGAAGCACTTCTGTTTGCATTGGTACCAGAGAAGGCGGTATTTACTTCGTTGTAGAAGGTCTCATCGCCAGTTTGATTATTGTAGCGGGAGCGCATCGCAAAAATTAGACCAGTAGGTCCAGTCATTGGCTGAACGCCAGCTAGGTCATATGCCACAAGATTAGGCATAGAGCGGCGAATTAGGCTGATTAGAACAGGGTCAAAACCAGCAACAGGGCCACCAGCGGTTGCACTACCACTAAATGCACCGCTAGCACCAGCAGCATTACCTGCGTTAGTTGGTGACTCCATAAGTACACCACTAGAGAAGGCGCTTTCTTCTCTTAGGAATTTTTCTTGGTTTTCGAGCAAGACAGCGGTTACTGCTTTACGATGAGAATCTTTGATTGGATCAAGACCATCATAGTTGAGAAGCGGTGCCCACTTTTCTTGCAGATGCTCAGATTGGAACATTTGCTTTTACCTCTTTAAAAATGTTTTTGTTTTGTTTGATTTAATATTGAAATCAGTTTTTAGCCAACATAGAAAGTGCCTTCATGTAGGTGTTCATTGATGGGGAATGATCCTCAACAGATGAAACTACACCTTCTGAAAGTGTTTCAGGTTGAGCAGTTGGAGCTGCATACTTGGTTGGGAAATATGATTCCCTTAAAGTCTCCAATTTTTCACGATATTCTTGCTCACTTTCAAACTCAACACTTTCGGCAAGTGAAGCGAGCTTTTCTTTCTGAGTGATAGCTAGACCATCAGATACTACATCAAAAATTCTATCAGCAACCGACTCTGAGAGTCTTCTGTTGAGCTGAATATTTCTCTCAATTTGCTCGTTGAGTTTTGTCTCCATTTCATCAAGTTTTTCTACCATATTCTCTAGTACATCATATTTTTCTTCAGGGAGTTGTACATAATGTTCTTCAAAAAGATTCTTGAGATTACTCAAGAATGATTCACTAAGTTGCTCTTTAATTCCATATTCAATGGCAAGAGTGTTTTCTTGCATCCATTCATCGGATACATATTCTAGATAAGAATCAACACGCTCTTGAAGCTCATCTCTCATGGAGCTAACTTCTTCATAGAGGCGTTGCTCATAAGCTTGTTGATACTGTTCATCAAGCACATCACGAATTTCATTAACTTTACTACGAAGAGCGGCTTCAAAGATTATCTTTGCTTTATCTTTAAACTCTTCGGAAAGATCTTCGCCTTCAACTAAAGCCTGGACATCTTCCTCGATATCAAACTCTTCTTCTAGCTCTTCGTCTTCTTCATCTTCTTCGCCATCTTCTTCATCTTCGTCATCTTCACCATCTTCTTCATCATACTCTTCTTCTAGCTCGTCATCTTCTTCGAGTTCTTCTTCCTCGAAATCTTCTTCTTCGTCTTCTGCCTCTTCTTTTACTGCCATTTTTTGCATGGCTTCAGCAGCTTTTGCTTTTGAATTGACTACATCACTAACACTCTTTAGAGTAGCAGCTGGATCTTTAATCTTTGCTGACTCATCGTCAGATTTATAGTTTTCTGGAGTAGGTCCACCTAGATCTTCCCAGCCAGTTGCACTTTGACCATCAGGAATACCAGTAGTTAGATGTGGCATTGACTCTGCTGGTTTTGCGTTTGCATTTACAGCAGATCTGGATTGCTTTGTGCCTACTTCCATTTCTTGTAAATTTTTTCCACGAGACATTTGAACTCTCCGATTTAGCTATGTATTAAATCTATATTTATTTATAATTTAAAAAATTAGAGGGAATTTAAAAATTCGTCAAATAGCTGAATTTTCTTCTCCTCTAGTTCTCTTGAATTTACTAAATGATTAATTTTTTTCCTAGTATTTTCTACCAACCAATCATTTCTAGATGCATCGTATACCCACTCTACTCCTTCCATGATTCCATTGACAAACGCATCGGGCGCAGAGGGATCTGCAACAATGTCAGCTGCAGTGGCTAGCATAAAATCATCAGAAACATAACGAACACCATTACGCTCAACGAGAGAGCCAATTCCACGAGAGGAAACACCAAGTTTTACTCCTTCTGATATTAAAGAAGAAGCAATCTTACCCATAGGAGTATCTAAAATTTTGGCTTTTCCAATGAAGTTGTTACCATCTTCTCTGAGAGAAGTAATCATGTGTGATACACGATCTAAATTTACAGTTGGTCCAGATGGGTGTCCAAGTTCACCTAAAGCTCTACCTTTACTGATGTAATTTTCTGTATATCTTCCAACTTCTCTAGCTAGAGTTTCCATTGGATAGCATCTACCATTTCTATTTTTTATATCTGCCTGAAGAAAAATTCCCTCAATGTAGAGAGACTTTTTTCCATTTTTTTCTTCAGTGACAAATTTTACTTTAGAAAATTTTTGGAGGTCTGACAATGAGTGAACAACCTGTTTTGGATGTGGTAACTGGTCAGCCGATGGTTCAGAGAGCCACCGATCCGCTGATTAATCCCGCGTATGTTCAGCCGGTAGATTTTACGGCTCAATATCCTACCCCGCTTGATACGACTGAAATTCTGCGACTGTGTGAGGAAGTGTCCTTGCTCCAGGCTATTCCTACGGTTCGCACGAACCTGAGCGTATTCACTTGGCGGGAAATGACCGC
>Ga0209704_1000011_pt1 | contig 40118 bp, 49 predicted proteins | sample PPLLaktember2015_FD_187258 | JGI IMG/M metagenome (GOLD analysis project Ga0209704, IMG submission 187258) | Freshwater sediment microbial communities from Prairie Pothole Lake near Jamestown, North Dakota, USA - PPLs Lake P7 Core (6) Depth... | ecosystem: Environmental > Aquatic > Freshwater >... | reverse complement strand
CTTACAGAAAAGGAATTATTTAAAAAATGAGAATTAGGAAATTTTTAGATGAGGCATCATATATCGGTAACCTTGGGTTTCAAGAAATGGTTGAGTTATACCAAAAAGCAACAGCAGATGAAATAAAAAAATTAGAAGATGTAATAAAAGAGAACAACTGGAAAGAGTTTGTTAAATTAGTTAAAAAGATTTTAGGAATAACTTTAAGATGAAAATATATGAAAAATATTTAGACGAAAATAAAAATTTTACAAACTGGGTTCGTTATACATCAGAATCAATTAAAATGGATTTTCTTGAATATAAAAAGAAAGAGGACAACAGATGGAAAAATAGAGCACACTTAATGGGTTTTAGATTTCCCTTATTCCCAACATTAGAAGATTTTAAAAAAGATTTAGATAATTCTCCTATAATAGCACTTACCCATTCTATGGATTATAAAATAAAAAATAGAAGTAGGTGTACCACATTAAAGGATTTAAAATCACTCGTTTCTATTTATAAAAGGCCTCGTGATGTTGAATATATATTACAAGGTTATCAATCAAATTCTAAAATGCCAATGCCTATAGTAATACAAGGTGAAAGAGGTCCATGGATAATGGCCGGCAATACAAGATTAGACACAGCTTTTATAATAGGTATTAAACCAAAAGTATTGTGGTTGGATTTGAGAGTATAAAATATGACAATATCAAGAGTTTTTAGAAAATCGTTTAAAGGTGTTACGGTAAAATCAGGTCACATATATACATTTTCATATCAAGCATGGCAAAATGACCCCAAACCTACTGTTATTATTATGTATGCTCTTGATGGTACACACCCAACCACAGGTCATCAATGGAGATTTTTTCAAGCCATTAATTTTACTTATGTGCCAAGATCATCCAGAAAACAATTTGCAAAAGAATGGATAGATGAATTTATAAGAACACAAAATACAAGACTTACCTGGGAAAAAATTAAGTTAAGATATCCATATATACAAACAGCTGTAAGAAGATATTTTTTCAAACCAACATATTATATAACAGATTTAACTGAAGTACCATTTCAAGATTGGGAAAAAGCAATAGTATCAACATGGAGTAAAGACTTCTCTAAGAAAATAAAAACCGCATTGGTAAATAAATTTAGACAAGTAATGAACGCTCGTAATTTCTTTAAACAAACAGGAAAATTCCCCAAAAGGAAATAGATAATGGCAAATAGAACACATCAAGAAATAAATCAAAATGAAATAAGACCCTTGGAATTATCAATAAATGATCATACAGGTGCACCGTTTAATCCAAGCGGTGCATATGCAACAATATATGATAGTGAAAATAATATAGTTGTTGATGAACATATTGTAATGATAAGTGGTGAAAAAATATATACAATATTAGATACAGTTGTAACTGGAATTGTTGGTTCATATACAGTAAAATGGAAAATATTATATGGGGGTTATACATATTATCATATAACCGATGTTGATGTTGTAGAATTATAAATGTTAAATAAGATTGATACAAAAACATTTAGAAACATATCAGAAACATTATATTATGATCTATACTCAACAGATATAGACTTAAAGAATAGTGATAGATATTTTTTATATTATGACCTATATTCAACAGATATTAAATTTAAAAAATCTTTTGATTCTTTATATTTCGGTGCAAAATTTATAGATAGAAATTCAGAAGAATATTCATACATATTAAGATTTAGAAATATTACAGAAATATTATATTATGATTTATATTCAACGGATATAGATTTTAAAAATGATGATAATTATTTCCTATATTATAGTCTATATTCAACAGATATTAAATTTGAAAAAACATTTGATATTTTAAGTTATAAATCAACATTGGTTGATGTAAATATACCAGAATATCAAATAGTTTTAGATTTCTTCGGTATGAGTGGGGGTATTTATTAATGGCTCGTTATAAAATTTTAGCGAGGTCAGTTGACACTTTTGGTAACGCTCAAAAAAATATTGGTATATCAATATATTTGGCAGGTACAAATAATCCAGCAACTATATACACAACGGAAATTATTGTAACTGGTATATCAACAATACCTCAAATTACTACTGATAATTATGGTAGATTTGAATTTTGGGTTGATACAGATGATTATGATGTTACACAAAAATTTGATGTAATATCCGCTAATTTAAGATATAGTGATATTGATATATTTAATGCAAGGGCACATAATGTATTAACAGGTCTTAGAGAAGATGACCACACTCAATATGCAAATCTAACACAATCAGAAAAAGTCTCTGCATCATGGACATTTGAAGAAGATACGACCTTTAGTAAAAATGTATCTGCAATAGGTAATATATATGGTGATAGAATCTATACTAAAAAATTATCACCTGTTAGTTCATATGAATTAACACCAAAATCATATGTTGATACAATCAATTTATCCTTATCATCAAACTCTCTATCCATATCTGCAGCATCAGATGAAGGTGATAATAGATTAACTGAATATATAAATCTCGGTTTAAATACATTATCCAATAATCTATCGGGAGCAATAGATGAAGGTGATAATAGGTTATATGAGTATATAGATTATGCTTTATCAACAATTAACCTATCTGCTGCAATAGATGAAGGTGATAATAGATTAATTGAATATATTGACCTATCAAATAATCTCCAAACATTGGAGTTATCTGCTGCAATAGATGAAGGTGATAATAGATTAACCGAATATATAAACACACTATCAGATTCATTATCCGCAAGTGCTAAAGAGGATGACAATAGGTTATATGAATATATAGACCAAAACTTAAATACATTATCCAATAATCTATCGGGAGCAATAGATGAAAGTGATAATAGGATTTATGAGTATATAGATTATGCTTTATCAACCTTATCTACCAGTATTTCAGGAGCAATAGATGAAGGTGATAATAGATTAACCGAATATATAGACCAAAACTTAAATACCTTATCTACCAACCTTTCAGGGGCAATAAATGAAGGTGATAATAGATTAACCGAATATATAAACACATTATCAGATTCGTTATCTGCTGCAAGCATTGAAGGTGATAATGCTGTTAGAAATTATATAGATAGTAAGACCATCAGTCTTTCAGGAGCAATAGATGAAGGTGATAATAGGATTTATGAATATATAGACCAAAATTTAAATACTTTATCTAATAGTCTATCTGCTGCAATAGATGAAGGTGATAATAGATTAACCGAATATATAGATAATAATATATCAACCACATCAACAAGTTTATCTGCATCTTCAAAAGAGGAAGATAACAGACTATATGAATATATTGACCAAAGTTTAAATACATTATCTACCAGTATTTCAGGAGCAATAGATGAAGGTGATAATAGGTTAACCGAATATATTGATAGTAAGACTGCCAACTTATCTGCATCTTCAAAAGAGGAAGATAATCGTCTATATGAATATATAGATTATACTCTATCAACAATTAACCTTTCAGGAGCAATAGATGAAGGTGATAATAGGTTATATGAGTATATTGACCAAAATTTAAATACATTATCTATAAACTTATCTGCATCTTCAAAAGAGGAAGATAACAGACTATATGAATATATTGACCAAAGTTTAAATACATTATCTACCAACCTATCTGCTGCAATAGATGAAGGTGATAATAGATTAACCGAATATATTGATAGTAAGACTGTCAACCTTTCAGGAGCAATAGATGAAGGTGATAATAGGTTATATGAGCATTTATTAACATCATCAAGTATATTATCTGCATCTTCAAAAGAGGAAGATAACAGACTATATGAATATATAGACCAAAACTTAAATACCTTATCTAATAGTCTATCTGCTGCAATAGATGAAGGTGATAATAGATTAACCGAATATATTGATAGTAACATATCAACCTTATCTACCAACTTATCTGCAAGTTCTAAAGAGGATGTTAATAGATTAACCGAATATATAAACACACTATCAGATTCATTATCTGCCGCAAGTGTTGAAAGTGATAATGCTGTTAGAAATTATATAGATAGCAAGACCATCAATCTATCTGCTTCTATAGATGAAGGTGATAATAGGTTATATGAGTATATTGACCTATCAAATAATCTCCAAACATTGGAGTTATCTGCTTCTATAGATGAAGGTGATAATAGGTTAACCGAATATATTGACCAAAGTTTAAATACATTATCTACCAACCTATCTGCTGCAATAGATGAAGGTGATAATAGATTAACCGAATATATTGATAATGAGAATAACCTTCAAACATTAGAGTTATCTGCAAGTGCTAAAGAGGATGTTAATAGATTAACCGAATATATTGTAGATACCTATACACATAAAAATCTAATCATAAATGGAAATTTTCAAGTTTGGGCAAGAGGAGCAACATTTACATCACCAGCATCAAATGCTTATACTTCTGATAGATGGAGATATGTTGCAAGTAGTGACGCCGCATGTACTATTACATCCAATTCAGATGTTCCTGCAAATCAAGGAGCACCTACAACATCACTTAATGTTCAAATTACAACAGCAGATTCAAGTATTGGTGCTACTCAATATTTTATGATTGGTTACAATATTGAAGGTTATGATTTCAAATATATTCAAGGTAAAACTGGTGTATTATCATTTTGGGTTAAAGCATATAAAACAGGAACATACTGTATATCAATGAGAAATAGTACTAATGATGCATCTTACGCAACAGATTTTACTATAGACTCATCTGCTACTTGGGAGAAAAAAGAAATATTAATAGTATTTGATGGTGGTGGTATTGGAACTTGGAATTACACAAATGGTAGTGGATTAGAAATCTTTTTTGTTCTTGCTTGTGGTTCTGATAGACATGTTTCAAGTGTGGATACCTGGGAAAATGCAAATAAATTAGCAACATCTAATATTGATAATAATATCAATAGTACATCTAACTATTTCAGATTGGCACAAGTTCAATTGGAACCAGGAACGATTGCAACACCATTTGAGTTTAGACCTACGGTAGTAGAAACTGCAATGTGTCAACGATATTATATGAATAGTTATGCAACTGGTCAAGGTTATGGTTATAGATATGGTTTAGCAGGTGTTGTTTGTGGAATTGATGGTGATACATTTCATACAAGAATGCGAGATAATCCTGATGCTGCTATTATAACAACACCAACATATAATAACTGTACGGACTATGATTTAGTTTCTAATACTATTGGTTGGATACATAGAGTAACAGTAACAGCAAATGGTTCTTTTAGAGCATATGCGGGTTTATATTCTTTTGATGCGGAGATAATGTAATGGCAAAATATAAAATAAAAGAATTTAATATATTAGATACAGAAACAGGTAAATATATTCCGCTAAGTGAAGGTAATAGAAGTTATAAAGAATATCTAAAATGGTTAGCAGAAGGTAATACACCTGATCCATTTGAAACACAACAAGAAATAGATGAAAGACTTGCAAGAGAAGCTGACCAAATAATAGAAAACAAAATACAAGATAAAATAAGAGAACTTGCCATTAACGATTTAAAAGATAAAGGTGAATTACCACCAGATTATGTTGATAAGTATAAAAAATAAAAATCCGTAGAATAAATATAAATATGTTTATAACTTAAAAAGGAAAATAATATGGGCTGGTTTTTTAATAAAAACAATGACGAAGTAAGAGGTATTGTACAAGAAGAATTAAAGGCTTTCCAAAGCAAGGCCGAAATACCCACCGAAGTAGATTTAAAATCTGCTACTGGTGAAGGTTGGGAAAATCTACATGAATTTCCTGGTATAGGTCATTTAGCTATAGGTTCATTTAATTTATTCTATAACAAATATGTTAATCCATCATGGGCAAATGAAAGACAGAAAATTTTTGGTTATAGAGAAATGGCATTAATGACAGAAGTTGCTGATGTTATAGAAGATGCCACAAATGAAGCAACACAAGAAGATATAAATGGTGATTTATTAACATTGGAAATAAGAGATGCGGTTTTAAGTAAGAACGAAAATATAGTTAATAATATAAACAAAGAATTTAAATATCTATTTGAAAATACAATTGATGATTTTTCAGACTTTTTGTGGGATGCTTTTAGAACCTATATGATTGATGGTAGATTTTATTATGAAAGAATAATTGACACAAGAACACCTAAAAATGGTATAATAGGTTTAAAGAAACTTCCTTCTGAAACAATGGATTATTTTTATGAACCAAAATCGGGACACATATATAATTATGTTCAGTATTTAACCGAAACACCAACAACATTAAACAACATAGAAGAAGCAAAGGCAAAAGATGGAAGAGAATTAATATTATTTAATCCTGAACAAATAGGTTTTATTAACAGTGGTATATATGGCATATCAAGACATGATATTTTAGGTTATCTTGAAAAGGCAAGAGTTCCATATAATCAATTAAAACTTTTGGAAACATCTGTTATTATATACAGACTTATTAGAGCACCTGAAAGATTGGTATTTAGAATTGATACAGGAAACATGCCAAAAGATAAAGCATTAAAATATGTTGAAAAGGTAAAACAAAAACTTTCTAAAAAACAAACATACAATCCAACTACAGGACAACTTACAAACGAACCTGAAATATTTAGTATGCTTGAAAATTATTATCTACCACAATCAGCAGATGGTCGTGGATCACAAATTGAATCTGTTGGTGGTAATGCAGCCGGTTTTGCTGAGTTGGATGACATTTATTACTTTGCAAGAAAAATGTATAGAGCATTAAAATACCCAGCATCAAGAGTAACAGCATCACAAGAAAAAAGAGAAGGTGACGTTCTTTTTGGTGGAAGTAATACAGGTGAAATATCCCGTGATGAAATAAAATGGAGTAAATACTTAGAAAAACAACAAGATAAATTTTGTAAAGAATTTGAAAAAGTATTCTTACTACATTTGGATTTCAAAGGTCTAAAAAAACAATATGACTTAGATCATAAAAAAATAAAAATTCATATGACCGCTCCATCTAATTACAAAGAACAAATGGAACAAAACTTTTTAGAAACTCGTTTTAATAACTATTCAAGTATTGCAGATAGAGAAGAAATGAGTAAATATTATTTGATGAAAAGGTATCTTAAATGGTCTGATGAAGAAATAGATTTAAATCTTGAAGGTAAAATAAAGGATAAACAATTGGGTCTTGTTCCTAAAGAACCAGAGGAAACATATTAATACCAATAATATCCGAAAGATGTATTAAATAAAAGAGTAATAAATAAATAATATAAGGAGTTAGTTATGAATATTGAGTCAATTAAAAAAGCTTTAGATCACTTTGAAAATGATGAATTTGTAAATGCAAAGGAAATTCTACAAAAAGAAATTCATACACATAAAAATGAATGGCTGAAAAATAAATTGGGTTTAAAAAATGATATTGATATTGAACCTAAATCGGGAGAGTAATACATGAAACTTATTACTGAAACATCTTATGAACTTCAATTAGTAGAAAGCAAATCAGATAAAAACATGCATATTGTTGGTATCTTTTCATCTGCTGAAATTGAAAATAACAATAAGAGAAAATACAAAAGAGATATACTTGAAAGAGAAATTAAAAAGATTAATGAAAAAGTAGATAAAGGTTCTCTATGGGGTGAACTTGGACATCCACCAAATCCAGAAATTAATATGGACAAAATCGCTATATTAACCAAGATGGTTGAGTGGAAAGGTGACCATGTTTATGGTAAAGCAAAAGTACTTGACACACCTATGGGACAAATAGCAAAAACATTAGTAAAAGAAGGTAGTTTAGGTATATCATCACGAGGTCTCGGAACAGTATCAGAAAATGGATATGTTAATGAAGACTTTAATTTGATAACATGGGACCTTGTAACAGACCCATCAAATAATCCTTCTTGGATTAATGGAATATATGAAGGTAAGGAGTTTAATATGAAAAATGAGGAATCAGCATATCAAAAATTCTTCCAAGAAAAATTAAAGAAATATAATGTATCATCTCCAAGTGAGTTATCACCTGAAGAAAAAAAGAAATTTTTTGATGAAGTTGAAAAAGAATGGAAGGGTGATACCAAAAATGAGAATGTTATGGATAATGTAGTTGAATATCTACAAGCATTCATTTTCAAAGGTAAAACAAAAGAACAAATTAAAAGAATTGTTGAATCAAATAAAGAAGGTATAATTGAATTTTACTTGAACAGAGGTTTATAATGAAATTACTAAGTAAAATAGATAGATTTATATCCGAATCAAGTGAGATGGCTTTCAATACTTGGTGGACTAAACAAACACAAGTATATCTGAAAGGAAACGAAGTATTGTGGACTCAAAGTTGGGATTATCCTATCGGCTCTATTGTAACAGAAGAAGATATTGACGATATGAATAAAAAAGGGTACACCGTAATTCATTGGAAATAAATGGAAATCAAGATATTTGGTTTCTATTATTTTAATAAATAAATATAATTATAGTAATACATTTAGGAGGAAGATATTATATGGATAAACTTTTACAATTGCTTGGTGCAGATAAGCTTAATGAATCTACTCAAGCAGAAATCAAAACAAAGCTACAAGATGTAATCGACATCAAGGCTAAAGAAATTTCTGAAAGCAAACTTGATGAAGAAAAGGAAGCTTTAGTTGAGAAGTATGAACAAAAATTTGAAGAATATAAGAAAGATGTAACAACCAAATTCTCAAATTTTGTTGATAACATTCTTGAAGAAGAACTTGCAATTCCTGAAAAAATTTTGGAGTTCGCAAAAAAGGGTGAACTTTATGATGACCTTATTGAACAATTTAAAGTTCGTCTTGGTGTAGATCAAGGACTTTTGGATGAAGAAGTTAAAAGTCTTTTGAAAGAAGCAAAGGAAGAAATTCTTAAACTTCGCAAAGAAATGAACTCAATAACAGAAAAGAATTTGGAAGTTGTTTCTGATGCACAAAAAATGGCAGCACAACTTTATTTGTATGAGAAATGTGAAGGCTTGACCGAGAAACAAAAGGGTCATGTTATGGCAGTTCTCGAAGGTGTTCAAGACAAAGCAGAAATTGATCGTAAATTTTCAATTATAGTTGAACAATATGAGGAAAAAGACGATGAAAAAGACACCAAAAAAGACAAAAAAGACAAAAAAGCCGAAGACGGAAAAGAAGTAGATGAAGAAGATGATGAGGACGAGGACGAGGATGATGAGGACGAGGACGACGAAAAGAAAGAAGTAGATGAAGAAGATGAAAAAGAAGATGATGAGGACAAAGAAGAAGTAGACGAAGAAGATGATGAAGAAGATGAAAAGAAAGATAAGAAAGAAGTAGACGAAGAAGACGACGAAGACGAAGAAGACAAAAAGAAAGAAGACAAAAAAGAAAAAATGTCTGAAGGTCATTCCGAAATCAAAAAACGTAAAAAGAAAAAAATGATTAAAGAAGATACCAGTCCTTTCGCATCATTCAAAAAACAATACTTAAATATTTTAAGAACAAATAAAATCTAAAACTTGTTTATAATAAAAAGGTGAAAATATTAATAGGAGAATATATATAAATGGAAATTAAAGACTTGTTAGTTAAGTGGAAAGAAGTTCTTAATGAAGGTAATGAAATTAAGAACTATAATGTTCGTAGAGCAACAGCAATCATGCTTGAAAATGAGCATAACTTTCTGATGGAAGCAACAGCATTCGGTAATGACTCTCTTGGTACACAAGCTGGTTACGCTGGATCAGGTATGTTCCACAAAATCGCAGTACCTATGGTTCGTAGAACCTTCCCTGAATTAGTAGCACACGACCTCGTTGGTGTTCAACCAATGACAGGTCCAGTTGGTTTGGCATTCGCAATTCGCTTTAGAGCCGGTCAAGATTACGACTCAACAGCAAATGTTGAACTTGGATATAATACAATTGATTCAACTTATTCTGGATCAGTTATTACATCCGCTGGTGAAACTTTGGGTTCCGATGCAGGCACAAATAACCGTGGTCTTGGTATCGGTACAAACGCAGAAATTAAAGAAGTAAACATGACAGTTGAAAAAGCACAAATCGAAGCAAAAACAAGAAAGTTGAGAAGTAGATGGTCTCTTGAAGTTGCACAAGATTTGAAGGCTATGCACGGATTGAATCTTGAAGAAGAAATGATGGACATTCTGGCTTATGAAATCACAGCAGAAATTGACCGTGAATTGATTCAAAAGATTGACTCAGTTTGTGTTGCCGGTGGTGCACTTTTTGACAGAACTTGGAACTACCAAGCAGCTTCAGGTACAGGCGTTCCAGGTGGTAGATGGGAACTTGAAAGATATAGAGAACTTTATCACTATATCCTAAGACGTTCACAAGATATTGCAATTAATACTCGTAGAGGTTCTGGTAACTGGATCGTTGGTAACCCATATGCCGTAGCAATTTTTGAAGCAATGGCCGGTTTTACTATCGCACCAGTCGCTGGTAATGTTAATACATCACAAGTTGGTATCGCAAGAATCGGTTCTATTGATGGAAGATTGAGTGTTTATCGTGACACCTTCCAATCATCAAATCAATTCCTTATTGGTTATAAAGGACCTTCAGAATATGATACAGGTGTTATTTACCTGCCTTATGTTCAATTGCTGGCATCCCGTGCAGTATTTGAAGATTCATTCCATCCAACAGTTGGCTTGATGTCAAGATATGGTATTCACGATCATCTATATGGATCAAAGAATTACTATCAAAAAGTTTCTTTGACAAATCTACCTGCCTAATTTTTATCAAAGAATAAATGAATAACAAAGAGCCCATTTCCTCGGAAATGGGTTTTTTGTTTATTTACATTTTTCATAATTTATGTTATAATGATTTTATAAAAATAAGAAGGGATATATAAATGAAAAAATTTAAAATCTATTGTGACATGGATGATGTATTGGTAGATTGGAAAACAAATGTAACAAATTTTTGTGAAAATTTTTGGGACATAGATGATATGGAGAAAAGGTTTTTTCTACTGGTTAAAGCAGGTAGAAAATTCTGGGCAAGTAATCCTTGGACAATAGATGGTAAAAATCTATGGAAAGGTATAAATACATATAAACCAACTTTACTATCAGCTGCTGCTCGTGGTAATTTTACAGTACATGAAGATGTAAGAAACGGTAAGTTGGACTGGATAAAAAATAATCTTGGTTATGAATTTTATAAAGATGCAATTATATGCCATAGAAAAGAAAAAAAGTTATATTCAAATTCTAATTCTATTTTAATTGATGATTTTGAACAAAACATAAATGAATGGGAAGATAACGGAGGTATTGGCATATTACACAAATCAAGTGATGAAACCATAGAAAAATTGAATAGTATTGTTAAGGAAAAAATACAATGTTAGATAGACAAAATTTAGAAGAAGAATTTAATATGCAAGACAACCAACATGATGAAACTATTGAGTTGGAACCAGAAGTATCTGAAAGTGGACCAGATAAATTTGAAGAAGAATGGGAAAAAGAAAATAACCCAAGAAATATAATAAGAGATAATATAGAAAGAGCAAATAAAATATTAGATACTGTTGAAGAAGAATTAAATAATGGAAATATAACAGCGAGACTTGTTGAAGTAGCAACAGGTTTAATAAACTCAGTAACACAAGCAAGTAAAGAATTAATAACAGATGAAAATTACCAAGTATATTTACAAATAAGAAACCGTATGTTATTATTAAAAGATAAAGAAATTGAAATGAAAAGAAAAAAGAAAGAGGCACCAAAAAATCAAAATCTAATAATTGCCTCCAGAGAAGATGTTTTAAAATTGTTAAAAGAACCAAAAGAATAAAAAAATATTTACAATTTTTATTCCGTGTGTTATAATGTTTTTAAAGAGTGAGAGATAAAATAAAAAACAAAAGAAAGGAGTTTTTAGATGTTATCACCTTTAATGGAAGACTTCAAGCAAGCAATTCTTTCCCAAAAGAAAATTAATCCGTTTCATAAATGGGAAGGAAACTCGCTTGATTATTTAGAATTAGTTCATAAAAATCCTGAGGTTGCTAATTTTGCCCCAGGTCGTATTTTCAATATGATTATGAAATACGGTGTTAATGATGTACCAAATGATGTTAAATTAGCGGGGTATGAAGACCTCGTGGAGTATAAGTTTTTTGATGGAAAAATCTTTGGTCTTGAATCAAAGATGGCTATCCATGATGTTATGAAATTCTTGAAAGCGTCTGCACGTAGGACTGAAACAGGAAAAAGAATTTTAATCATGGTGGGCCCAGTCGCGAGTGGTAAGTCTACAATCGCGGCGCTATTAAAGCGAGGTCTTGAAAAAGATGATACACCAATGTTTGCAATCAAAGGTTGTCCGATCAATGAAGAACCTTTGCATGCAATTCCAATCAATGACCGAGCATATTGGGAAGAAAAGTTGGGTATTAAAATAGAGGGTTATCTTTGTCCTCATTGTCGTCAAGTTGTTAAAGAAAATTATACTGACGATGATGGAACTGTTCGTTGGTCTGAAATCCCGGTTACAGCAGTAATACCATCCGAACAGGAAAGAATTGCAATTGGCACATTTCAACCATCCGACCCAAAATCTCAAGATATTACCGAGTTAATCGGTCGGGTAAATATGGCTAAGATTGCTCGTTACGGTGAAACCGATCCCCGAGCATTTAGCTTTGACGGTGAATTGCAAGTTGCCAACCGTGGATTGATTGAATATATTGAAATTTTAAAAGCAGATATTAAATTTCACTATGTTCTTATTTCAGCGGCACAAGAACAAGTAATCAAGTCACCTGGTTTTCCACAGATTTATCTTGATGAATTGATTCTTTCGCATACAAACCAAACAGAGTATGATACATTTAAATCGGACAAGAAAAATGAAGCACTTCATGACCGTATGTATAAAGTAATTGTACCCTGGAATTTGAATGTATCCGAAGAAATTGAAATTTATAAGAAAATGATTCAAGAATCTGATTTTAGGAATATTCATATCGCTCCAGGTACCCTTGAATTGGCAGCACAGTTTGCCGTATTAACAAGGCTAAAGAAATCTACCAAAGTTTCCTCTTTGATTGAAAAAATGAAACTCTATGATGGTAGAACATCTAACGAATTTAAAAAGGAAGAAGTTGATATTAAAAAGATTCGTGAGGATGGGAGAAGAAATGGTGAAGGTATGGACCAAGGTATATCTCCAAGGTTTATTATCAATGCACTTAATATAGCACTCGCATCAAAAGAAGATAAAAACTGTATCAATCCAATTGATGTTCTGCGAGCACTTAAACAAAACTTTGATCACCACACTGGTATTGAAGAACAGGATATTAAGAACTTTACAAACCTGTTGGTTGCTGAAAAAGATTCAGCACTTGCTGAGTTCCGTGAGTTTGCCAAAAAAGAAATCAATATGGCATTCCTTCACGCTTATGACGAACAAGCAACCGAATTGTTTAACCGATATATGTTGAATGTCGGAGCTTACTGTAGAAAAGAAAAGATTGAAGATACAGCAACGGGTGAATATAGTTCACCTGATGAAAAACTGATGCGATCACTTGAAGAACTTATTGGCGTCCCTGTAAATTCCAAAGATGAATTTAGAAACGGTATATTTGTTCATAAATCAAGTTGCGGAGATCGTGGCAAGGAATTTAAATATGATTCTTATGCACCTTTGAAAGAAGCGATTGAAAAGAAACTAATGAGTGATCTTAAAAATGTGGTCAATCTGTCAATTGTAAATACCACAAGTACCGATCCAAAGAGGATGAAAGCGAGAAGTAAAGCGTTTAAGACCTTGATGGAAAAAGGTTACTGTGAACACTGTGCAAATGTTCTTCTTTCATTTGTCGGTGAAATACTGAGAAAACAATCGTAAAAGTTTCTTATGATTGGGAAAGGCTGGGTGTATCTATATTCACCCAGCCTTTTTTATTTAGTTTACAACTTTTGATAAATATAGTATAATATAAAAAAGAAAAGAAAGAGAGGATAATATATTGATTAGAATAACTGTACAAATCGGAGATGTTGAGGACGAATCAAAAACAACTGTGATAGCCTCTTCCTTTGATAATTTTGATGAAGTTGAAGAAACAGAGTTCTTAAATAAAATAAGAATGTTTGATGATGATGATTGCTATGAAAATAAAAAGAAAAAGAAAAAACATAAAATGGGCTTTTCTACAAATGATAAATGTTCTAAAAAGAAAGAGTCTGCAAAGAATGAAGATGTTGAAGAATCAGAAGATTAAAATTTAAACGGAAAGGGTTTTAAAATGGGTATTATATTACACGATGATTGGGATTTATCCGAAAAAGGTATAAAGGATGCCGAAAGACACCAGAAAAAGATTGATAAATCCATCAGAGAAAATGTAAAGGATGTTATTGGTGAAGAATCAATTATCACAAACAAGGGTAATAGAAAGGTAAAAATACCCGTTAGAGGTTTAAAAGATTATCGTTTCATATATGGCCAAAATGAAAAAGGTGATAAAGCTGGTATTGGTCAAGGTGATACAGATGGTGATATAATTGATTCTATTCCAAAACCCGGCCAAGGTAAAGAAGGTGAACCCGGTAAAAGACCTGGAATTGATTATCTTGAAGCAGAGGTTGATATTGACTATTTAATCAAAATCATGTTTGATGATCTTGGTCTTCCTTGGATTGAAGAAAAAACAAAAGCACAAGATTTGGTTACAAAAGGATGGAAATTTGAAACTACATCCAAAAAAGGTATAATGCCACGTATTCATAAAAAGAAAACCATGATGGAAGCAATTAGGAGAATGGTTTCCTATTCAATTGAAATTATGAATGAATGTGGTTGTACTCAAGAAGAAGCACACTCATCTTTGATTCAAGCACGGGGTGATATTGAAGAAGCCATTGATATTATAAAAAATAATAAATTAGAAAAGATTTATGATAATGATGTTTTTATTGAAGATGATGATATGAGATTCAAACAAATTGAAGAAGATGTTGAATATCAATCAAAGGCTGTAATCTTCTGTATGATGGATGTATCTGGTTCAATGACAATTAATAAAAAATATTTAGCAAGGTCAATGTTGTTCTGGCTTGTTGAATTTCTTAGAAAAGTATATGACAATGTTGAAGTTGTATTTATTACACATACAACAGAAGCAAATGAAGTTGATGAAGATACATTCTTTCATAAAGGTGAATCTGGTGGTACAAATTGTTCATCAGCATTTAAATTGGTAAATTATAAAATAGAAACTGAATTTCCAGTAAGTGAATGGAATACTTACTGTATCTATATCTCCGATGGAGAAGATTTTAATCCAAAAGATACTGTAATTGAAATTGAAAGAATGCTACAAAAAAACATTAACATGTTATCATATGTTGAAATTGATGTTGGAAATACCTGGAGAGTTTTACTAAAAGAGATTTTAGGTAAATTCAAATTTGGTAAAACAAATGTAGATGGATTAGAAGCTTATATAGATATACATCATAGATTTCTTGTATCCATTATACGGGGAAAAGAACATATTTTTCCAGCACTTAAACATATGTTGTTTAAAAAACGATAAGAAAAGGAAACACATAAAATGAATAGATCAGAACTACAAAAACTTATCAAAGTTGAAGATAGACTGAACCAACTGGCCCGTGAAAAATATGGTCTTGAATATTGTGATATTGAATGGGATGTTATTCCTGATCAAAAGATGTTAGAGATTATGGCATATCATATTCCAGGAAATTTATCTAACTGGAAATTTGGTCGTGACTATGAACGTCTCCGAACAATAAATGAACATGTTCATGCTGGTCTACCATATGAAGTTGTTATTAACTCGGACCCAGCAAGAGCATATTTAATGAAGTCAAATACATTTGGTGTTCAAAGTCTTGTTATGGCCCATGTTATTGGACATGTTGCATTTTTTACAATGAATAAATATTTCCAACAATCTCGGAGAGATATTATCTCATATATGCAAATGTCATCTGAAAGAATTATGGAATACGAACGTCATTTTGGTATTGATAACATTGAAAGAATTGTTGATGCCGGACACTCTATTCAATTCCATTCATCACCATTTGATAATGAAACAGAAGATGAAAAAAGAAAGAAAGCATTTGAATATAGTAAGAAAACATTTCATAAAGTATCAAAATCAGAATTTAGAGATATATTTCAAAATCTAACTGAAGACCTTGTAAAGAAAGATGTTGAGTTATTTAATCAAGAATTATGGAAGTCTTTATGTGATAAGACTCCAGTTGAACCGACCGGAGATTTATTAAGATATATAATTGATAACTCAAAAAATCTTGTTGATTGGGAAAAAGATATTCTTGAAGTTCTACGACAAGAAGGTAGGTATTACTGGCCTCAAATTAAAACAAAATATATGAATGAAGGTTTTGCCACATATTGGCACCAAAAACTTCTTCAAGATTTAATTGAGGACGGCACTCTTGATAGTAAAGACCACGCAGAATATAACTATGCAAATTCACTTGTTAAGGCAATGGGTCCAACACAAATGAATCCATATTTAATTGGATGTGAAATATGGAATGATATAGTTGAAAGATGGGATAAAGGTCGTCATGGTGATGAATATGAAGAATGTCAAAATAGAAACCAGGTAGCTAACTGGGATACAAAAGAAATGGGTGGTCATCAAAAGATGATGGAAGTAATGAAAAGTTATACTGATTGGTTTTTCCTACAGGACTTCTTAACACCTGAACTTGTAGAAAAACTTAAAATGTATATCTATGTATTAAAAGAAACACGAGACACTATTGATATTGTTAGAACTAAACATGAAAGTAAAACAGTTGCCAAAGTTATTATAAATAGTTTTTCACATTCACATATACCGAATATTGAAATAGCAGATGGTAATTATAAAGGTGGTAATCTATATATGATACACTCACATAGTGGTGTTGACCTTGATCTTGAATATGCAAAAAGAACAATGAAACATATTAGAACTCTATGGGGTAAAGATGTATATTTAGAAACCATAATAAATGAAAAAGTGGAAGTTCTGGATTTAAATGCTAATAAAAATATACCTGAAAAAAAGGATAATAATATCTGGTCAGTCTTTAAAAGTGGTTCATCAACGCCATTTGAGAAACCAAATCCTGTAATAAAATTAATATAAAAAACAGGTGAAAATAAATAAAGGGGAATGTTATTTTACATAACATTCCCCTTCTTTTTTATATAAATATCCTTATATAATTAAATATAATGGAGGATAATTTGTAAAGTGCCCGTAAAGTATGATGATAAATTTATTAAAAGGCCAAGAGAGGAATTAGAATACTCTCCTGAAAACATACAAGAATTACAAAAATGTTCAGAAAGTGTTAATTATTTTATAAAGTATGTAAAGATTGTAAATCCAGATAAAGGTGAAATCTTTTTTGAACCTTATGATTATCAATTAGAACTACTACAAAAATTTCAAGATTATAGATTTAATGTTGCACTTTGTTCCCGCCAATCAGGAAAAACCACTATTGTTTCTTCATATGTTATATGGTATGCTATATTTAATGAGAACAAAACAATTGGTATTGTTTCAAACAAAGAATCATCTGCTAAAATGATTCTCCACCGTATTAAAAAATCTTATGAATGTTTACCTACATGGTTAAAACCGGGTGTTACAGAATACTCAAAAACATTTATTTCTTTTGATAATGGAACAAGAATAGTTATATCAGCAACATCAGCAGACGCATTTCGTGGTGAGACAATGAATCTATTGGTCTGTGATGAATTTGCATTTGTTCCCGGAAGTCAAGCAGAAGAGTTTTGGTCTGCCAACTATCCTACAATTTCAGCCTCAAAAGAAGCAAAGATTATTATCATATCCACACCAAATGGATTGTTTAATATTTTTCATAGAATATATACAGAAGCAGAGTTTGGTAAAAATACTTTTGTATATACAAAAGTATCATGGGAAAAGGTTCCAGGTAGAGATAAAAATTGGGCAATAGAACAAATTAAAAACCTTGGTCAGAAACAATTTGACCAAGAATTTGCTGTTCAGTTTATTGGATCAACAAACACTGTTATATCACCTGATGTTCTAAGGGTCATATTAAGAAAAAATGTGGACCCCGTAATGAGAGACTTAAATGATAGACTCCTTATATGGGAAAAACCAAAAACGGATTCTCTATATGTTATGGGTGTTGATGTTGCTAAAGGTTCGGGCGAAAATTATTCAGTCATTCAAATTATAAAAATAGAAAGTGTTAAACCAGTAGGTATGGTCCAAGTTGGTGTTTTTTATGATAACATGACAGATATTTATGATTTTGCGGATATCATTCATAGACTTTCCATTTATTATAATAATGCCTATATAATGGTTGAAAACAACTCAGAAGGTTCAGCTGTTGTTAGAAGACTTTGGTGGGAGCATGAAAATTCAAATCTTGTAAACTCAGGTTCAAAAGAAGTATCACTTGGAATAAGAGCATCTCGTTCAACAAAACCAAAAGCGGTTCTTCTTATGAAAAAAATTATTGAAGATGGTTGTTTGGAAATCAGACATGAAAAAACATTAAAAGAACTTGGTTCATATATAGAAGAAGGTGGAAAATTTTTTGGTAAAGATTTAAATGATGACCTTGTATCTGCTCTATATTGGGCTTGTTATATCTTTGAAATGGATATTCTTGATGAAACTTTTGAATTTAAGAAAAATGATGAAGATGAAGATGCCTGGGGTATATTATCTGATATAAATACTATAATAGAGGATTGGTCTTGGTTGACAAATAGAGATATTTAAATATGTTAAATAAATAAATATAACATAAAAGGATTTATAAAAATATGAGTATAACAAAACAACAATTAGCCCAAAAAATAAAAAGAAGACTTGGTCACCCAATGATCAAAGTAGAAATTGATAATACTCAAATCTATGATGCTATTGATTATGCAAGAGATAAGTTTATAAAATGGGCCGTTGGTCAAGCAACCAATGAGGTGTTCTTTACACTTGCTCTATCCGGTGGTCAAACAATATATGAATTACCATTAGGTGTAACGGAAATAATCTCATATGATGATACAGGAAGTGCAGGCGGTGGTATAAACACCCTATTCACAGTTGAAAACTTTTTATTTAATCAAGGTATGTATCAATCTCTTTTTAACACAGCAGATGGTGGTTATACATTGGTATCATATCATATTGCAAGAGATTTTCTGGAAAACATTAAAAAATATACTCCATCACAATACACATATACATACCATAAATATCAAAATGAACTTGAGGTACATCCAGAACCAGAGACAGGAAATTCATTAACATTCTGGAAAGATGGACGAGAATGGACAATTGATTCACCCGGCTGGATTTTATTAAGGTCATATATGATTGAAGGCTCAACAAATGTCAGTAATTGGACTAATGGTTCAAGTAATAATGATTTTTATATAAGTGATTGGATTTATGATTACGCAACAGCGGAAACAAAAGAAATATTAGGTAGAATAAGAAGTAAATTTGCAAATTTTGCATCAATCGGTGGTACTGGTGTTTCTTTAGATGGTAGTGAATTGATTTCAGAAGCAAAAGAAGAAAAAAGAGAATTAGAAGAAAAATTAAAACTGGAAGAGGCGTATGAAGGATACGGAATCTCTATAGGATGGTAATAAAAAATGGCAAATTTTATTTATGATAAGTTTGGACAAAAAGTAGGAAATAAAGAAATTGATTTGGATACAGATAATTTAAAAGTATGTTTATTAACAAACACATATACTCCATCAAATGCACATGAATTTTATGCACAATTAACAAATGAAGTTGCAAGTGGAAATGGATACACCACAGGTGGTAATTTATTAACAGGTGTTACATGGACCGAATCTTCTGGTATAACAACATTAAGTGCAAATGACCCAGCTTGGACTCTTGCCACATTTACAGCAAGATATGCTGTAATATATGATGATACTGCATCTGGTAAACCATTGATTTGTTTATATGACTTTTTAAGTGATAAAAACGTCAACTATGGTACATTTACACTTTATTTTAATGTTAATGGTGTTATGAGATTTAGAAGTGAATCCGGTGCATAAGGTAGGTTAAAATGGCTATAGAAAGATTAATTGCAAAACCTGTTTTGAATACTGCTGACGCTTTAAGTTATATAGTTACTGCAATGGTTGCTGCGGGTTGGACATTAGTTGATAACCAATGGTCAGCAAGTAAATATTATGTATTAAAAAATAATGGCGGTGAAGATGGTTCAGAATTGGATATGTATTTTGAATTAAACAATGCAACAGCTAATAGAATAAACTTTGCAATGTATACATATTGGAATGCAACAACACATGTTGGTACATTTAAACATTCCGCAACATCATATTATTTGGCTACTTATGATGCTGACCCATTTACTATATGGTTTTCAGGTAACAAAAATTTTGGTTTTGTTACACTTAAATTAGGTGTTACATATTATTGTCTCTATTGGGGAAAGTTTACAAGATATTGGAATACATTAGGAACATTACAATCCAGTGTAACAGCAGGAACAGGTGTAACTCTACAATTAGGTTCTGGTCAAGCAAATGATTTCTATGTTGGTGAATCCCATTTAATGTTAGAAAATAGTACAAATACAATGGAGAGAGTAACAATAACAGGTGTTAATAAATCAGCAAACACGGTTACTGTAACAACAGCACAAAACTGGAGTGCAGGTGCTAAAATTGGTAATACACCATACCCATATTGCTTTACAAACAATATAAACGGCAATACAGCATACGCTTATTGTCTTTCTTATAATGTTTATACAAATGCAGCACAAAATAATGTGTCTTCATCCGTAGCGTCTATAGGTACAATGACAACAGTTGACCCAGATGAAAATTCCCTATATAATGGATCATTTCCAGGATATATATATTATAGTTCAACAAGTACTTATGGATTTCTTTATGAATATATAACATTCTGGAAAATTCCAAACTCAACGGCTCAATTTTATGAAAATACTGTAGAAATATATAGATTGGATACAGGAACAACAACATCTGCAGGTGCAACTAATCTATTAACAGATACAAGTAAAAGTTGGTCAACTAATGAATGGATTGGAAAAGCTGTTATAATAATGAGTGGTCCTGGCCAGGGACAAATGGCAAGAGTTGTAAGTAACACAAGTGATACATTAACTTTTGATGTAAATTTTGCTGTTTCATTAACAAATGAATCAACATATACAATTTGCGAAGAAGCATGGATACAATGGCAATATAGTGGTACAAGTTGTTATATTATAAGGTTTATATAAAATGGCACATTTCTATATAAAAAAGAATACAAATTCTTTTTATAATACCTTAATATCATTTAAAAAATTTCTTAGAGTGAGTTATTTTTATAATCCATTCTGTGTAAATTTTAATAATTTTTCTGGATGGACATCCATTACAAAAGCAATATGTAATAAAACCAATGATTTTAGTTCAAAATATAGAATAGTAAATAAAAAAACTAAATGACACATTATTATACAACAAAAACAATAATAGAACCTATTACAAATACTATTAATGTTGCTACATATTTAGCAGAACAAAAATTCAAAATTTATTTATTTGATATTGAATTAGGTATTACAACAAACATATATTTAGAAAATCAACCTGATTTTATAATTGAACAACCTGATTTAATTGATTTAAGAATTAGTAGTAATATATTTTTAGAAGAACATAACCTTATAATAGACCAATTATCATTACAAGAAAAAGTCTATTTAGATACACAAGAAGTTATAATCAATTTAAATAATTATGAGGGATTTTCAATTGGTGATGGTGTTCCATTAGATACAATTGAGTTAATAATTGAAATACTTGATTTAAAACGAGATGAGAGTCAACTATTATTAACACCTGAACTTATTATATCACAACTTGATATAATAGTAGAAGCAATAGAAAAATTAAAATTTCCTTTAGTTGAAGGTCTAACAAATACAAGAGGTATAACTTTTACTAAAGGTTTAACAAATACAAAAAGCAATACAGTTTTTGTGAAAGGTTTAACAAATACAAAAAGCAATACAGTTTTTGTGAAAGGTTTAACAAATACAAAAAGATAAAAATGGGATGGTAATAAAAAATGTCAAATTTTATTTATAATAGTGTTTCTGCAAAATTAGGTAATAAAGAAATTGATTTAGATAACGATACTCTAAAAATTTGTTTATTGACAGCAGCATATATGCCTTCACAATCCCATATTTATTATACAGATTTAACAAATGAAATAAACACAGGTTTTGGTTATACACTTGGTGGTGCCACACTTACAGATATTAGTTGGACAGAAGTCCCCAGTTCATCAGGTGTAACACGATTAACTATAGGAACAAGTCCATCATGGTCATTCGCCACATTTACAGTTAGATATGCTGTTATATATGACAATACAGCTTCAGGCAAACCATTGATTTGCCTATATGATTTCTTAGAAAACAAAAGTCCAGTAAATGGCACATTACTGTTAAATTTTAATAATGATATAATATTACAAATGGGTAAGGATGTTGTTATACCTGAAGCACCACCTGAAGAACCACCACCCGAAGAACCTGTATGTTTAGGTTCTAATGATGCAGCAACAGCAATGGGTAGTATTAATGTTGAAATAAGTTTTTCATATAGTGAATTTGGTGGTGAAGGAGGAGAACCAAGTCTTTATGATGTTGAGGCTAATAAATTCTTAGCAGTGAATTATACTGACCTTACCGAAATAAGTGAATTAGATTATATAGATACTTATTATACAGCTTCTTCCGAAGATGGTCCTTTTACTATACATTGCTATAAAGTTGGTGATATTCCTGATAATATACTTGATACTACAAATACTGATTACTGGGGTGCATGGGAGATTATACCTGATAACTTCGTAGGTGAATGGATTCCAAGTGGTAGTTATTGGTTAAGTACTACAGATGGCGCATATGAGTTGTGGTTAAGAGAAGAAGATAAATTAGGTTCTGATTGGATAACAGATTATAGGCCAACGCATATGCGTATAACATTTACAGGTGCACCAAATTTTGCAATGATTTTAAGAGACAAAAATGGTGATTATATTTGCTCAGAAAGTTATTATGAAAGTGGAATGATTTTAGAATTAACTTGGGGCACTTATGATATAGATGAAATCTCAATGATTGCAGATGCACTACAATTTAGAGTTAGTGCAATAGAATTTTTTGATGTTGTTGAAGGTGAAACATTAGATATTAGTTGGGAAGCAGTAGAAGATGGTGGTGTTTGGAGTATAGAAGGTGAAGAATATACACCTGGAACCGATGTGAATGCAATTTATACAATTATAGAAAACACAAATGAATCCTGTTCTAATATAAGTATATATGCAGAATGGGAAATATTTGTACAAACTTAATAAAAATTAATGTGATGGAGTAAAAAATAATGGCAGATTTCCTTTATGACAAACTTGGACAAAAATTAGGTAATAAAGAAATAGATTTTGATAATGATGATTTATATATGGTATTATTAACAGATTCATATAATCCGTTATCATCAGATGAATTTTATTCTGACCTAACAGGTGAATTAACAACTGGTAGTGGATATACCGCAGGCGGTCAATTACTAACAGATGTACTTTGGACAGAATTAGATGGTATCGCAACATTGACAGCTACAAATCCTGCATGGTCAAATGCAACTTTCACTGTTAGATATGGTGTAATATACGATGATACAGCAACAGGTAAACCATTGATTTGTTTATATGATTTTTCAGTAGATAGAAGTCCTTATAATGGCACATTTACTGTTCATCATAATGTTGATGGTATTCTTAGAGTAAGAGTGGAACTTATTGAAGAATAAAAATTAATAAATTCAAAGAGGTAAAAAATGACAGTACAATCAATTTATGAAAATATGTTAAAAAATCCTAAAAACAAAATAAGGACACAAATAAAACAACCGACACCTTTTGATAATGGTGGTAATGTAAATATACAAACGAAAAAAGATGATGAGCAAGAATCATTTCTTAGAAACATAGATGAAAGAATTGAAAGAAAGAAAAATTTATCCGGTAATATAGTTGAACAAACATCATTAGAAAAAATATCAAAACTGGAAGAAAAAGTAAAAGAGTTAGAAGGTCTAATGACCATAATGATGAAACAACAAATAAAGTTAATGGAAAAATAATGGATAAAATACAAGAAATATATAACAAAATAATAAAAGATGATATTGAGAAGATAAATGAAAACTTTCTTTCTAAAATAAAAAATAGTATTAAGAAAAGAGTGCAAGAAAGAAAAGATATGAAAGATGCTTCTGATGATTGTTATAAATACACCATAGATATAATGGATATATTAACGGATGATAAAATAGATTATTCACGAAAAACAAATAATTTATTAAAATTAAGAGACCAGATATACACAAAAACTAAGGTACAAAATCCAAAAGTTAAAAAAGAATATCTTGATGTAATAAGTATTTTAGATGAAACCATTAGAGAGATTAGATCAGCAGAATAAGGAAACATAAATGGCAAATTCAAGTAGATATGTCCGTCCTAAATTAAGATTATATGATATAAATGATAACCCAGAACATGAGTTGTGGGATGAATATATTGTTGAGTTTGTTGATATTTCTGGTGTTGAAATTGAATATTATGTTGTCAACTATGCCGATGTTGATAAAGATGATTTATATGGTGAACCAAAATATCAAAACATTGCATATAGTGGACCTTATAAATCAAGTATGGTTTATGAAGTTACAGATGAACCATCAATGATAACATCCTTCGGCTTAAATTCTGAAGAAATGGTTATGTTTGGCTTTATTCCAATTAAAATGTTTATAAGAGATATATCAGAAACATTTCAACCAAAAACAGGTGATGTTATAAAAACTCTATGGAATACAAGAACTTATGAAATTGTAACAGTTAAAAAAGAAGTAAGTATATTTCAAGTAAGTAAGAATGTATATTCTTTTATTATGAAACCATTCAGATTCTCCGAGGAATCCGAAAGTGCAAGAGATATTAGTTCTAAACCTACATTATCCCTATCTATAAGTCCTTCAGGTATTGAGTCCTTTGGTGACAATGAATTTATAGAAGAAAAGAGTAATGAGATTGATAATTATAGTGATGTTGATACCAAAATTTATGGTTATTAAAGGATTAAAAGATTATGGCAAATTATGATCGTGATAAAATTTATGAAGTTTATGAAAGAAGTGTTTTAAAAAAGAAAAAATTAAATGAAATGGATATGGAAAATATTCATAATAAAATAAAAGATTTTTTTAAAAAAAATCCTAAACCATCGGATGGACAAGTTCATTCATTCGCTAAATCATTAGATATAGATGAGCATGAATTTGAAGAACATATTTACATGATTCTTGGTTCTATGTTAAAGGAAGATAAAATAAAAGGTGGTTTAGCCGATAAAAAGAAACCTGAAGATTTTGATCCCAAAGAATTAAAAATAGGTATTAAAATTGAAATGGAACATACAAATGATGAAAAATTAGCAAAAGAAATTGCCATGGATCATCTTACAGAAATACCTGATTATTATACAAGATTAAAAGATATGGAAAAAAATGTAGAGAAGGAATAACAAATGAGATTATCACAATTTTTAAGTCCAAAAATAAATGAAATTATTGAGATAAATCCGGAAAAAATTAAAGGTTTATCACCTAAAGTTGCCAATCTACAAATGCTTAGATTTGCAATTATAGCAGAACTTGATGCTGTAAATATATATGAACAATTTGCAGATATTACAAAAGATGAAAACATTAAAAAGGTTATGTTAGATGTTGCAAGAGAGGAAAAAGTCCATGCAGGTGAATTTAAAAAGCTTATGAAACAAATTGATCCTGATTATGAAAAAGCCGAAGAAGAAGGTGAAGCTGAGGTGAAGGATATATAATGAATATATTAGATAAGTTAAATATTATCTTAGAAGAAAAAGATAATACAAAATTTAAAAACGGACAAACAACTGATGTTCCAAAAGAGTTGATAAGTAAGGCTCAAAAGGAATTAGCAAGAAAACATGGTAGAAAACCAGATGAGTTTAAATTCTATTCAGTTTATGTTCCTGGTTTTAAAAACAAAGTATTTCTCCTTTTTAATGTTAAATTATTTACAGATAAACCAACCACAATAAGTTATGAATTAAATGACAAAGAAAAATAAATCAGTAAGGTGATGAATGAGAACCTATTATTATTATCAAGCATTAAGAAAAACTATAACTCAGTTTCTTGATATTTTTAACGATATAAAAATAAAAAGATATGATGAAAATGGTGTTTTTACAAACCATATAAATGTTCCAATAAAGTTTGCTCCAAAAGAAAGAGCGTATTATTATATATTTGAAAATCATCAAGATGAAATGTTACCTATGATTAGCGTAACAATGAACTCTGTATCATTTGCCAATGATAGAATGGGTAGTAATTATCACATACTGACAAAAGCTTCCCAGATTGATGCTGGTATTATGCAACGATTTTTAAATCCTGTTCCATATAATCTTGGTTTTACTGTATTCCTTTGGACAAAATATATGGCGGATGTTGATCAAATACTTGAACAAATATTAGCATATTTTGCACCACATATCTTTATAAGAATTTATATGCCTGAAGTTGATTTCTTCTTTGATGTAAAAGTGGTATTTGCCGGAGCAAGTCCTGATATATCAACAGATTTAGGTGAAGAAGAAAGAAGAATAATAAAATATACAATGGACTTTACAGTTCAAACATACTTATTCAGACCAGTAGAAGATTATGGATTAATTAAACAAATTTTTATCAATTACTATACAAATGAAGAAGGATGGGCAGAAGCATTTAGAGATACAACTTCAATGTTTTCTTCTGCAGCATCCGGTGAATCACAAGTATTTACTGGAATAAGTCCATATTTAAATGAAGAAGATGAAAAGATTTATACATATGAAATATTCCAATTTGGTGAAAGAGTTGGACCACCAATTCCTAAAATAATCATGCCAGGTCCACCACGAAATGAAACACCTGAAGGTGTTAATGGAAGTGTTAATTTAGGATATTCTGATTTAATATCAGAAACATTTGAAACAACTATAGGTACAGGTGTAGGTATTAACTTAGGATATTCTGATTTAATAACAGAACTATCAGATATTATTACTAATATTATCTGTATGGGTTATAATAGTGAAACATTAGCAATACAAAACTTTAGTGAAGAAATCAGCGTGGAATTTAATATCAGTACAGAAGATTTTGAAATTGAGAGTGGTAAATATTTAGCAGTAACAGAAAATCTTTCACCAAGTGCAACATATGATTTAAGATATAATGCAATTTCTGATAATCCATTTACCTTGGAATTATATAAAGAAATAAATGATGTATCTACAGTAGCTCTTAATAGAACAAGTAATCTTTACTGGGGTAGACTAACTTATGGAACTTGGGTGGATCCATATTGGATAGGTGGTTTAAGTGGCGGTAATTATAATTTATGGTTAAGAACAAGTTTAGCACCCGATCTTGGTGAATGGTCGGCTAATTACTTTCCTAATAGTATGAGAATAAATTTCAGTACTGCAGGTTCAAATACACTTACCGGCACTTTAATATATACACCCAGAGACCCAGATGGATATGATCAAGGTTTATTTACATTATATACTGGACCAATAGTAAATAATGAAATTATAAGTTTAGATTGGTCATCTAAAGATGGTGATGATCCAGCATGGGAATGGACATATTATATTAGAAGACTTCATTTTTCAATGCCTACTGATAATTACCAAATTAACAGTATAGAATTTATTTCTGAAGAATTGACCTTAGTTTTTACTTTACATCAAAGCTGGGATGCAAATTTAGTTGGTGAAACATACACTATAGAAAATGCAACATCTACAATAACAACAAGTGCATCATCCTTCTATACAATATTAGAAAATACTCATGATAGTTGTAGTGTTATAAGTATAACACCAAGTGCATCTATTGTTATTGAAGAAGGTGATGGTGGAGATGAAGAAGAATTAATTACACAAAATTTTGAAACCGCACAAGAAGCTATGGTATGGGCAGAAGAAAACCTGACACATGATGGTTATAATACTGAAGAAGATGTATCTGTTATGTCAATAGGATCGGGTGCTTGGGGTGCTATATATTACTATAATTTAAATAATGGTTCAGTATGGGATGGTGAAGGTTCAACATTAAAATCAACAGATGCAAGTTCAACAGATGATATATATTGGGCCAGTTATATAAAAACAGGATTACAAGCATACAGTGAACAATGGAGTAGTCCATTAGAAGATATAGGAACAACAACATATAATATTACTCCTTGGCATTGGAGTCAATCATGCTTTGTAATACGAAACGATGGGCCAACTACATTAACATTTAATGTTAAACTTGTTTCTGGTGAAATTATCGGCTAAAAGGAATTATAAAAATGGATTGGAAAAAATACTTAAAAAAAGATGAATCAACAATAACATATGGATATCCTAATACCGGTATACATGCTATGGCTGGTGATGATGATTATCCAATAGGTAATATTCTTATTGGTGGACCATATGTTAAGAAAGATTATTATAATAGATTAACAACATTTAATATCAACTGGGAACCTGATGATAGCGATTGGCAATGGGGTGGATTTGATTCCGCACATGGTCAAGGAACAATGCAAAACTATTGTGATACACTAAAAAATTTCTTTTTAACCGATAGGTTATTTAAACATATGCATAATGGAGTGGCTAAACCTATACCAAAAAGATCACGATGGTTAAAAAATGATTTAGGTCCATTTACTGATGGTTGGGGTGATGAAGAAATGCATCAAAAAACTGCCAATATGGAATACACAGATAACACAAATAACACAAATGATGAATATGTAAAAGATGATGAAGTACATGAAGATATAAATATAGAAGATAAAATAATTTCCTTATTAGCAGAAGATAAATATAAATAGAAAGAGATATATATGCCATTAAATGTACAGTTAAATAAATCAACACCATCAAACTTTAGATTGGTTTTTCCATTGTTACCAAATCAAGTTGCTATAAATGCATCGGAAGAATTGATATTAAACATTCACGGAACTATTTTACCTGGTGTTGGTTTGGAACCAGGAGATTTAAATTGGCATAATACTAAATCCAAAATGGCTATGGGCCCAATGGCATTTGATGAATTTACAGTTGAATTTATCGTAGATACAGAATTTAAAAACTGGAAAGTTATTTGGTATTGGTTAAATTATATAACCAATTTCAAAGAAAAACCCTTAGAAAAATGGAGAAATTTTAGTGTTGATAGTTCACTACAAATATTGAATAATTTTAATGATGAGATTATGAGAGTTGGGTTTGTTAGAATGTGGCCCGTGAATTTGGGTGCCGTAACATTATCAAATAGGGATGGTGAATCTCTATTAGAATGTTCAGCAACATTTTCATATGATTATTTTGAGATAAAATAAAAATAAATAAATATATACGATAAATAGATATTGTATTATGAAATTAGGAGGAAATAGATGGCACTTTACCTTTCACCGTTAGTTGATGTTAAAGAAATAGATTTAACAACAACAATTCCAGCTGTTGCAACTTCAATAGCCGTTACTGTAATTAGGGACCCATATAAAGGACCTGAATTAAAGCAACAACTTATAACAACAGTTGATGAGTTGATAACAATCTTTGGTGAACCAACTTCAGGTTCATTTAAAGATATTTTATCATCTGTAGGTTATCTAAATTATGGTAACAAATTATATGCTACAGCCGCATATGCAGTAAGTGCAACATTTGCTGGTTGTCATGGTGTTTTCGCATCTGCCGGCGAACTTGACGGTTACAATATAACACCCAGTGGTGCATATATGATTGATGATTTTGAAGCAAAAGATCCTGACCAATACCATACTGAGTCCGTTCCATTTGATGAAAACAGAGAAGATTATGGGTCAAGTATATCTTTCATTGCAAAATCAAGAGGTAAATGGGGTAATTATATAAAAGTCGCATTAGTTGGTAAAAATCTATATAATAGAATAAGAAGCCAAGCATATACATATACACAACTTAATATATCAAGTGAGTTATATGATGATATAGATAGTGTTGATGTTTCATTTGACTCATCAACAGATACAGAATTTATTGTAATAGTAAAAAATGCAGACCAAGACCAAATAACAAAAGCAAGTCCAGTTTTCTTTGTTAGAGAAGCTATGTTTGTTTCAACTAATGAAAGAAAACTTGATGATGAAGGTGGTAATATTTATTGTGAAAACTTTATAAATCAAACATCAAATTTCATAAGATGTAAACTTGCCTCAGTAGCAAAGAATACTGATATGTCAAATATTTTTACAGATTATGAAAACATGTCCGGTGGTCAAAATAGACCAAGTACAGAAGTTACAGATGCGGCAATTATTGAAGCATTTGAAATATATGAAGATGCTGAAACAGTTGATGTTAATATTCTAATTGATTCAGATAAATCAATCACAGTAAAACAAACACTTATGGCAATAGCCGAAAGTAGAAAAGATTGTATAGCAATTCTTGATGTTCCTTCATCACTTGTATTAAACAACAGTGGTCAAGAAGCAACAGATATGAGAGATTTTAGATTAGGTTTACATTCAACATATAACTTAAATGAAAATACAAGTTACGCAGCATTGTATGGTAACTGGTTAGAAATTTATGATAAGTGGAATGGTAAATATAGATGGATTCCAGCATCAGGACATATAGCAGGTATCTATGCAAACACAGACGATGTAACCGATCCTTGGTTTGCACCTGCAGGTTTGAATAGAGGTATTATCGGTAATATTAGAAAACTTGCATTTAATCCAAATCAAGGCAAAAGAGATATTATGTATAAGAATGGTATCAATCCAATTGTATCATTCGCTGGTCAAGGAAAAGTTGTTTGGGGTCAAAAAACATATTTAGATAAATCATCCGCATTCAACAGAGTCAATGTTAGAAGATTGTTTATCATTCTTGAAAAAGCAATCTCAACTGCGGTTAAATATTTCTTATTTGAACCAAACGATTCATTTACAAGGCTTCAACTTATAAATATGATTGAACCTTTCTTGAGGGATGTTAAATCAAGACGAGGTATTTATGACTTCTTGGTTGTATGTGACTCAACAAACAATACACCAGAGAGAATTGATAGAAATGAATTATGGTGTGATATTTATATCAAACCAACAAGAGCCGCTGAATTTATTGTACTTAACTTTATCGCAACAAAAACAGGCGCCTCATTTACAGAAATTGCAGCAACAGCTGCAGGAGCAACTGCCTAAATATAAATGGGGGATGTTATTATCCCCCATCTATGAAAATATAAGGAGAATTAAGAAATGCCAAATTTTGACATTGAAAGTTATAAATCTAATTTTAGAGATGGAGCAAGAGCGAATCTGTTTTATTTTTTGCCAATGATTCCAGGAGATTGTATTGAAGGTGATATGACAAATGGTAGAACTTCATATTTGGTTAGATCAACAAGTCTACCAGCATCAACAATAGAAGAAATAAATTTAAACTGGCAAGGTTTTGATTTCTTTGTTGGTGGTAAACATACATTTTCTGATTTTACCGTAACATTCAACCTTGATGATAAGGGTTTATTGAGATTATGCTTTGAGAACTGGATTAATAAGATTCACGACCCAGTAACAAATGAATATGGTACAATCGCATTCTATATGTTCCCACAAAGATTGCAATTACTTGGATATGATGGAACTCCAGTTATGGAATATCTATTACACCACGCCTGGCCAAGAGAAGTTGCAGCTGCAACTTTGGATTATAGTACAAATGATAATGTTCAATTTGATGTTACATTTAGATATGCATATCATACATTGACAACAAGACCAACTGGTTTATAAAAATAGAATAAAAACAAGAGGTTATATAAATGAGTAATAAAAATGTTCATCAGAATGGTCCACCCATTCAAAGAGTTGTTAAGAAAGAAAAGAGTACATTTGATGTATCCAAATTTCAAGAAATATATGAGTTTGATACCACACTACCTGGCACTGGTATACCAGTAAGATTTAGACCACTGAAAACTGGTCAAATTAAAAAGATGTTGGCATATGAAAATGAAAAAGACCCATTAGCATTATCAAAGATGATGAATATGGTTATAACCGAAGCGGTTATAAACAAAGATGATTTTGATATTAATGATATTCTTATTAAAGATAGGGCCTTCTTACTTTGGGAAATGAGAAACAAAACCAAAGGCAACATGTGGGAAACAGAATATAAATGTGAGAAATGTGGATCACAAAATTTATTGGTAAAAGATTTATCAAAATTTCCAATAAAGAAAATAGATTTTGTTAATACGAATTATATTATTGATGTATTTGAAGATGTAAAGATTCAAATGAGGTTTTTAAAAGTAAGTGATGAATTAGAAGCTCTTACTTTTATTGATAATAAAATGAGTGACATGCAAAAACAAGCAGAGATAACAATTATATTACATTCTGCTGGTATTGATAAGATTATAAAAGGTGATGAAGAATATACCGATCTACAATTAATTGATAAAAAATTCTTTGTAGAAGAAATGCCAACAGTTGTCTATGAAAAAATATCACAATGGTATAAAGACAATGATTATGGTACCAATTTTACCATAAAAAATAGTTGTATAACATGTGGTAATGAAATTGAATTTGAAGCAACGCCAGACAATTTTTTTTTCTGATTAAATTACTACAAACCAGTATGCCAAAAATAACAGAGGAACAGTTTATTTTGGCAACAATGGGAATAAGTCTTTCAGAATCGGAAAATTTAGTAGACTTTGAAAGAGAAGCATATGTAAATATGGCTATAAAAGAAAAGAAAATGCAACTTGATATAGCTACGATGATGGCAGGTGGCCATTTGTCACGCTTATCCTAATATAAAGGATATGGATCATAGAAGGTCTAAAGGACAAAAACACATTATCCGGTGTTGATGTAAACTTTAGACCTTTTTATTTTGGAGATAAAATATATGGCAACAAGCATTCCAACAAACCAACCACAAACACCAGCAGCAGCAGCGGCTGCAGCAGCGGCTGCAGCAAAAGCAGCAGCAAAAGGAAGAGAAACTGTAACCAGAAATCCATTTTCCGGTACTAAACAAATAGTCAGTGATGGTATAAAAACCTTAGTTGAAAATTTAAGTGGTACTTTAAAAGGATTAGCTGGTGATGTATCCGGAAAATTTCAAGAAATATTAAGTGATGAACTACAATATGGTCTTGATATTGCCAAAACAGGATGGGCAAGAATGACCGGCTTTATATCACCAATAACAAAACCATTTACACAATTAATAAAACATTGGATATTACAAGTACCAATGTTTAAAAGAATGACTGGATGGATTGGCGATTTAGCTGGTATAGAAAAAATGAGAAGAAAAGAAGAACTTGCTCAACGAGGTATAAAGGCAAAAGGTTGGCTTGCAGAATTACTTGACCTTTTATTTCTACCATTAGCTTTGATACTTGGTATGATAGGAGCAGTTGTAAGAAAAATACTTCTTCCTTTTGAAATTGTATTTAAACTTTGGAAAGCATTTTTACTTACACCTGGTAAATGGGCTTGGGCTAAAATTGCATTATTTAAAAAAATGTTTGAATCTGTATGGCATGCAATAATAGGACAAAAAAATATCGGTCAATTAAGTTTAGCAATAGAATGGTATTATAGAAAATTTATGAAAACTATACGACACAATAAAGCAATAAATTTTCTTTTTATTGTTATTGAAAAAGTATTTAAAACCATTGGTTGGATTGCTGGTTGGATTGGTAAAACAATAGGTGGAACATTTAAAATGATAATGGCTGCTGGTAAAAAATTAGTAGATATTTTTAATTGGTTTTCAAAAATTCCAGGTCTTGGTATATTATTCAGAGCATTAAAAGTAGGTTTCAAATTTCTTGGATGGCCACTTCAAATTTTACTATCAGCAATTGATTTCATTAAAGGTTTTGTAAAAACAGAAGGAAATTTTCTTGAAAAATTAAAAGGTGGTTTAACAAGTATGATAACAAAATTTTTAGAATTTCCTGTTAGACTACTTGCCGGTGTATATGATTGGATTATGGAACAATTAGGTCTTAGAAAAAAAGGTGATCCAGGTTCTGGTGATAAAGCAATGAACATATTAACTGACCTTGTTAGTAGAGCTATAGGTGGTCTGGGTAATTTAGTACAAAGTTTTATTGATTTAGTTAAAGATGCTATTGTATGGATACAAGAATCCATAATGAATATAAAAGTATGGTGGTATAATTTCTTAACAGAATATCCAACAATCGGTAAAATGATATCCGGTGGTGAAGAAGGTTATAAGAGTAGATTAGCTTCATTTGGTGATGATGTAAAACAACGATCTGCTGAATTAAAACAACAAAACGAAGAAGAAAAGAAAAAGTTTAATGAAGAAACTCAAAAGAAAGCAGCAGCAACAACTACCACAAATTGGGGTGGTGGTTTTGGTGAAAATCCATTAGATACAAATAAAAATACTATTATAAATAATAGTAATGTAACTAATAATACATCAACAGCACCAACATCTATACCATCATCACGATATACATCTCAAAATCCACGGGATATGGGATTCGCAGCAACACATCCTTAAAATTTTTAAGAAAGGAATTTATTATATATGTCAATACCTGTTCAATTTAGTAATTTAAGACGACCATCAATAATAAAAGGTGGTTATAGTCATTATAAATCAATTAAGAAAAGGATAAATGACACCAAGGATGAGAATCTAATTCAAGTACCTCATTGGTATTTTCCTCATGCAGGTCATACTGGGTCAATTTGGATAGAATTGCAACCACTTGAATTAAAATCAATAAATTCAGCCGGTAGAGGTGGAAATTATGATGTATCAAAATTTGGTCCATTATATAAATTCTTAGCTCCAGATGATGGTATTCTTGAAGCAAGTAACCATGAATGGAATACTTATGAAACAATATTTTCTAAATTATTGGCAATGGAAGCAAAACTTGGTACAGCATGGACACAAGGCCAACAAATAGCAGGAAGTCTTTGGGGGTCAGTAGTAAGAGCCTTTGAAGCAGGTGATTTTCCTTCAGGTGAACAAATGCTTGCAGCCTTACATGCAGCAGTGGCAGTAGATATACCAAAAAAGAAAGTTGATGCACCACTTTCATATACAAATTCACCACGAAGACAATTTATGTTTACCTTCCAATTATTATCAGAAGGATTAAAAACAGATTTGGTTGAAATTGTAAAAAACATTTCAGCATACTCAGCACCATCATCAGTTGGAAATATACATATTAAATGGCCACATTTATGGTCAATACAAACTGACCCAAAAGGTGTTTTAGATGTTGACCTTGCAGCATGTACTTCTGTTCAATCAACTTGGAAACATCCTTATAAAAATGGTATTCCGCAAAGATGTGAGTTGACTCTAAACTTTACAGATATATCACCACTTTTTGCAGATACCATTAGGGTTGGTTCACTTGTTAGAATTGCAAAAAATCTTGATAGAAAATCATTCGCAGAAGATGTAAAGGATAGAACAACATTCTCAGCAACAAAAGAGATAAATAAAGTAAAAGATAGGGCAAAATGGGTTGCAGGTAAACTTGGATATCCAAGTTAAAGAAGGAGGAATATTATGTTGGATAATGAAACTACTAATATCAATTTACCACCTGAAGGTGATATGTATGTAACAAAAGCTATGGAAGAAATAAATATAGATAGAGAAAGATGGAAAAATAGAAGACATATGGCTTGGCTATCTTTAGTATCCATGATAGTTCTAACCACTTTAATTATATTTTTACCAGAAAGTTTATTACCGGTTGCAAAGGTAGCAGTTGTATCAGATTTTATAACATGGTATTATTTTGCATGTACTGGTGTTATAGGTGCATATATGGGTGTAACAACTTTTGCACATGTTAAAAAATAGGAAATATAAATGAGATTAGATGATTATATATTAGAAGATACAAAAATATCAACTGAAGAAGGTTTAGAGGATATTAAAAAGAATTGCTCCGAATATATAAGGGAGTTGAGGTCTGGTAGAAACCTTTTTGTTAGATTATCAGAAAGTTATAAACCAATAGATCATAATAAAATACTCATTATACCTCCTAAATCGGATAGAATACCGATTGATACTCCTAAAGATGTTCACCATGTTATAGATAACTTACTAAAAGCTAAATTCGGTTGGAAGCCACGGTCCGAAGCACTCTTTGTATGGATAACAGAACAAAAGAATCCAAGATGGAATTGGTACTCATTTTGGAAAGAAGTGAGATTAATCTTTCCAATAGATGGATATAAATATGTTTATTCATCCATGATAGGTGACCTCTTTTTAAAATATGAAACTTTTTTAAATGATTATGATTATCCTATATATCCAGATTCCTATGATGATAATAAAATTAATAATGATATAAAAGATAAATTTTTTGAGTGGTTTAAAAATAAGGGTTTACCAACATATACAAAACTTAATGCGTTAAGAATGGGTGCAACTAAACATAAAAGAACTGAGTGTATGTTGAAAGCAAAAAAATATTATGCAATATCATCACTCCATATACCACGATTAAATGACCTTTTTAATCTTGATATACAACCATCACGGTATAAAATAACCGATTTAGAACCAAAGCATGAATTTAACATGGATGAAACTTAATGAAACTTAATGAATATCTAATAACAGAAACACAAAAAATTAGTTTTGAAGGGTTCTTACATATAGTTAAAAGAACTTGTTCGGAATATATAAGGGAGTTAAAGGCTGGTAAGAACTTCTTTATAAGAAACCGTGTAGGTTTCACTTCTATCAACTCAAGTGATGTTATACTTATTCCCGCAAGAGAGGACAGGGTTCCTCGTGATATGAGTATAACATTACATAACGAAATGGATGCTTTACTAAAAGCTAAGTTTGGTTGGAGACCACGGTCCGACTCGCTCTTTGTATGGATAACTCCGCAATCAGAAACAACAACCCGAAAAGGTAATGGAGCAGATAGAAACAGAATTATCTTTCCATCTAATGGTTATAAATATGTATACTCACCAGAAGTTAATGATGTTTATTTTGAATATGAAAATATAATGTCAAATATGCCAGATAATAATGACCGTGATGGTGTATATGGTGAGTTTGATGAGGACGAAGTTGAGGATGAGTTTTTAAATTGGTTCACAAAGGAAGCACTACCAACATACACCGATAAAGGTGCATTAAAAACCAAGTTAGCACGATTTGATGGAAATGTAGAGTGTATGTTAAGAGCAAATAAAATATATGTTGTTTCCCAAAACTATATAGAGGTACTTAATAAACACCTTGGTATAAATATAAAACCAATAGAAAAAGAAGTTCCACATAAATCACTCCGATATAACAGTGAGATTAATAAATGAGGTTAAATAACTATCTAACAGAATTTAAAGTTATAAAAATGGAGGATACTTTAACTCTATTAAAAAGAAATTGTTCGGAGTATATAAGGGAGTTGAGGTCTGGTAAAAATTTTTTTATTAGAGAAAATAATAAATTTGTTATATATTCCGAGGACGATGTAATACTCCTACCTCCACGGGAGGATAGAGCTCCTCGTGATATGAATCCATACCTTCATAATGAAATGAATAACCTACTAAAAGCTAAATTCGGTTGGAAACCACGGTCCGAAGGGCTCTTTGTATGGGTAACTCCTCAAAATAAAAACTTTAAACGAAACTCATTTGAAGAAACAGAAAAGAGATTAATCTTTCCAACAGATGGATATAAATATGTATACTCAAAATCCATACCTGATATATTTTATGAATATGAAAGAATAGAAGATGAGTTATATGATATATCCGATAATTATACACCAGAAGAATTAAATGAAAAATTTTTAAACTGGTTCACAAAGGAAGCACTACCAACATACACCGATAAGAATGTTCTTAAAGCTAATTTTCCGCTTATTGAAACAGAATGTTCACTTAGAACAACTAAAGCATTTGTAATAGCACAAGTAAATATACCGTTATTAAACAATACTTTTAATTTAAATATAAAACCAGTAAGGGATTACCAATGAGATTAAACGAATATCTAACAGAATCCAAAAGCATATCCATAGAAGACTCCTTAGAAATAATGAAAAAGGATTGTTCCGAGTATATAAGGGAGTTAAAGGCTGGAAAGAATTTTTTTATAAGAATGTCCAGCAAGTATAACACAACACTTCCAGACTCTACCTTAGTAATACCAGCAAGAGAAGGTAGAGAACCTAAAGATATTAATAAAGAACTCCACGCAGAAATGGATGATATGCTAAAATCTAAATTCGGTTGGAAGCCACGGTCCGAAGCACTTTTCGTCTGGTTGACAAGAAAAGGTAAATCTGTTTGGAATTGGAAAATAATGTGGAGACGAGTCCGAATCATCTTTCCATCCAATGGCTATAAGTATGTATACTCACCTAATATTATAGATATTTTTAACTCATATGAAGAAAAGATGATTCACTATGAAAGAAATAACGATAATGATTATAACGACAATATCCGACCAGATAGAGAATCCTATAAGCAACACCAAACAGCAGCCAATACACTTTTTCTGGACTGGTTTTGGGAAAAAGCATTAGATACTTATACCGATAAGAATGCGTTAAAATCTGAAGTATCTAAAAAGTCCGGAAATGTAGAGTGTATGTTAAGAGCAAATAAAATATATGCAATATCACCAGTACATATACCAAAACTCAACGAGCTATGGGATGTTAATATTGCACCATTGGAAAAATTATGAACCTATTAAGATATATAAAAGAAAATGCACCAAACTCCGATATAGATATTATACTTCCCGAAATAGAAAAAACTTGCTCCAAATATATAAAGGACTTGAGGTCTGGTAGAAATATGTTTTTTAGAATGTCGTCACGATATTTAGGTATAGCCGATGACCTTGTTTATATCTCCACTGTAGCAACAAATAGAAAACCAGTAGATACTCCACGGGAAGTATCTAAAGGAGTTGATGACCTACTAAAATCACGCTTTGGTTGGAAGCCACGGTCCGATGGGCTTTTTGTATGGATAACAAAAAAATCCGAGAAAGCATGGAGATGGTCCCCATCATCACGAATAATATTTCCATCTAATGACTATAAGTATGTATACTCACCTACGATTGCAGACCTTTATACAGATTGTTGGGAGTCCTATGAAAATGAATATGAGTCCTCTGGACTTGACCCCAACTCCTTAGAGGACTCTTTCCTATCTTGGTTCTCCCGCAAAGAGTTGCCGGGTTATACAGATAAGAATGCTCTCTCATTTACCCAACCCTCTGGTTGGAATATAGAGTGTATGATAAAAGCAAAAAAAGTATATGCAATATCAACGGCCTATATAGAGTCCCTCAACGCAGCGTTTAATGTAAAGATAACACCATCATGAGTCCCGTATCTCATTTATCATAATACCCAAAAATCCCGGTATAACCAGAACCAACGCAAAATATATACTGGGATAATGGACCCAACATAATACAAATCCCACTATAATCATTAACGTATAAATCATATTACTAAGATAAAAATCTCCTAACATAACTCCTCCCTATATAAGAATAACTCCATTATATCATATCATAGAAAAATTGTAAACTTTCCACTAAAAACGCAATTCCACCTCTAAAAACGCAAAAAACCCCGGCAAAAAAATTTTCCAACCTTAAAAACACAAAAACCCC
>Ga0209704_1000010_pt1 | contig 41746 bp, 28 predicted proteins | sample PPLLaktember2015_FD_187258 | JGI IMG/M metagenome (GOLD analysis project Ga0209704, IMG submission 187258) | Freshwater sediment microbial communities from Prairie Pothole Lake near Jamestown, North Dakota, USA - PPLs Lake P7 Core (6) Depth... | ecosystem: Environmental > Aquatic > Freshwater >... | reverse complement strand
TTTATAGTCAATTAAATGTGCTCAAGTCTTGTGATTTTAATACCTTATAAATGCCTCTAGACCTTGTGATCTTGGATTTCGTATTATAACACATCAGCACTGTTTTGTCAATACCCCCAGGACACTTCAAAAACCGGCACAAGGTATAAGCACTCCCAGACATTAGAATAAAACGCCACCAGACACTTCTGTATGCCCCTCCAAGGCACTTATAAACTCACTTAGGGGTCAGAGTACTGAAGTGCCTGTTTTTTGCTATTAAATCAGCACAGGATAGAACTGCAAAAAACAGCAAGAACTTGTATAAATAAACATAACAATTCAATTCATATTGCGAATTTGAACTTTCCTACGGGGTCAAAAGTCAAATTCTACAGAAGAGAAGAGTTAATAAAAACCCACTTTTGAACACTCATATTATCAGGCGAACAGAGTTTAACTATAGGTTTCTCGATGTGCCGAATGAATAATGAGAGAGATTATCAAAACTGAATACTCACCGAAACCCAATAAAAACACAGAATTCCTGCTTTAGTTTCCTATGCGAACTTCTAAAGATGCCAGGAAGGTTTTATAGTATCAACTTATAATTGTTTCGTGATTAGGTAAGATGCGTATCAGCAATAAAGATACAAGCACTGATGAGAAGAATGAATTAAAAAGTCATTCGTGATTAGATAAGATTCGTATAGAAACTTATTCTTAAGAAGCACTGATAATAAAGAACACAAAAGTTCATTCGTGATTAGATAAGATTCGTATAGAAAGATAATACTGCGACACCACTGTGAGATTATAAACACAAAGTCATTCGTGATTAGATAAGATTCGTATAGAGATTCGATCTTATCAGAATCTCAAAGCAATCATAAGAAAAAAGATTCGTTTATAATTCAAGTTCGTTGTGGGGGCAATACTTGACGGGTACTGCAAGGTCTGATAGAATTAACCAGTAGAGTTTATTCGTTCTTTCGGTTCTTTATCTTATGGCAATTTCTTCACCCAAGGCACAAAAGAATAAGTATCGTATCACTCTTGAATTAAACGTGAATGAGGATTTTAATCCTCATCAGATTAACTGGAAGAAACTGTTCGGGTTAGACAGTAAAGAATCAGTGAAGAGTTATGTAGAAGATCTCAACGCGCCCTGGTGATTCATAATACAATGCAACTTTCCTTCGTTGTATTATACTTTCGTGGGGTAAGAAACATCGTCTGATAGATGTTTCGTTTATTATTATTACTTTGTCTGATTGTTTTTATCTTTCTGGACAACTTAATTCTTTATACTTATTACTATTCGTCGTTAATTGGCGGCAGTTCGTATAAAGAATAGGCAGTTCTTATTATATAAGTAGTGTTTTTGTCGTGCTTAAGTAATAAGAACTGCGTTGTTTTATTCTAATAACACAGTGATTTGGGGGCAGTTAGTATAAACAACACGAATAAGTATTAGTTATTCGTGGTCAGTTGTTTATTCGTTATACCAGTTATTTTATGTTATTTGTTATTGTTTATATCGGGCGTTGCCCCGTATATAAAAACGCCCCACTACCCTAACCTACACTGTATGTCTTTTTCGAGATATCTATCACTCTCATAAAAAAAAAATTTTCCATAAAAAAATGTCTCCAAAAAGAAAAGCAAATTGCCACGGATGGGGAATCTTCGGAGGCAAGCACAAGAAAAAGAAAAATTGCGCAACTGGTATCTTCAGAACTCCTGCTCAAAAAAGAGCATCCTCAAAAAGAAAGAAGAGATGAAAAAATCAGCGCCATATTGGAATTTTTGGAGAGTGATACTTGCAGGATGGATAATCAGATATCCAAAGCAAATGAGTAGAATTGCATTAACATCTCTTGGTATTTTGATTAGTCTGATATATAATGCACTGGTAAAATAATTTTACCATAAAAAAATTTCGTAAAAAATTTTTTATGCAAACAGAAAAAATATATCACATCTACGCAAAAGATAAGTGTTTATTTCATTCTATCAAAGAGGATGAATTCGAAACAACTTGGAGCACCATTAATAATATGGTAGGAATTATGAAAACTGACTATGTTATAGAAGACTTATCCTATGAGGAATTGATTTTTCAGAAAGAAATAAGTTTAAACTCTTCACATTGACAACTGCATATATAGACTGTTAAAATTGAACTGAAGGTTTTAGTTAACTTATGAATTTAGTAGAAAAATTCTTTTCTTTTTTACCTAACATACTTGATGAAAATCAATGTTGGGAATGGAAGGGTAAAGTTGATGCTTATGGATATGGTTATATTTGTAATCATAAAAAAATTTTAAAAGCACATAGAGTTTCATATGAAATTCATTATGCAGAACCTTTAAATGAACTACATTGTCTTCATAGATGCGATAATCGTAAATGCGTTAACCCGTCGCATTTATTTGCAGGAACTAATCTCGATAATGTAAAAGATAAAGTTTCTAAAGATAGATGTTATACTGGAAATCAAAAAGGCGAAAATAATGGAGCATCAAAACTTTCTGATAATCAAGTTAATGAAATAAGAAAGTTGTTTAATACTCAAAACTATACAACTATTAAACTTGGACAACTGTATGACGTTAATCGTTCTACAATTTCTTATATTGTAAATAATAAAACTTTTAAACATCTATTGGAGAATTGACAAAATGGCTAAGGGCTTTACTGTTAAAGCGACAGCACCAAAACCCACATCTCAAGAATGGGATTATGATGCTATTAAAGAAAGGATGCGAGGAAAATCGATTGTTTTTTGTTTGCCCGGTCGAGGATGTTCTTTTATCTTTTTGAAAGCATTTGTACAACTTTGTTTTGATATTGTACAGAATGGAATGAGCATTCAGATCTCCCAAGATTATTCGTCAATGGTTAATTTTGCGCGATGCAAATGTCTTGGAGCAAATGTTCTAAGGGGACCAAAACAAATTCCTTGGGACGGAAAACTTGAATATGATTATCAACTTTGGATTGACTCGGATATTGTCTTTGATTCTAACAAATTCTGGCAACTCTGTGATCTTGCTTTGAATGAAGAAGGAGAAGATCGTGAAGTAGTTGCTGGTTGGTATGCAACTGAAGATGGACACACAACTTCTGTCGCACATTGGTTGGAAGAAGATGATTTCCGCAAGAATGGTGGAGTCATGAATCACGAAACCGTAGAGTCTATCTCAAAGCGTAAGAAACCATTTACAGTTGATTATACTGGATTTGGTTGGGTATTGATTAAGAAAGGAGTTTTTGAGAATCTTGAGTATCCTTGGTTTGCTCCAAAGATGCAAGTCTTTGAGTCAGGTGCAGTTCAAGATATGTGTGGGGAAGATGTTTCTTTCTGTCTTGATGCTATTGATAAAGGATATAAAATCTGGTGCGATCCTCGTATTAGAGTTGGTCATGAGAAAACTCGTATTATCTAATGAATAAACTTTACAATGTCCTTTACAAAGGGCGTAAAATTTATACAAATCTCACTGCAGAAGAATGTAGTGAGATTCTACAGGACTTCTCAGAATCTTTTTTCTCGGGAGAACTAATTGATCCAGAACTTATAGAATTGGAGGAAATTTAAAATGGCAATGAATAAAAAGGAATTTGAATCTGGAGCGCCTAAGAAAACACGTCAAGGTCGTTCTGCTCGCACATTACTCAGTGCAACCTCTCGTAATGGACGTAAGAAGAAGTATAGGGGTCAAGGTAAAGGTTAAATAGTTAAAAAGACTATGTATCCACTAGATTGTTACGAAGAATGGAAACATATTCATAATGAAGATCTTTGGGTATATAATAAACTCTTTTTAAATCATATTCTAGGGCATCTCTGCGGACCTGCAGGGGTGCCTGTTCCTTTTTCTGGGTATTATATAGTCCGACCTAGTATTAATTTACTTGGTATGGGACGTTTTTCTCGTATAGAATGGTTAGAAAAAGAAACAGATCATCTACATCCGGCAGAATTTTGGTGTGAAATCTTCAATGGAACACATTTAAGTGTGGATTTCTATCAGAAAAAATCTTCATTAGTAGTTGTTGGTGAAAAAAATACAGAAGATCCTCTTTATAAATGGAATAAATGGTATAAGATAGAAAAAAATATAGAGTTTCCTGTTGTTTTAAACAAAGTTAAGGGAAATTATGACTGGATAAACTGTGAATTCATAGATAATAAATTGATTGAAGTTCATTTCAGGAGAAATCCTGATTTTAGATATGGAAATTCAATTGCAATTCCAGTTTGGAAAGAAGAAAACATCAAGAAAATAAAAAATTTAACTTTTATAGAGGACCAAGATTATCTTAGAAAAGGTTTTTATATCGATTTTTGAACATAACGGGATAGAAACCCCGTAAAAAGTTCTGATCTAAAGTATCAGGAGCAAAAATGACTAAACAAGTCGATAAAGATCAAAATTTTATGAACTCTCAATGGGGAACTCGGTATTTGTCATCTGAATATGGTTGGGAATCTAAAGTTGAGAAGCAAAAAATGCTTCGTGAGATTGCAAATGACAATTTGACACCAAAAAAACACGATTTTTATCATCAAAATGACATTCATTCAAAAATTAGAAATGATAACGATTATGATGATTGGGAATATGGCACAGAACCCATTTATGAATCAAAAAATCTATGATAAATAATATTAAATTTTAAATTTAATATGCCTTTAGAACGAGTAAGTAGTGGTTTTAAAGATATAAGTATGTCATTTCAGACTAATCCTCTGAATAATGATCTTATTGGAATTAAAAATGAAACTGCGATTTCTCGTTCTATAAGAAATATTGTACTTACTCAACCAGGAGAAAAATTTTTTAATCCTTCTTTTGGTTCTCAAGTAAAAAAATCACTATTTGAAAACCTTGATGATCTTACATCTACCACAATTAAGGATGAAATAGAAAATTCTATTGAAAATTATGAACCAAGAGTTGAATTAATTGATGTTAGTGTTGTTCCAGAGTATGACAATAATTCATTTAATGTCACAATAATCTATAGAATTATTGGTGCAGATGTACAACCCCAACAGTTAGAATTTGTATTACTTCCTTCTAGATAAATGACATTAACAAATTTTTCAAATTTAGATTTTGATCAAATCAAAACAACGCTAAAAGATTATTTGAGGTCAAACTCAAATTTTACTGATTATAATTTTGAAGGTTCTAATCTTTCCGCAATTTTAGACGTATTAGCATATAACACATATATTACCTCATATAATGCGAATATGGTCGCAAATGAGGTTTTTATTGATAGTGCCACACTAAGAGAAAATGTTGTTTCCCTTGCCAGAAATATAGGGTATATTCCAAGATCTAGAAAATCTGCAAGAGCTACAGTAAGTTTCTTTGTAGATTTTTCAAATTCAGATTTACAGAGTTCTTTTGTGACTCTTAATAAGGGAATAATATCTACAAGTTCAAAAAGTTTTTCAAATCAATCATTTGTATTTTCCATATTAGAAAACGTTACAAGACCAGTTCTAAATGGAGTAGCATCTTTTGATGATATAAAAATCTATGAAGGTTCTTTAGTCACCAATAAATTTACATATAATACGAATAACTTAAACCAGAGATTTATTTTACCAAACTCCGGTATTGATACTGAGTTACTTTCAGTATCTGTAGAGAGATCTGGAGTTAAATCAAACTACAGTCTTCATAAAAATATTTTAGAAATAGATAAAAACTCTAAAGTATTTTTTATACAGGAAGTGGATGATGAAAGATATGAAATAATTTTTGGAGATGGTATTTTTGGAGAATCTTTGCAGAATAATGATGAGATAGAGGTTTCATATATTGTGTCCAATGGCGAATCTGGAAATGGAATCTCTCAATTTTCTTTTTCTGGGTTATTAAAATCTTCCAATAACGAAAATATTACTTCAGGAATTTCTTTATTAACAACTGGTTTAATTTCATCTGGGGGAGAAGATATTGAATCAATCGAATCTGTTAAAAAATACTCCGGAAGAATATATGCTTCACAGAACAGAGCAGTAACATCAAATGATTATGAATCTTTAGTCAAGAATGTAATATATCCAGAAACAGAATCTATTTCTGTTTTTGGTGGGGAAGAATTGATTCCACCTCAGTATGGAAAGGTCTTTATCAGCATTAAACCCAGAACTGGTGAATTTTTACCAAATTTAATTAAAGAAAATATAAAAACAAAACTAAAGCAATATGCAGTGGCGGGAATAGTTCCCGAAATTCTAGATTTAAAATATCTGTATATAGAAACTGATTCTAAAATTTATTATAATCCAAATTTATCATCTGGTCCGGATCAGGTGTTAACAAGTATCAACTATAATGTAAATAAATATGCAAAGTCTACAGAATTAAATAAATATGGAGCAAGATTTAAATACAGTAAATTTTTGAAAGTTGTAGATGATAGTCATGCTGCAGTTACTTCAAACATTACAAAAATTTCAATACGTAGAGATTTAAGAGTTGTATTAAATTCCTTTGCAACTTATTCTATTGGATTTGGTAATCAATTTCATATTTCAGACTTGAATGGATTTAACATTAAATCATCTTCATTTAGAATGTCTGGAATACAGCAAGATCTTTACTTATCGGATATACCAAACACTGATAGAGAGACTGGAATTATATTTTTCTTTAGTTTGCCAAATAAAAATTCAACTGATTTTAATATTGTAATAAGAAATGCGGGAACTGTAGATTATAAAAAAGGAATTATTAATTTAAATCCATTAAATATAATTTCAACAGAAAAAATAATAAATGGACAACCCACAATTCAAATATCAACCACCCCAAAATCAAACGATGTAATTGGATTACAGGATTTATATTTACAACTAGATATTAATAGCAGTTTATTTGAAATGGTTGTTGATGAGATTTCCTCAGGAGCAGATCCTTCCGCATCAAATTATATTGTGTCCTCAAGTTACACTAATGGAAACTTAGTAAGATCCTAAAAGAATATGTCAGAAACCAGAATTAAATTTAATAATATCGTAGAAAATCAACTCCCAGAATATGTAAGAGAGGAGTTTCCATTATTCTCTGAATTTCTAAATCAATATTATATTTCCAATGAATATCAAGGATCTCCAGTAGATTTGATTCAAAATATTGATAGGTATATTAAGTTAGATAATTCGGCAGAAACTGTAACTGATGTAGTATTAAAGGATAGTATATCATTTTCTGACGACATAATCACCATTGATTTAGAAAAAAGTCCCACAGGAACTCACGGATTTCCAAAATCATACGGACTATTGCAAATTGATGACGAAATTATTACTTATAGAGAAATTTCTGGAGATTCTTTTGTTGGGTGTGTAAGAGGATTTAGTGGAGTGGTTTCTTATGAATCTGATGGAGCATCAGATCAATTATTATTTAAAACTTCACAATCAAATGAGCATGAATCTGGTTCAAAAATAATAAATTTAAGTGTATTATTCTTAAAAGAATTTTTAAGAAAAACTAAGTATCAACTCTTGCCGGGATTTGAATCAAAAGAGTTGTATAATTCTGTTAACGAAAAACTTTTCATTAAACAAGCAAGGGATTTTTATTCCACCAAAGGAACTGACGAATCCTTTAATATACTATTCAAATGTCTTTATGGTGAGAGTATAAAAATTATACGTCCAAAAGATTATCTATTTAAACCATCAGATGCTCAGTATAATGTAACATTTGACTTCTTAGTTGAATCAATAGAGGGAAATCCATTAGATTTAGTGAATTCTACATTATATCAGGATGAGTATTTGTATGGCAATTACACAAAGTCTTATGCTCCAGTAACAAATGTAGAAACCCTCATCACAAAATCTGGAACAAAATATTATAAATTAAGTTTAGATGCAGGATATTCACGAGACATTAGTGTAGATGGTTCTGTTTATGGGGAATTTAAAATTCATCCAAAAACTAAAGTAATTGATAACCATACAGAATTATCTGATGTAATTACTGTAGAATCTACATTAGGATTTCCTGAAAATGGTCATTTAAGTGTAAACTATACAGATGGAAATTCTGGTATAGTTTCATATACATCAAAGTCAGTAAATCAATTTTATGGATGTTTTAGTATAGATGGCGGAAATATTAATTCTATTTCAGATGGAACCATAGTATCAATTAATACATTTGCTTATGGGATATCAACCAATTCAGAAAATGAAGATAGTGTAATAAAAATTAAAATTAATTCAGCACTAAATCAAGTTGAATTTGATGAAGATTCTGATAATTTCTACCATGTTCCAAATACGAAGATAACTGTAAAATCTTTGGGATTTAATGAGGATGATAACTTTAAATTTAATAACTGGTTATTAAATATTTCTCCAACTTATCACAATTGTTCTGTAGAATTGACAAGTGCAGAAGAGAGAAAATATACTATAACAACAAAATCAAATAATATTTTAAAAAAAGGTGATTTTATAGAGATTGAATCTATAAGTGGATCAAATATAAAAGTAGACCAAGTTTTTAATAAAAAATCTTTTTCGATTAAAGGTATCGATTTATCTCAAGATCTATTATATTCAATAAGAAGAAAGATATCAAAGGTGAATGTAAATTCACCAAAATATTCAAATCTATTAAAAATTTCATCCGATGTTCAGAATGTTTATGAAAAGGATAGTCAATTAATAGTTGCAACAAATTCATTACCAAGATATGAAGATCAACCATTAACCATAAACGATTTTTCTGTTACTGGAAATTTCATTGGAATTAGTACGATAAGTGTAAGTGGTGGACATTATTTTGAAAGTGGAGATATAGTATATTTTACTCCCGCAGATAACGAAAAAGCACCAAATTTACTTGAAGAAGGTGTTTATTTTATAAAAAAAATTAGTGATACAGAAATTTCATTATGTAAAAGTAGATCATCGATTTATAAATCAGAATTTGTAGAGTTAAATTTAGATGAAACCTCAACCTATGATGATGCAGATGGTTGTAAAATAGAATTTTATAATTTTAATTCTAAAGAACTATCACCTCAAAAATTACTTAGAGTAATTCCAACAATAACCAATGATAGTAATATCTATGAATCTTTATCTGGACCAATCGGAGTGCTAATAAATGGAACAGAAATACTTAACTACAAATCTACAGATAAAATATATTATGGCGAAATAAAGTCAATAGAAGTATTATCTTCAGGAAGTGGATATGATTTAATAAACCCACCAACATTAAATATATCAGATTCTTTGGGTAGTGGAGCATCTGGGTATTGTTCATTAGAAGGAGAATTGTCTGATATTGAAGTTATTGATCCTGGATTTGATTATATAGAACCCCCATTAATTAATATAACTGGAGGAAATGGCACAGGAGCAAAGGCATTAGCAAATATTAAATTAGTAGATCATGAAATTTTATTTGATGCTCAGAATAATGTAACTACAGGGAATTCTATTTCTTCAAAAATAGGGTTTTCTACTTACCATAAGTTCAGAAATGGCGAAAAAGTAATCTATAAGACAAATGGATATACTTCTATTGGAGGAATATCTACAAATTCTTCATATTATGTTTCTGTAAAGTCTCCAACAGAAATTCAACTTCACTACAATATTGATGATTTTAACTCTGGAATCGCAATATCATTTACTTCTACTGGGGTAGGAGAACATAAAATATTAACATTCAATAAAAAAATTACAGTAGGATCTATTAGTATTGTTGATCCTGGAAGTGGATATCAAAATAAAAAAAGAACTACTACATCATTGGGAATTAGTACTCATTATGGATACGGTTTGGTTTCTATCGAAAATCATGGTTATCAATCAGGAGAAATATTAAAATATTCAGTTGAAGGCACTGAAATTTCTGGACTATCAAATAATGAAGAGTACTTTGTCACTAAGTTAAGTGATAATAGATTCACTCTTTCCCAAATAGGTGTTGGGATTACCGAAAAAGATTTTTACTATAAATCAGCACAATATATTAAATTCAATTCTGTTGGTGTTGGTACTCATATTTTTAACTACCCAGAGATAAAAGTAGAAGTTATTGGTGATGTAGGAGTAGGGGGAACAATAACCAAAGATATCTTTAAGTGTAAAGTTAATCCAAAATTTACTGGAAGAGTATCTTCTATTTACTTGAATAATAAAGGTACTAATTATGGGTCTTCTGATATTTTAAATTTTAATAGAATTCCAGAGATTTCTTTAGATTCTGGTTCTGGTGCTATATTAAGTCCGGTCGTAAGTGATGGAAGAATAGTAGATGTATCTATTATTTCTTCGGGACAAAATTATAATTCTACTCCAACGATTTCAATAATTGGAGATGGAATTGGTGCAGTACTAAATCCAATTACAGTTAATGGTAGTATAACTTCAGTTAAAGTCATTGAAAGTGGGATTGGATATAGTCAAAACAGAACTCAACTAATAGTAAATTCTAATGGAAGTGGTGTAAGTTTATATCCAAATATTCAAACTTGGACTATTAATTTAGTGGAAAGATTTTTAGAATCCTTTAACCAATTGGATGATGGTGTTTTATTTAACTCAATTTCAAACCAAGATCAATTACAATACGGACATTTATATTATCCAAGAAAATTAAAAGAAATATTAAATGATAATTTAGATCCTCTTAATACCTCACATTCTCCATTAATAGGATGGGCATATGACGGAAATCCAATATATGGTCCATATGGATATGCAAATAGAGATGGAAGTGGCGGTATAGTTCAGTTAAATTCAGGTTATTCATTAAAAACTTCACAAGTATTAAATAGACCTAATTTCTCATTAGGATTTTTTATAGAAGATTATGAATATAAAAATAAAAATAATGATACTTATCTAGATGAATATAATGGAAGATTTTGTGTAACTCCAGAGTTTCCTTCTGGCGTGTATGCTTATTTTTCTACAGTAGATTTAACACCATCTATTAGTTTTAATGGGTATAAAAAACCATTATTCCCATATTTTATAGGAAATTTTTATAGATCAAAACCAAACGGATTTAATTTTGTTTCATCTTCAAATCAAGAAAAAATTAACTTGAATGAATTGAAATGTTTAAGAAATACTAATTCATACGGATTAACTGATGAAAATATAAGTTATAATTATTTAAATACGGAAGATTACAAAATAGAATCTTTTGAAGTTAAGTCAATTACTCCAGGATACATTGAAAATATACAAATAGTAAATCCAGGAGAAGATTATAAAGTTGGGGATAATGTCATATTTGATAATACCGGAACATCTGGTTATGGTGCTATAGCAAAAGTTTCTAAAGTTGTTGGTAAAGAAATACAGCATGTAAGTGCATCTACGACTAGTGTTAGTAATGTTGAATTTTATCCAGATTTTAAATACAATTCATTTGTTGGAATTTGTGAGAATCCTCATGAATTCAAAAATGAAGAAATAGTATCAATATCTGGATTAAGTACTTCTACGTACACTTTTGATAGTTTACAGCAGATCAATGTCTCTAATAATTCTGTATTATTGAAGGAAAATGTCGGCAATGTTTCTTCAACTGGAATAGTAACATATTTTTCAATATATGGTAATGTTGATATTTTTACTTCAAATGATATTTTGGGTATAGGATCAGAAAAAGTTAAAGTATTAAATACCGATAGTCTATCTTCTAGAATTAGAGTTTTAAGATCAGTGTATGGAACTGTGGGTTCTGCTCATTCGGAATTCGATTTAGTTCAAGAATATTCAAGAAGAATAATCTTTGAAAATACATATTCCCCCAAGTTTGCGTATAAATTAAATACAGAATTTTATTTTGACCCCAAAGAATCATTGGGATTGGGAGTTGGTATTGGATATACTTTAAGTTTTTCGAATCCAGGGAGTGGAATAACATCTCGTTTTATTCCAAGTAAAACAATTTATTTACCAAACCACAAATTAAACACTGGGGATGAATTAATTTATTCCTCAAATGGAGGTTCTTCTATACAAGTATCAATAAATGGTATCTCTAATGTTTCATTATCAAATTATTCTAAAGTTTTTGTAGCAAAGATTTCAGAAGATCTCATAGGGATTGCAACTGTAAAGGTAGGTATTGGTAGCACTGGAGGTTTTACTGGTATTACTAGTCAAACTAGAAATTCAACAACTTTATATCTTTCAGGAATAGGAACAGGAACTTATCATAGTTTTAAAACAAATTATGATAAGATATATGGAAAAGTATCAAAAAATATAATTACAGTATCTACTGGAAGTACTCATGGTTTAAAGACTGGTGATTTGGTTTCAATAAATGTTAATCCAAAAAATTCAAACACTATAATTATAAAATACAATGATGAAAAAAGAAGATTAATTGTAAACCCAAAAAGTTTTGTATCTTCTGGAATTAATACAATAAATGGGACCATTTCAATTAATAATCACAATTTTGCAACTGGACAAAAAATAATATACAATACTGATCTCTCTACACAAACTTTAAAAAATAATGAAATTTATTATGTTTTTGTTGTAGATGAAGATACTATAAAATTATCAGATTCCTATTACAATTCAATCTCAACAAATCCTAAAACATTAGAAATAACTTCTCAATCTAATGGTTCTATTTCATTAATCAATCCAGAAATAAGACTGTATAAAGAATCTGAAGTTATCTTTGACTTATCAGACTCTACCTTATCATATACTTCAAATAATAACTTATATTCTGCATTTAAATTTGAACTCTATACTGATCCATATTTTAAAAATAGTTTTGATCTAGTTAATTCCCAAGAAGAGTTAATCATAAATCAACAAGGATCTGTTGGTATTAGTAGTGATGCAAAGATTACATTAAGTGTAAAAGAAGACTTTCCTGAAAAATTATATTATAGACTAGTTCCTACCTTTAGTGATGGAATTTCTTATCCAAAAGTAAAGGAAGAACTTATAATTGATAATGTATTAGTATCTTCAAATAATACATTATCAATATTAAAAAGTGAATATTCTGGAGATTACCCGATTTTTGTTGGGGTTAATTCTACTTCAACCTTTGAATATATTTTACCAAATACTCCCGAAGTTGTTTCTTATTCATCAACAATTTCATCCTTAAGTTATAATACAAGTTCTGAAGATGCATTTGGTCCAATTTCTGAAATAAAAATAACAAGTCCAGGGAGAAATTACTTATCTCTACCGAAAATAACAAAAATAAACTCTAATATTGGAAAAGATGCTTTATTGGATTGCTTTAGTGAATCTATTGGAATAATAAAAAGTACTAAAATTAATAATATAGGATTTGATTTCTCTTCAGATTACACATTATTGCCTAGTAATTATCCAATATTGGTTTTAAAATTAGAATCTTTATATTCAATAGATAAGATAACAGTTTCCTCGTTTGGAATAAATTATATTACTCCACCAAAATTAATAGTAGTTGATGAAAAATCTAAAGAACCAATAACAGACTTAGATTTAGAGTTTTCTTTAAGTGATACTAATGTAAAAATACTGAAAAATACTTCAAATTTAAGTGGTCTGACCCCAAAAATAATTCCAACGAATAATAATAATGGATTTAGAATAATTAATGTAGTATCTAATTCTATTGGAATTGTTACTACTACATTCACATATAATGGAGATTTTCCATTTGTAGAGGGGGATAATGTATTAATTGAAAATGTGAAGGTATTAAATAACGAAGATAAAGGGTATAATTCTGAAAATTATAGATATTCACTATTTTCTGTATTAAGTGCAACACCTAATCCTGGTCTAGGTGAAGGAACAATAACATATAGTTTAAATGATTATTTAAATTCTGAGGAAAATCCCGGTATTTTTGATTCTTCAAATCTCCTAGGAAGAGTAATTCCAGAAAAATACTTCCCATCATTCAACATTTCATTAAAGGTTGGGGAATATTTGATAGGAGAAAGAATCAAGACAGAATTCTCTAAAGAGTCTGAAGGATATATATCAAATTGGGACGAATATTCTGGGTTTATAACTATCTCAAATCCAACTAGAAAATTTGAAATTGGAGAAATTATTCAGGGAGAATCTACAGGTTCGAAATCAAAAATTTTAAAAATTTATGAAACAAAATCTATAACCAATCTTTCTTCAAAAACAAAAGTAAATAAAGGATGGAATCAAAATAGTGGATTTTTAAATGATAAGTTACAAAAACTTCAAGATAGTTTTTATTATCAAAATTTCGCATATTCAATAAAATCAAAAATTGATTATGATACGTGGAAAGATTCCGTCTTAACACTAAATCATCCTAAAGGATTTAAAGTTTTTTCTGATTATCAACTAGAATCTAGTCAATTTGTCGGCATATCCACCACAAAACAATCTGATCTTTCAATAACATTAGATATTTTCAGCGAGTCTGATTTTAATAATTATTACTTTGATCTTTCATCGGAAACTAGTTTCCAGTTAGATTCATCATTAGTTTCTGATGAAATTATATTTAAGAACAAAACTGTACAGGATTATATACTATCATCAGGAAATTTAGTTTTATCTATTGATGACATAAGTTTTGAATTTGATAGTAGTGATAATGTATCCAAAAAAGATTTCTCTTTAAGTAGTAATAATTATCCACTATTCAAGAGAATTTTTAATGGAAGTAATGCCTCTATCATAAACACTGAAGAAGATACAATAGAAATTGAAAATCATTTCTTTGTTACTGGAGAAAAGGTATCATATTCAAATGGAACAAGTTCAAACAATAATTCTATTGGAATTGTCACTACTTATTTTGGGGTGGGAATAGGAACAACCGATAAATTAGCAAATGAAGTATATGTTGTGAAAGTAAGTGACAATAAGATAAAACTTTCAAAAAGTGCGGAAGATGCACTGAATTCAAGTCCAGTAACTTTAGATTTAGTTAATGTTGGTGTGGGAACAACTCATTATTTTTCATGCTTTGATCAAAATTCTAGAGTAGTAATTTCAATAGATGGAATTATTCAGTCTCCAATTTCATTAACTAAAACTAAGACTTCATTATCTGATGCAGTCTCAATATCAACGAATTTAGTTTATGTTACTGGAATTTCATCATTCTTTAACGGAGACTTCATAAAAATTGATAATGAGATTATGAAAATTAATTCTGTTGGTATTGGATCTACAAATTTAATTAATGTAAATAGATCTTTGTTAGGAACACAACCTGAATCACATTCTCAGGGAACAATAGTTTCTAAAGTTATAGGTAACTATAATATAGTTGAAAATAATATTAATTTTGCATCTCCACCTTTAACATTATCAGATCCTTTAGATTCATCAATATCACAAAAGTCAAAATTCCATGGAAGATGTTTTATAAAATCTGGGTATCCAGATCAGAATAAAAGCACATACAGCAATAACTACATTTTTGATGATGTATCAGATTCCTTTACAGGAATTTCTAGTGGATTTATTCTGAAGAGCAATGAAAGTGATGTAACAGGAATATCTACAGACAATATAATTTTATTAATTAACAATATACCTCAAATTCCATCACCAAATACAAATGAGTTATCTTTATTGAATAATTATTATTTGGCAGAAAATTCTGGAGTAACGACAGTATTTTTTGTAGGTTCTAATAATATTCCAAATCAAACTGATATTAATACTACAAGTTTGCCAATAACTGGGACCATAGTATCTGTTGGATCTAGTAGTGGTTTTGGTTATCAGTCACTAGTTTCCGCAGGAGGAACTGTTGTTGTTTCCATATCAGGAACAATTTCTTCGGTTTCCATTGGAAATAGTGGTTCTGGTTATAGAACAGGGGCACAAAATCCAGTTAGAGTTGGTGTTATAACCTCCAATAACAAGACAACTTACATTGGAATTGCATCTATAAGTCAAGGAAATGTTGTTGGAGTATCCATAACTAATCCAGGAATCGGTTATTCATCATTAAATCCCCCAATTTTAGTAATTGATGATCCACTTCCATACTCAAACATACCTCTCATATATTCATCTTCATCTTCTGGAGTGGGAACTGGAGCAAAAGTTGATATTGTTGTTGGAAATGGGTCTAGTGTAATAGACTTTGAATTTAAAAATTTTGGTTATAATTACAAAAAGGGAGATATTTTAACAATTCCTATTGGAGGGTTAGTAGGAATTCCTACAGATACAACAAAGCAGTTGAATAATTTTAATATCCTTGTAGAAGAAGTTAAATCAGATAAATTCTCTGGATGGTTTATTGGGGCACTTAAAGTATTTGATGATATAAGTGGTCTTTTTAACGGAATTACGCAAAGATTTCCATTAACGATTAATAATCAAAGGTTTTCTCTAGTATCAGAAAAAGGTTCTAAAATAAATCTTCAGAATAATTTACTAGTGTTTATAAATGACGTTTTACAAATTCCCGGAGAATCTTATAACTTCACGGGAGGTGATAGGATAATATTTAATGAAGCTCCAAAAGGAAAATCTTCAGATAATGTAGTTTCTGGAGATAAGTGTAAAATACTATTTTATATGGGAAATATTGATTATGATACCGAAACAGTTGATATTGTAGAAAGTATTAAAGAGGGAGACGAACTACAACTTTCATATGATATTTTTTCCCAACAACCACAGAGTTTAAATCAAGATAAAAGAACTATAACATCATTGTATATAAACTCTGCAGAAACAGAATTATACTTTGGGTCCGGAATCTCTCAAGATCAATCATTATATCGTCCAACATTCGTAAGAAAACAAACTGAAGATAAATTAATAGACTCTTTAATTGTATCTAAGAGTAGAAAGATTTATGAACCCTCAATATATCCAAGTTCTTATATAATAAACACAGTTGGGGTAAATACTACAGTTCTTTATGTTGATAATATAAGACCATTTTTTAATTCATCTAAAGAGTCTTCTTCTGGAAATTTAAATTTCCAAAATGAAGTAACTTTATTATCTCAAGACATAGTACAATTTGCAACTGCATCTTCTACAGTATCTTCTGCAGGAACAGTTACATCCATTAATATTATAGGTTCTGGTAGCGGTTATACGTCTTCGCCATCAATTATTTTAGAATCTCCAGTGGGATTGGGAACAACTTTTAGGGCAACTGCATCTTCATCCATAAATGGAGGAAAAATATCAAATATTGCAGTAATTTCTGGAGGAACTGGTTATTCTCAATCAAGTCCACCTGAAGTTTTAATCGAACCTCCATCAATCAAAAAAGAAACCTGCGAAGTAACTGGTTATTTTGGAGATCATGGAATTATTACTGGTATTGCAACGACCTCAATAGTTGGAGTTGCCAGTACCGGTCTAGTTTTTGATCTGTTTATACCAAATAATTCTTATTTAAGAGATAGTTCTATATCAGGAACTGCAACTACTATAAGTGGAATTCAACCTGGAGATTACTTTGTCGTTTATAATTCTAAAGTCGGAAATGGAGTAACTTCGTTAGATGCATCCAATGGAATAGTTGGTATAGGAACATCTGGATTGGATAATGTCTATGTCGTAAGATCAGTATCTATAGCATCTTCTAGTGTTCCAACTGGTGGTCAATCGACAGTAGTAAAAGTTGTATCCAGTGTATCTTCTTATAATAATTTGACTGGATTGGGATTTAGTAATTTTTATGGTGAGTATAGTTGGGGAAAAATAACCCTAGCAAAAACAACATCAACAAATACATACAATGCATATAGGAATAATGGAATTACTGGTTTAACTACAGGTGGAGTTGTTATAAGATCTGAACCATTAAGATATTTTGGTTATGTTTTATAATAAATAAATAAAACGATATAAAAAATGTCAGCAATTATAACTGATCAATTTAGAATATTAAATGCTAAAAATTTCTTGAGTTCGGTTTCATCTACACAAAATTCATATTATACCTTTGTTGGGTTGCCGAATCCATCTAGTGTTCTATCTAATTGGGATGCCGATCCTCCTTCACATAAGGATAGTTTTAATGATGAAAATATTTGTTGGGAAACTATGATGTCTCTCAAGAAAATTAATAGTGATGATGTTAGGTTAGTAATACCAAAAATAACTTGGTCTTCAGGAAGGGTTTATGACTATTATAGAAATGACTATAGCATTTCAAATAGACCCAAAGTATCAGATTCTTCTACATTATATACTTCATTTTTTTATGTTTTAAATAGTGATTATCGAGTTTATATTTGCTTAGAGAACGGAACTAATCCAGAAAATGAAAATGGAAAACCATCATTAGATGAACCAAAATTTATAGATTTAGAACCAAGACCTGCAGGATCAAGTAACGATGGGTATATTTGGAAATACTTATATACAATAAAACCTTCTGATATTGTAAAATTTGAATCTACCGATTATATACCAGTTCCTTCAGATTGGGAAACCAGTTTGGAAAATACTCCTGTTAGAAACAATGCCATAGATGGGTCAATAAAGACCGTAATCATAAAAAATAGAGGAGTATCGGTAGGTGCAGGAAATCAAATTTATAGGAATGTTCCTATAAAAGGTGATGGCACTGGTGCCGAGTGTACTATAATAACCAATTCCGAACAAAAAGTAGAAACGATAATAATAACAAACCAAGGATCAGGGTATACTTTTGGTAGTGTAGATTTAGTTGCGGGCGGAATAACCACCTTTGATACTAGACCAATTTTTGATGTTATCATCTCACCTAAAGGCGGACATGGTGCCGATATTTACAGAGAATTGGGAGCATTTAATGCATTAATATACTCTAGGTTAGAAAATGATGTTCAGAACCCAGATTTTATTGTAGGAAACCAGATATCAAGGGTTGGTATAATTAATAATCCCAAAGTATCCAATGGTTCTATTTTATCTTCAGATAAAGCTAGTGCTTTATATGCACTAAAATTAACTGGTTCTTCATATAATTCGGCAGTTTTTACCCCCGACTCTTTAATAACTCAAACTATAGGAACTGGCATTACTGCTGCAGGAAGAGTTATTAGTTATGATCAAAACACAGGGGTTTTAAAATATTGGCAAGATAGATCTATTGTTGGATTTGCAACTACTGATGGATCCCAACAGACAAATCCCAGTTATGGTTTCAATTTGAACGAATTTACTAGTTCAATATTGACTGGAGGAAGTTTAGTAATTTCCGGAAATTCTGGAGGAACTTTAACTATTGACTCCGGATTTACTGGCATAGAAACAACAATAAATAATAAAAAATACTACCTAGGACAAAATTTTGTTAGTGGTGTTTCCCAACCAGAAGTTCAAAAATATTCTGGAAATATAATTTATGTAGATAATAGACCATCTATTACTAGGTCATCAAACCAAAAAGAAGATATCAAAGTCATTTTGCAGTTTTAACGAATTATGTCACAGCAAACAAATTTAAATGTATCCCCATATTTTGATGATTTTGATGCAAATAATGACTATTATAAAGTTTTGTTTAAGCCTGGTTATCCAGTACAGGCAAGAGAATTAACAACACTTCAATCTATTTTACAAAATCAAATTACAAAGTTTGGGCAACACTTCTTCAAAGAAGGTGCAAAAGTAATACCAGGAAACACTTTTTATAATAATTTTTATGATTGCGTAGAACTTGAAAATGCGTATTTAGGTATCCCAGTATCTTCTTACGCAGATCAATTAATAGGATCTACAATAACTGGCGCATCCTCAGGAGTAACTGCAGTTGTAAATCAAGTTTTACTGCCTCAAAATTCAGAAAGAGGCAATTTAACATTATATATCAATTATTTAACATCTAGTTTAAATAGTTCTTCTCAAACCAAATTTGCTGATGGGGAACAACTGTCATCAAATAACATTGTTATATCACAGTTGCTTGGAACTTCAAATATACCTGTAGGAGAACCATTTGCTGTTACTATTTCCAGAAATTGCACTTCAAGGGGATCTGCATTTTCAGTTAATGACGGCGTATATTTTATTAGAGGGTCTTTTGTAAGAGTAAGTAAAGAAACATTAATACTAGATCAATATTCTTTTGCTCCAAGTTATAGAATTGGGTTTTTTGTTAATGAGCAGATTATAACATCAGATTTAGATGAAAATTTAAATGATAATTCTCAAGGATTTAGTAATTATTCTTCCCCTGGTGCTGATAGGATAAAAATAACAGTTTCTTTGTTTAAAAAGGATTTAAATGATTTTGATGATACTAATTTTATAGAATTAGCAAGGGTAAGAACTGGTGTCATTAGCTATTCTTCAGATAAGTATACTCAATATAATATTTTAGCTGATGAATTTGCAAGAAGAACCTATGATGAATCAGGAGACTATTATGTGACTCCATTTGATGTTGTTCTAAAAGAGTCTCTGAATGACAAATTGGGAAATGGTGGAGTATTTAATTTAACCGATTTAACCGATGGTGGGTCTGTTCCTTCTGACGATATTGCTTTATATCAAATTTCTCCAGGAAAAGCATATATTAGAGGTTATGAAATTGAGGTCATAAACAGTTCTCTTATTGATGTACCTAAACCAAGAACAATAAAAACATTAGAGGGTCAACCTATTACATATAATACTGGACCTACATTCAGACTCAATAGAGTTTATGGTGCCCCCAAAATTGGCGCAGGAAGTGATTATATTCTTAGTCTTAGAGATTCTAGGGTCGGTAATGTTGGGGTGGCATCCACAGGAAAAGAAATAGGAGTTGCAAGAGTATATGATTTTACATTAGAATCTGGATCTTATGATAGTTCTAACCCAGATTTAAATGAATGGAATATATCTTTATATGACATTCAAACAACAACAGAGATAACTTTGAATGAACCAATAACTCTAACTACTCCAACTTTTGTTAATGGAGAAAATAGTGGAGCCACTGGATTCTTAAAAGAGTCGGTATCTAATAGTTCTAACATTATTCTTTATCAAACAACTGGTGAATTTTTACCATTTGAATCTCTAGTTTTTGATGGTAATGAATCAATAACTAGAGTTTGTAGAACTGTTACATCATATGGAATATCTGATGTTAGGTCGGTATATGGAATCGTGGGGACTGCAAGAACTTTCTCCGCAGACATTATTCAAACGACCAAATTTAATGTTGGAATATCTAGTATTGTAGTAAATGGTTCTATTATTAATATTACCAGTACAAATCCAATTTTCCCAGGAAAAAATGTAAAGGTCGGAGAAATAATAAAATATACAAATCCTCTAGATACATCTCTACCATATTATGCAAAAGTTGATGAAATTAATGGACTGACGGTAGTAGCATCTGGAGTTTCTACAGTAACAAACTTTATTAAGGGATCTATTCCTACACAGAATATAACAGTAAATGATTTAGAAATTTTAACAACATCATTAGTATCATCTCAAGATAATACTCTATATTCTAAGTTACCAAAAAGTAATATTTCAAATGTAGATTTGACAAATTCTACATTAACAATTAGAAAAACTTTTGATAATCAAGTAATATCTTCAAACAGACTAATAGTTTCTTTATCTGATCAAAATGAAACTTTCTTACCGTTTGATGAGGAAAGGTATTTATTAACAAATTCAAATGGAACTACACAAGTATTAACTAGCGATAAATTTTCTATTGTTGGAAATACTTTGACAATTAGTAATTTAACGAATGATTCTAATGCAACTTTAGTTTCTACGATAAGAAAAAGTAAACCAAAAGAAAAAATTAAAAAGAAAAATAGAGTAAATTATATTATAGTCGATAAATCAATATTAGAGGGGTCTGGTTCAGGGCAAGATACTCTAGATAATGGATTAACATATGGAAATTATCCATATGGCACTAGAGTTGAGGATAACTTAATATCATTAAATTATCCAGATGTAATCGAAATTCATGGAATATATGAATCGAAAGGGACTTCCAGTGCTAATGCACCATCTCTTCTACTTTCTTCTATAGGAAGTCAGAGTGGAAAGACTTCCGATTTAATACTGGGAGAAAAGATTACAGGAGAATCTAGTGGATCTGTTGCCATCCTAGTTGAAAGAAAATCAGATTCAGAGATTAGATATACTCCAAAAAATAATGTTTCATTTAAAATAGGAGAAACTTTATTATTTGAAGAATCTGGCATTAAATGTATTCTAGCATCTTCAGACTTTGAGAGTAGTGATGTTACTACACACTACTCGTTTAGTTCAGGTCAAAAATCTACTTTCTATGACTATTCTACAATAATAAGAAAGTCAAATTTCAATTCTCCCACTAGACAATTAAAAATATATTTTTCAAATGTCTATTATGATTCTTCAGATGAAGGCGATATAACTACCAGAAATTCTTATTTAGAATGTGACTATTCAAAAGAAATTGGATCGGTTGATGGTAACAGGTTGACTGATATAATTGACATTAGACCAAGAGTTTCTCCATATACTACATCAGTTGATACAAGATCTCCTCTAGAGTTTTATGGAAGATCTTTTACTTTATCGGGAAATTCTGCCAAAAATTCTTTAGCATCTGATGAATCTATAGTACTTAATTATTCTTTTTATCTTGGAAGAATTGATACCATATATTTAAATAAAACTGGTTCATTACAAATAAAAACAGGAGTTCCTTCAGAATCTCCAGAAAAACCAGTTCCAGTAGATGATTCCCTAGAAATATCTACTATTAATTTACCACCTTACCTTTATAATACATCAGACGCATTCATAAAACTCACAGAACATAAGAGATATAGAATGCGAGATATTAAAGTTCTCGAAGATAGAATAAGAAATCTTGAATATTATACAAGTCTTTCTCTATTAGAAACAAAAACTTCAAATCTTTTAATCCAAGATTCTAATGGATTAAACAAATTTAAATCTGGGTTTTTTGTAGATAATTTTTCTGATCAAAATGCCCCTATACAAGATCTCTCTTTAGGAAAGAATAATTGCATCCACCCAGAATCACAAGAATTGAGACCTAATGTAGATGTTCAAAACATTAGTCTACTTCCTTATAATGACAAATTAAATCTCGTAGATGATGACAATTATATAGAAGGGGACAATGTAGTTATTAATGATGGTATAATTACTTTGCGTTATACTGACGCACTTTGGAAAAGTCAAAACATAGCTACTAGAACGGAAAGTGTAACTCCATTTATTTTAAACTATTGGAAAGGTTTTATTGAACTTACTCCATCAACAGATACTTGGTTTGATACCCCCAAAAAATTGGAGGCAGAAAATTTTATTGTTGATGTTGGTGATATAGACTTATATAAAAAGGTATATAATCTCAATCAATCTGGGGAAATAGTTACATATAATGACTGGAAGACCACTTGGTCAGGAGTTGCAGATAGAACAACTGAAGACACAAAATACAATCTAAGTGATGTTACTAGAAACGGTTATGTAACAAATACCAGAATCTATAACCAAACAACAATTACTACTTATGAAACTGGTTCTACTTCTAGAACAGGAACTAAAATAACACTAGAACCAACTACGGGAAATTCAATTTCTGTTGGGGAAAGAGTAGTTAAAAGAGATAATTCTCAGTTTATAAGGTCTAGAAATATTCAATTTGAAGGAAAAGGTCTTCTTCCTGGAACTGAATTAACAGCATATTTTGATGGAATTGATGTAACAAATAGTTGTTTTCCAAAATTACTTGAGATTCAAATGATTTCGGGTACTGGTAAATTTACTATTGGTGAAGATGTTATCGCTAGTTTTAATAATGGAAGTTCTTTGGAGCACCGTGCAACAGTTCGAGTATGTCACCCAAGACATAAATCTGGACCTCATAGAGTTATAAATCAAAATGATTTTAAAACATATTTCAAATTCAACCCTTATACTGGGGAAGAAATTTCAAATGACTACAGTGAAACCTCAGGCATTTTGAACATAGACACTTACATCTTGTCTGATGTCGGGACTCTTGGATATGGAGGTATTATTTTACCTGATATGATTCTGGAAGGAGTTACTTCAAAAGCAAAGGCAAGAGTTCTTCGAACAAGATTGAAAGTAGATTATAGTTCTAATGTTCTTGGAAGTTTCTTTATATACCCTGCAAATAATTCTTTAAATAAATTTTCAACAGGAACAAAAACATTTAAATTAACTGACAGAGTATCTACAGATGCTCAGGAAAACTTTACTGCCAGTGGTTTTGTCGAAACAGTTCAACCAACTACAATTTCAACAAGATCTTATAAAATAGCATCGCAGGAAATATTAGAAACTGGATCGTCCCAAGAAAGAATATTAGGTACTGATGTAACTCAAGAAACGGTATCTAATACTAGGGTAGATAACACTCCGCCACCACCTCCACCACCAACTTATAGTTATTCGCCTCCCCCAACACCTGCACCTACACCTACACCTGCACCTGCTGCACCTGCACCACCCCCACCAACACCTGCTGCACCTGCACCAACCGTCCAGATTAATTATGACGGCCCTGTTTATGCTCAGGCTGCTAGAGAAAGGTTAGGTGATGCAGCGGCTAGTGTAGGACTACCTAGAAATCTATCCGAAACGGCAAGACAACTTGGAATTGATATTCAAAGGACAGCTGGTGGAAATTTAACAGAACAATCCGGTAATCAATTAGTAAGAGCACTTAGACAAGAAGGCGCAAAAATTTGTGCGCGAGATCCACTAGCACAATCATTCTCAGTTGGAGCAAAAGGAGTATTTTTAACCAAATGTGTTATTTACTTCAATTCAGTTCCTTCAACTGATGGTCTTACTGTAGATCTGGAAATCAGACCTATAACAAATGGAACAGTGTCTGGGGGACCAAACCCATCAGATTATATTTTAGATGGTTCTCAAGTTTCCAAATTACCATCAGAAATAACCATTTCAAGTGATGGATCTTTAGGTACAGAATTTGTATTCAAACGTCCAATTTATTTGGAAGGAAACAAAGACTATGCCGTTTGCCTATTGTCACAATCACCAGATTATTCGGTATTTATTTCAAGAGTTAATGAAAATGATTTAATTACAAATTCTTTTGTATCAAATCAAGAAGATTTTGGATCACTTTTCAAATCACAAAATGGAACTACATGGGAACCTAGCCAATGGGAAGATTTGAAGTATCAACTCTGGTGTGCAAATTTTGTTAGATCTGGATTTGTTAATTTCTATAATCCAAAACTTACAAACCAAACTCTAAAGTATTCTAAAAAATTATCTCCAGATTCAGTTATACTCAATTCTAGAAAGGTTAGAGTTGGTTTAGCATCCTCATTGCCCAGTAATTCTGGATTGGTAATAGGAAACACTGTTTTACAGTCAAATTCAAAAGGAACTGGAAATTATGTTGGCAGTGCTGGATCTGCTTTTGGGCAATTAACTTTAATTAATCCTGGAATAGGATACACTCCATCATCTGGATCATTTATTTTCAATAATGTCAATTTAGAATCTATTTCTGGAGATGGAAGAAATGCAACTGCTAATGTAACAATAGTTAATGGTGAAGTTGGTATAGCAACAATTGTAAATGGAGGAGTTGGTTATAAAATTGGAGATGTGCTAGGAATTTCCTCCATAGGGTCTCTAAATGTCGGATATGGAGCAAGAGTTTCTATTTCTAGTATATCAAGAATAAATGAAATAATACTTGATAATGTTCAAGGTGATTTCATTGTTTCCGGATCACCATCATTGCAATATAAAAATAATGTTGGTTCAACTGTAAACTTAAATATAGCAGTTAGCAATTTGATTACTGTTTCAGATGGATTGCATATAAAGGTCAATCAAAAAAATCATGGAATGCATTCATCGCAGAATCATTTAATTATATCTGGAGTTGAGAGTGATATTGCACCAACAAAATTATCACAAAAAATTACTGCTAGTTCTATATCTTCAGGTGATTCTATATATGTAGATAGTTCTAGTTTGTTCCAAACTTTTGAAAATGTTGGTGTTGCTTCAACAAATCCTGGGTATCTTTTAATTGGAAATGAAATAATACCTTACGAATCAGTTTCCAATGGACAAATTAATGGAATAGTGACAGCACCCGAAAAGGATTATGATATTGGAACACCCGTATATAAGTATGAATTGGGAGGAGTATCATTAAGAAGAATTAATAAGCAACATGAATTATCCACAGTGGATACCTCAATTATCAATGAACCAATAACATTAGATTCATATCACATTAAACTTGATATGTCTTCGGATGGAATTGATAGATCTGTAGAAACATCTTTACCAAAACTCTATATCAATGAAACTAAATCTGCTGGGGGTTCAGATATTTCGGCATCTAATAATATACAATTTGAATTAATTGAACCAATTATTCCAAATACTACAGTAAATGGAACATCAATAAGTGGATCTATTAAGACAATACAGGGAACAAGTATAAGTGGAAATGAATCCCCATTCTTAGATGTAGGTTTTGAACCTATCTCAATATATGAAAACAACAATTTAAATTCACCAAGACTTATTTGTTCTGATATAAATGAAGTTGAGAACTTACTTAATGAGAAATCTTTTAATTTAAGAATTGATTTATCTTCGAATAATAATTTACTGAGTCCTACAATCGATGCTAGGGCATCATCTATCACCCTAGTCACAAATAGAGTTAATAATATTATAACCGATTACTCTACCGATAGTAGAGTAAATAGTGCAATTGATGACCCAACTTCATTTAAATATATTTCTAAAGAGGTTCAACTGGAGACTTCATCATCCTCAATAAAAATTATATTAGATGCACACTTAACATCAGATTCAAATGTTCGTGCTTTTTATGCAATTAGTGATAATCCGAATTTTTCTCCAATATTCATACCTTTCCCAGGATATTTGAATTTGAACAAATATAAAGAAGTTATAAATTTTGAAAATAGTGACGGACTTCCTGATGACTATATTGCACCATCAACAGTACTTGGATTTAATGATGTTGATTTTAGAGAACATACATTTACAGCAAATAATCTACCTTCATTCCGTTATTTTAGAATAAAATTAATAGGAACATCTACCAATCAAGTTCATGTTCCTAGAATTAAAAATCTAAGAGTTCTTGCCCTAGCCTAAATTATGAAATATATTAAAGTAAAGGATAATAGTGATCTGGTAAGAGATATTACCACAAATTCTATTATCAACACAAACATAAACGAATATCAAAGATACTTGTCTATGAAAATGGATAAGGATAATGAAAATAAAAAAATGAAGGAATTTGAAAATGATTTAAATAATATTAAAAATGATATTAATGAGATAAAATTTTTATTGAGGAGTTTAATAAATGAATCCTGACGAAATTAAGTTGGATAATTTGAGTAAAAGTTTTGAGTATTTTAAATATTGCTCAGAAATAGATTCTATTGATAATGTTGATAAACTAAAAGATATTGCTAAATGTTATTACAAGTTATATTTGAAACAGCAAGAAGTTATATCAAATCTTTCATTTATTAATTTTACATAAATATTTTTAAGAGGTAATAAAAATGGCACAACCATCTACCAGACAAGAATTAATAGATTATTGCAAAAGAAAACTTGGTGCTCCAGTTTTGGAAATAAATGTTGCAGATGAACAAATTGAGGATTTGGTAGATGATGCTATACAATTTTTTCAAGAACGTCATTTTGATGGGGTTTATCCCACATTCTATAAGTATAAAGTAACAGCACAAGACATCGCTAGAGGACGGGCAAGAGGATTAAATCAAAACTCTGTAGGTATTGCGACAACTAGCGTAACAACTAGTATAGTAGGAACTGCTACTACTTTTTCTTATGAAGAAAATAGCAATTATTTACAAGTTCCCCCTAATGTTATAGGAGTAAATAAAATTTTTACTTTTGATGGATCTAATACAATAACTCATAATATGTTTAGTGTAAAATATCAATTATTTTTAAATGATGTTTATTATTGGGGAACTACTGAACTTTTAAGTTATGCAATGGTAAAAACTTATTTGGAAGATTTAGATTTCTTATTAAATACACAAAAACAAATAAGATTCAACAAAAGACAAGATAGATTGTATTTGGATATTGATTGGGGATCAGTAACAGAAAATCATTATTTTATTATAGATTGCTATTCAACTTTAGACCCAAACGATTATTCTAGAGTTTGGAATGATTCATTTATAAAACCATATTTAACTTCTCTTATTAAAAGACAATGGGGACAAAATATGATGAAATTTACTGGAGTTAAACTTCCAGGAGGAGTAGAGTTAAATGGAAGACAAATGTATGATGATGCCCAAAAAGAAATTGATATTTTGATGGAAAAAATGTCAAACACTTATGAACTTCCACCATTAGACATGATTGGTTAATTTATGTTAAATCCATTTTTTCTCCAGGGATCAAAATCAGAACAAGGTCTTATACAGGACTTGATCAATGAACAATTGAGAATGTATGGTATTGAAGTTTATTATCTTCCACGAAAGTACATCACCGAAAAAAAAGTAATTAGAGAAGTTATTGAGTCTGAATTCTCAAATGCATATCCAATAGAAGCTTATTTGGATAATTTTGAAGGATATGGCGATAATACAACTATATTATCTAAATTTGGAATACAAGCACTAAATGAAATTAATTTGATAATTTCTAGAGAAAGATTTAAAACTTACATTTCACCATTGATAGAAAATATACCAAATATTAAATTATCCACAAGACCAAAAGAAGGTGATTTAATATATTTTCCACTTGGGGACAGAATTTTTGAAATAAAATATGTAGAGCACGAGAAACCATTTTATCAACTTCAAGGACTTTATACATATCAATTAAAATGTGAATTATTCCGTTATGAAGATGAATTGATTGATACTGGTATAGGAGAAATTGATGATAATATTAGTGGTAGTATTGGGGAGGATACTACTCCAATTGGTGCAATACAAAAACTTCAGATGATAGGGATTGGCATAACTGCATCCGCAGTTACAGGAGTTGTAAATGGTGGTATTAGATTAATAACAATAACAAATAGAGGAGGAGGATATACAAATACTCCAACTGTAGGAATTTCTTCAGCACCATTAAATGGACAAACCGCTTCAGCAATTGCCAAAATGATAAGCGGAATAGTGGTATGTAATGATAACACTAATCCATCAGCACAATCAGTTCAAAGTGTTGAAATTGTAAATCCCGGTTATGGATATACTATAACTCCTGGTGTTAGATTCATTGGAGGAGGAGGTAGTGGAGCAACTGCAAAGGCAATATTGGGTGATGGTATAGTTGGAATTATAACTGTTACTAATTCTGGTTCTGGTTATGTAAATCCTCCAGTAATAACATTTGTCGGACAATCAACAATTTCTGCAGCAGCAACTGCAGTAGTTTCTGCTGCAGGTTCAATAACTTCAATAAGAATTACAAACGCAGGTCTTGGATACACCCAAGCACCAATGATGTCTATTGGTAATCCTCCACTCACTTCAAGTGGAAGTTTTGTATTTAATGAAGTTGTAACCGGAAATCAAAGTGGAGTAACTGCTAGAGTTAGGTCTTGGAATACAGTAACAAATATATTAGAAGTTTCCAATGTAAATGGACAATTTATACCAGGAGAAACCATAGTAGGTTCTGCATCTAGTGCATCTCACCATTTAAGAAAAGTAGAAACTTCTTCTATCAAGAGTGGTTTTACTAATAATGATGAAATTGAAGAAGAAGCAGATACAATAATAGATTTTACTGAAAGAAATCCTTTTGGAATGCCCTAAATAGAAAATAATCAATGATTAAATAATATTAAAGGAACGTAAAAGTATGTTTGAATATTTTTATCACGAAGTTTTAAGAAGCACAGTGGTTGCATTTGGTTCTCTATTTAATGATATAAGTATTAAACATACTGATAGTAATAAAAATGTAAAAAGTGTCATTAAGGTTCCTCTTGCATATGGACCAACTCAAAAATTTCTTGCTAGATTAGAACAATCACCAGATTTGAATAAACCAGTACAAATTACACTCCCAAGAATGTCTTTTGAATTTACTGGATTGACCTATGATCCATCAAGAAAGGCAACAACAACTCAAACATTTACTTTGAAGTCTTCTTCAAATGGTGCTGAGACAAAAAAAGCATATCTACCAGTTCCTTATAATATGCAATTTGAGCTTAGTATTATGTCTAAGCTCAATGACGATGCACTACAAATCATAGAGCAAATTTTACCATATTTTCAACCCGCATATACTATGACGGTAGAACTAATTAATGAAATTAATGAAAAAAGAGATATTCCTATAATCTTAGAAAGCATTGCGATGCAAGATGATTATGAAGGAAACTTTTTATCGAGAAGAGTATTATTATATACATTAAGATTTACTGCAAAAACTTATCTTTTTGGTCCAGTTTCTTCTGCAACAAAAGATATTATCAAAAAAACTACAATTGGTTATGTTGCTGGAGATACCACAAATTCTCCAGCAAGAGAAATTGTTTATTCTGCTCAACCAAGAGCAATCAGAAATTATACGGGAAATGTTTTAACAACATTAACCAAAGATGCAAGTACAGAAGATATACTAATTTATGTTAGCGATTCGTCATCTATAGTTTCCAATACATATCTCGATATTGAGGGAGAAGAAGTATACGTAAAACTTGTTTCCGGAAATGCTATTACAGTAGAAAGAGGTAGAGATGGAACACAAATTACTTCTCATTTAATCGGCGCAGAAGTAAAGTCTATAACAACTTCTGACAATATGTTAATAGAAGATGGTGATGATTTTGGTTTTAGTGGTTCAAATTTATAACTTTTATAGAAAATGACAAAAAAATTTGATAACCTAAATCAGACTTTTAACACAAGTGCTGAAATTATATCTAAAAAAATAGATACTAATATAGAAAATATAGAGACACCTACTTCTAGTATTTCAGATGATATTAAAAAAGATTATGAATATACTAGGGGAAATTTATATTCACTAATAGAAAAGGGACAAGAAGCTATTAATGGTATTCTTGAATTGGCCCAGGAAAGTGAAATGCCTAGAGCATATGAAGTTGCTGGACAACTTATTAAAAGTGTTGCAGATGCCACGGATAAATTAATGGAACTTCAAAAAAAATTAAAAGACGTAGAAGAAAATAAAATAAAAGGACCAACAACAGTCAATAATGCATTGTTTGTTGGATCTACCTCAGAACTAGCAAAATTTTTAAAGCAACAATCCCAAGAAAGTATAGAATAATAAATATAAAAAGGTACTTAATATAGTTCAATGCCTAAGTTGAAATCTCATAAAACAGTTGAGCAAATTGCAAAAAAACATCGTCTTGATGTTTCCTTTATACAAAAGCAACTTGATATGGGAGAACCTATTGAGCATGAACACACTAAAGATCATAAATTAGCACGAGATATTGCTCTTCAACATCTTGATGAGATTCCAGATTATTATACTCGTTTGAAAAAAATGGAAGCATCCGCTAAAAAGAATCATAAAAAATTTAAGGATGTAAAAGAAGAAACTAAATCGGGAGATGAAAGTCTTCGTGATTGGTTTAAAAAATCTAGTGGAACAGATCCAAAAACAGGAAGAAAGGTGAAAGGATGGGTTCAACTAGGAGGTCCATTTGCTGGTGCTCCTTGTGCTCGCCAGCCAGGTCAAACTTCTACACCAAAATGTGGAAGTTCTAAAATGGCAGCAAATCTTTCTCCAGAAGAGGAAGAAAAAGCATTTAGAAGAAAGAATAGAAACGATCCAAATCAACCAGAAAAAAAGAACGCATCAAAACCAACTAACGTAAGAACTGAGGCAATGGATTTACAAGAAAAAAAGAAGTCTGGAAAAAAAGATGCGTGCTATAATAAAGTAAAGTCTAGATATGATGTTTGGCCGAGTGCATATGCATCCGGAGCACTTGTAAAATGTCGTAAAGTTGGTGCTGCAAACTGGGGAACTAAATCGGAGGAAACCATGCACGAAGAAGAAAGATACTGTCCTTTATGCGATAAAAGAGAAACAAGATCTGAATGTTCTTATGGAGAGAAAGCATGGGATAAAGTCTCGGTTAAAGACGAAGAATATTCGATGGCAAGGTCAGAACTAAAGACTATTGAGGACGCAGTAAAAAGACTTAAAGCAAAAGTTGGTAAAGGTGAAGGAGATCTAGAAGCATGGGTTCAATCAAAAATCACTAAAGCAGCAGATTATATTGATACTGCAGCAGATTATATTTCAAGTGGAGAGATGGAAGAGGGAATAAGTTTTGAAGTAAATCCTAAAGATATTAGAAAATCTAAACGTTCTACAAGTATTAGAAATCTTTCTTTGCAAGGTGCAACTGAAGGAGAAAGAGAGGCGGCACAATCAAAAAGAAAAGAACCTAAAATACCTTTAGTAAGACCCGGAGATACTAATATTAGAAACATAAATGCCGAATACGAACCATCCATAGTAGATAAAATTTTATCAGAACTAGGAGAAAGTGGTCCATGTTGGAAAGGTTATAAAAGAAAAAAAGGAACTTCTAAATTCGAAAAGGGTTCTTGCGTAAAATCAGAAAATGTTTCTATTGAAGATGCAAATGGAAATACATTTGCGGAAGTTATTGATATTATTAAACCTGAACCAATTAAAGGATTTAAGTCTCAAGTAAATGAAGCAATAAGAATGCAAGCACAAACAGGGAATGTAATTGGAGTCACTTTAAATTGGAGAGGAAAATATTATTCTCTTAAAATGTTTTTCCCTCAGGTCAAACTCCCAACACGTAAAGAAATAAATAATGAACTTCAAAAAGTTTATCCTGGATCAATAGTTGTTTATCATTCCGTCTCTGAAATTCAACCAGGACAACCTTTAATCCAGGCATTTGGACCTCAAGGTGGAAGTGCAGCAAAACCTGGTCCTAGTAGAAATTATGTAAAACCAATGGGAGAAGAAGTTGAGGTTGATGAAGACTGGCAAAAAGTAAATCGTCAAGACAGAACTGACGGTTTGAGTCCCGCTGCAGTAAAGGCATATCGTAGAGAAAATCCAGGTTCAAAACTCAAAACTGCTGTTACCACACCTCCTTCAGAATTAAAACCAGGTTCGGCGGACTGGAAAAGGAGAAGAAATTTCTGCAGTCGTTCTAGAAGTTGGACTGGAGAAAGAGGTAAAGCAGCACGCAAACGTTGGAATTGTAATTAATTTTTAGGAGTTTGTTATGGCAAATAATGATGTTTATCTTGGCAATCCGTTATTAAAAAAAGCGAATACCACTCACGAATTTACTGAAGATCAAATTCTTGAAATCTCCAAATGCATGAGTGATCCTGTTTATTTTGCAAAAAATTATGTAAAAATTGTTACTCTTGATCATGGATTACAACCATTTAAAATGTATCCATTTCAAGAAAAACTTGTAAATAGATTTCATGAGCACAGATTTAATATCTGCAAGATGCCTCGTCAGACGGGAAAATCAACTACTGTAGTATCTTTTCTCTTACACTATGCAGTATTCAATGATAATGTGAATATAGGCATCCTAGCAAACAAAGCAGCGACCGCTAGAGAACTGTTAGATAGATTGCAGACAGCATATGAAAATTTACCAAAGTGGATGCAACAGGGAATTATCTCTTGGAACAAGGGTTCTTTGGAACTTGAAAATGGAAGTAAAATCTTGGCTGCTTCTACTTCTGCTTCTGCAGTTCGTGGTATGTCATTCAACATTTTATTTTTGGATGAATTTGCGTTCGTCCCAAATCATATTGCAGATTCATTCTTTGCTTCAGTTTATCCTACGATTACTTCAGGTAAAAATACAAAAGTAATTATAGTATCAACTCCACATGGTATGAATCATTTCTACCGAATGTGGCACGATGCAGAAAAAGGTAAGAATGAGTATATATTTACAGACGTTCATTGGAGTGAAGTTCCGGGAAGAGATGAGGAATGGAAAAAGCAAACTATATCAAACACTTCTGAACAACAATTTAAAGTTGAGTTTGAATGTGAATTTTTAGGATCTGTTGATACTTTAATTGCTCCATCAAAATTAAGATCACTAGTTTATGATCATCCCAAGACACGCAGTGCGGGATTGGATGTTTATGTGGATCCTGAAGATAACCACGATTATCTTATTACAGTAGATGTTGCAAGAGGAGTAGGAAATGATTACTCTGCATTTACTGTTGTTGATATAACTGAATTTCCTCACAAAGTAGTTGCAAAGTATAGAAATAATGAAATAAAACCAATGCTTTTTCCAAGTATTATTGATGAAGTTGGAAAAAGTTACAATGATGCTTATGTGTTATGTGAAGTTAATGATGTCGGGGATCAAGTGGCAAGCATTCTTCAATATGATTTAGAATATAAAAATTTACTAATGTGCTCAATGAGGGGAAGAGCAGGTCAAATTGTAGGTCAAGGATTTTCTGGAAAGAAAACTCAACTTGGCGTTAAGATGTCAAAGACGGTAAAAAAAGTCGGATGTCTTAATCTCAAAACAATGATTGAAGAGAATAAGTTATTTTTAAATGATTATGAGATTATTGCAGAACTCACCACATTTATCCAAAAACACAATTCATTTGAAGCAGAAGAGGGATGTAATGATGACCTTGCAATGTGCTTAGTAATATATGCTTGGTTAGTAGCTCAAGATTATTTCAAAGAACTTACAGATCAAGACGTAAGAAAACGGTTATATGAAGAGCAAAAAAATCAAATAGAACAAGATATGGCACCATTTGGTTTTGTATCTGATGGATTGGACAGTGGTAGTTTTGTAGATAATGATGGGGATAGATGGTTTGTTGATGAATATGGAGATAGGTCATATATGTGGGAATATATGTAATGGACATAAACACTCAGATAAAGTTTGGACATTTACTCCTCACAGATAGAAAATGTAGAGTATGTGGGGAGATAAAAAATTTAATAGATGGATTTTATAGAACAAGAAAAGATAGAGGTCCAGTGGCGTCATCATATTCATATGAATGCAAAAATTGCACAATAAAAAGAATAGTTTCAAATAAAATAGTATTAAACGTTATAGGTAAGTGGGAATATCCAGATTGGTAAATATTCACGTCAAGTTTCCCCTGCGTAAAGTATTTTTTTAATAAATATTTTTTAGATAAACTGAGATTTTACGGAGAAAAAAATGGCGACTCCTCAATTATCTCCAGGCGTACTCGTCAGAGAGGTTGACTTAACTGTAGGAAGAGCTGATAATGTTTTAGATAATATTGGAGCAATTGCAGGTCCCTTTCCAATCGGTCCTGTTAATTATCCAATTGATATTACAACTGAGCAAGATTTAATCAATACTTTCGGAAAACCAATTTCGACTGATGCGCAATATGAGTATTGGATGAGTGCATCTTCTTATCTCTCTTATGGCGGTGTTCTTAAAGTTGTTAGAACTGGTGGAGCAACCCTCAACAACGCAAATGCCGGTGTTGGTGCGGCATCAACAACATCTTTAGATATTGACAATTACGATGATTATATTAATAATCATTCGGACGGAAATAACTTTACATTTGCTGCAAAGAATCCAGGTTCTTGGGCAAATGGTCTTAAAGTCTGTGTTATTGATGATCTAGCAGATCAAACTATTGGTATTGCAACAACCAATGTTGGTGATCTTGGAGCGCAAATTGGTTTTGGTGTTACTGCTGCGATTAATGGAGTTTCTATTCCTGGCGCAGGAACAACTTCAACTTTTAATGGATACTTAAAAGGTATTATTACTGGTGTTACAACAGATGCAACTAATAGTGCAAGTAGCATTAACGTAAAAATTGTATCAAGAGTTTCTTCTACAGGAACTGAGACTCAAATTAGTTATGCAGAAAGTTCGGAATTTGCTTCATATGTAGCATCTTCAACTCTTACCTTTGTAAATAATTCCGGTATTAATACAGGAACTACAGCTAGCGCAACATCGGTATCCGATTGGTACAATAACCAAACTTTAGGTTTAACAAATACTACAATTTATTGGAAGTCTATTGCACCAAAACCAGTTTCAAACCAATATGTTCTTGAAAGAAACGGTAAGAATGATGCAATTCACGTTGTAGTTGTTGATGATCTCGGAACCATTACTGGAAATCAAGGAACTCTTCTTGAGAAGCACGTTGGTCTATCCAAAGCACTAGATTCAGTTTCAGCGGTCAATTCCCCACAAAAGATTTGGTATGAGCAATATCTTGCAGATTTCTCATCTCAAGTTTATGCTGGCGGAAATCCTTCAAGTGCAGCAGATTCTTACTGGGGAACAGCACCAAGAGCAACTGGATTTACAACTTATTCTGGTGTTGCTTCTGCTTCATTCACCCCAGTTTCTACTGCAAATGGTCTTTGGGGATCATCTGCACAAGATATAACATTTAGTGCAATTGGAAACAAAACATATACCTTAACCGGTGGTGTTGATTATTCCTCTGCTGGCGGGATGAAACCAACTCTTGCAGATTTGATCACATCTTACGATAAGTTCTCCAACAAAGATGAAGTTCAAGTTGATTATCTGATTATGGGTCCTGGATTGGATTCTGTATCAGAATCTCAAGCAAAGGCAGGTTATTTAATCTCACTTGCAGAACAAAGAAAAGACTGTATTGCTGTGATTGGACCACATAGATCTGATTTAGTTGGACAAACTAATACAACAACTCAGACAACAAATCTTATTAAGTTCTTTAGTGGAGTCAATAGTTCTTTACCATCTTCATCTTATGCGGTATTTGATAGTGGATATAAGTACACTTATGATAGATTTAATAATAAGTTCGTATATATTCCTTGTAACGCTGATGTTGCAGGTCTAATGTGTCGCACTAACATTGTTGCATATCCTTGGTTCTCTCCTGCTGGACAGCAAAGAGGAATTATTAACAATGCTATCAAACTTGCTTATAATCCAAGTAAGGCACAAAGAGATCAACTCTATCCACAAAGAATTAATGCTATCGTAACTCAACCTGGAATTGGAACTCTTCTCTTTGGTGATAAGACTGCTCTCGGATATGCTTCGGCATTCGATAGAATCAATGTTCGCCGCTTGTTCCTCACTATTGAGCAAGCACTTCAAAGAGCTGCTCAAGCACAACTGTTTGAACTGAACGACGAACTAACCAGAGCAAACTTTAAGAATATTGTTGAACCTTATCTCCGTGATGTTCAAGCAAAGAGAGGTTTGTATGGATTCTTCGTTGTTTGTGATACCACAAATAATACACCAGATGTTATTGATAACAATGAATTTAGAGCGGATATTTTCTTAAAACCAGCAAAATCTATTAATTATGTAACTCTTACTTTTGTTGCAACTCGTACTGGAGTAAGTTTTGAAGAGGTTGCAGGTACTGTTTGATATTATTATTCAACAAATAACTCAAGGAGGTAACAATCGTGGCAAGACTTAAAACAATCTCTGATTTCAAAAGTGCTCTAACTGGTGGCGGTGCTCGTCCAAATTTATTCGAAGTTGAATTAACAACTTTTCCAACAGGAATTAGTTGGGACGCAGATAAATTTAAGTATCTATGTAAAGCAGCTGCTTTACCCGGTTCAAATGTTGCAAGTATAGATGTTCCATTCAGAGGAAGATCATTTAAAGTTGCTGGAGATAGAACAATTGATGCTTGGACTGTAACTATTATTAATGATGAAGATTTTAAATTGAGAAGAGCCTTTGAATCTTGGACAGAACTAATTGCAAAACTTGATAATAATTTGGGTGCCACAAACCCTAGTGCTTATATGAGCAATGCAACTGTTTATCAACTTGGAAGAGGTTCTACCCTGAATAGCACTACCAATTCAGGTTCAGATAGTTCTATTTTAGCAGCATATCAATTTATTGATATTTTCCCAACCAGCGTATCTCCAATTGATTTATCTTATGATAGTGGAGATACTATTGAAGAATTTACTGTAGAGTTCCAAGTTCAATCTTACGAGATTATAAGTTCAGCTACAGCATCTAAAGTCTGATAAATAGACCAAAGGCATAAAAAAATAAATTATGGCAAGATTGTTTGGATTTTCTATTGAAGATAACGAACCATTATCTCAAGGTGTAGTTAGTCCTGTCCCCGAAAATAATGAGGATGGGACTGACCACTACTTGAGTAGTGGTTTTTTTGGTTCTTATGTAGATATTGAAGGAGTATATAGAACAGAATTTGATTTAATAAAAAGATATCGTGAAATGGCACTTCATCCAGAGTGTGATAGTGCAATTGAAGATATTGTAAATGAGGCAATTGTATCAGATACGAATGATACCCCAATAGAAATTGAACTTTCAAATCTAAATGCTAGTGATGGTATTAAAAAGAAAATTAGGCAAGAATTTAAATATATTCTTTCACTATTAGATTTTGATAAAAAGTCTCACGAAATTTATAGAAATTGGTATATTGATGGAAGACTTTATTACCACAAAGTTATTGATTTAAAAAATCCACACGATGGGATTCAAGAACTGCGTTACATAGACCCAATGAAAATGAGGTATGTAAGGCAGCAGAAAAAAAGCGAAAAAGATAAGTATAGAGTATCTAATATTAATAGCGATAATCCTATGGATTTTGAGTTTCCTCAAATAGAGGAATATTTTGTCTATAGTCCAAAATCAACATATCCTACAGGAAATCCTTCTTCTATGGGAGGATCTCAAGGGATTAAAATGTCTAAAGATTCAATTACTTATTGCACTTCTGGTCTTGTAGATAGAAACAAAGGATCAACTCTTTCCTATTTACATAAAGCAATTAAGTCTCTTAATCAATTGAGAATGATTGAAGACTCATTAGTAATTTATCGTTTATCTCGTGCTCCGGAGCGTAGAATTTTCTATATCGATGTAGGTAATCTACCAAAGGTTAAGGCAGAACAGTATCTTCGTGATGTTATGATGAGATACCGTAATAAACTTGTATATGATGCAAATACAGGAGAAATTCGTGATGATAAAAAATTTATGTCTATGTTGGAAGACTTTTGGCTTCCAAGAAGAGAAGGTGGTAGAGGAACTGAAATTTCTACCTTGCCCGGTGGGCAGAATCTTGGAGAAATAACTGATATAGAATACTTTAAGAAAAAACTATATCGTTCTTTAAATGTTCCACCATCAAGAATGGATGGAGAAGGAGGATTCAATCTTGGACGTTCTTCAGAAATTCTTAGAGATGAAGTTAAATTCAGTAAATTTGTTTCTCGTTTGAGAAAGAGATTTTCATATATGTTCCACGATATGCTTAGAACTCAATTGATTCTTAAGAATATTATTACCCCAGAAGATTGGGATATTATGGAAGAGCATATTCAATATGATTTTCTATATGATAATCATTTTGCAGAACTTAAAGATGCGGAACTTCTTAATGAAAGACTGAATATGGTTCAAGTTGCAGAACCATATGTAGGTAGATATTTTTCTCAAGATTACTTAAGAAGAAAAATCTTGCGTCAAACTGATGAAGAAATTGTAGAACAAGATAAAATTATGAAGAAAGAAATTGAAGATGGAATAATTCCAGATCCAAATCAACCAATAGATCCAAATACTGGTATGCCTTTAGACCAAACATCACAAATGGATTTGGGACAACCCGTTATGGAACCAGAACTCAATGCTTCTTCTACCGAAATAAATGCAAAGCCAGTAGAAATGCCTAAGGGTGGAGAGATATAAATAGAGAAAATTACTTAGGTATTAAAATGGATGACCTTCTTGATATGATTGTTGCAGATGAATCACCTTCACAAATCAGCGACAAAATTAAAGAACTTCTTTTTACAAAATCAGCAGAAAAAATTGACGAATTTCGCCCAATTATAGCAAATTCAATGTTTAATGGAGATAATGAAGAAACAGGGGAAGAATGAAATCATTCAAACAATTTCTTTCAGAAAGTATAAGTATTGCTGGAGATTTTAACGGCAATCTTTATATTAATAATTCTGAACCTCAAGTACAACAAGTTGGTGAAGAATATATTGCTGATGTAATGTGGAATGGAAACTTTTATAGACTCGAACTAGTCACAAAAACTGGAATTCCATCAACAAGAGACCTTGGTGAGCAATTGCAATCCGATTATCCTGGAGCGGTTGTTCATCAAATTTATCCAGTTACTGAAAAGAATTTAAACATCAAAAATACACAAAGATACCACCCATCAAAGTTAGAATGGATTGATTGATAAATGGCCCAATGGAATATAACTACTCAGGATTATTTAAATCAGGAAAGATCATTATTTGAAGTCAATAATATTGCGACTAGAGACGGAAAAATTGTTGATAATATCAATAGATTTCCTGTAAGTGTAAATCCAGATGCTTTTGGTAGAACAAGAGTATCAAATCCACTTACTTTATTTGATAGTTCTCATAGATATAAAGACAATAATCTTTGGGAGAGTTTAATTGTAGGGACTGGTTCTACTGTTGGATTTGCAACTACTCAAGGATTAGTAAATATTGGTATTGGAACTACAAGTGGTGCTTCAGTTATTAGAGAAACTACCAAAGTATTTTCATATCAACCAGGAAAATCTTTACTTGTTTTAAATACATTCGTTCCTGCTACGCCAAAAACAAACTTAAGGCAGAGAGTCGGATATTTTGGTGCTGATAATGGAATGTATTTTGAGATCAATGATACAACACCTTATTTTGTAGAAAGAAGTTTATCTACTGGAACTTCGACTGCAGTTGCACAATCTGATTGGAATATTGATAAGTTAGATGGAACTGGTGTTTCTAGTATTACATTAGATATTACCAAAGCACAAATTCTTTGGATGGATATTGAGTGGTTAGGTCTTGGTACAGTCAGAATGGGATTTGTGATTGATGGGAAGTTCATTCACGCACATTCATTCCATCACGCAAATCTAATTCAATCAACTTATATTACAACAGCATCACTTCCTTTGAGATATGAGATTGCTAATACCGGAATTACAACTAGTTCTAGCACACTCAAGCAAGTTTGTTCTTCTGTGATTTCCGAAGGTGGTTATGAACTTCGTGGATTACAACAAGCGGTTCAAACACCAATTACAGCACCAGTAGATTTACCAACTCCTGCAGGCACTTATTACCCTGTTCTTTCTATTCGCCTCAAATCTTCTCCAAATAGATTAGATGCGATTGTAATTCTGACTGCACTATCAATAATGGGGACTGGAAATGGACCACAATATAATTGGCAGATGAGAGCATCAGCAACTACTACTGGCGGAACTTGGGTAGATGCTGGTATTGATAGTGCTGTGGAATATAAGATTGATGGAGGATCTGTAAGTGGTGGAAGAATTCTAGCATCTGGGTTCTTCTCATCAAATAATCAATCTTCTGCATCAGTAGATATTCTGAAAGAAGCACTATTTAAGTTTCAGTTAGAAAGAAATGGACTGACTGGAACTCCTTATGAATTAACACTTGTATGTTCATCTAATACTGCTGGTGCTGATGTTTTTGCTTCCCTGGACTGGGAAGAAATTAGTAGGTAATTCGCAATTTATAAATAACTAAAAGTGTTGTATTTAAAATAATGGCTCATAGACCAGTTGGGGCAGGTTCCTCATTTACATTTACTGCAGGTGCTGCAACAACTTCATCTGCCTTTTCAGTACAATCTAG
>Ga0209704_1000006_pt1 | contig 56099 bp, 78 predicted proteins | sample PPLLaktember2015_FD_187258 | JGI IMG/M metagenome (GOLD analysis project Ga0209704, IMG submission 187258) | Freshwater sediment microbial communities from Prairie Pothole Lake near Jamestown, North Dakota, USA - PPLs Lake P7 Core (6) Depth... | ecosystem: Environmental > Aquatic > Freshwater >... | reverse complement strand
ATTGTTTTAATTGCAACCAATCGGGTTCTTTTTTAACTATATATGCCAATTTGAAAGGTTTGTCTTTAGAAGAAGCCAAAGATGAGTTATTTAGTTTTGATACAGTAAGAGATAGGTTATCAAATAAAGAAATATTTTTAAACGAAATTCAAAAGGAGAACAAAATCAATTATGAAGTTTTTAATTGGATTCGTGAAAAGAGTATATCAAGAAATCAAGAAGGTAATGGCATCCTTTTTTCACGATATAAAGAAGAATTGCTCAAATTCTGCAACGATAGAAAAATACCGTCCAACTATGACATTCTTATATGTTATGAGGGAGATTATAAAGGTAGAATCATTGTTCCTGTTATTGATAGAAATAATAATATTATCTATTTTCAGGCCAGGAGATTACCTAAATCAAATGTTGAGCCTAAATACACAAACCCAAAATTAGAAAAATCTATAGCAATTTTAAACGAAGATAAGTTTGATGAAAATAAATTCATTGTAATTACAGAAGGTATAATTGATGCCTATACAATAGGTGATCAAGGAACATCATGTTTAGGTGGTTATTTTTCTGATTATTTAATAGATTTGATATATAAATATACTAAGAAAGGTGTAATTTTAGCTTTTGATAACCCGTTCGTGGATAAAACTGGTTATAGAAACATGATGAGATTTATGAAAGGCGGTAAGGGAAAACCTCCAAGTAAATTTTCTAAAACCGTAAAATATTTCATACCATCAAAGGGACATATACACATTAAAGATATAAATATGTTAAGTGTTGAATGTTCCATAAATAATATGTATGATTATATTTTAAAAAATTCATACAATTACATGGAAGCATATGTAAAATTAAAATTGGTTTAAAGAGGTGAGGTTTAATAAATGAAGATTACAAACATGGGTACAGATTTTTTAAGTATTGATGAAAACAATTTAAATGATGATAATTTTTTAAAAATAGCAAAAATACATCTAATAAAATTGAGTTTCTTCAAACCAACGAAACAAAAAGTTGAAACTGTAATAGATAGATTCCCAACTACTAACAGATTTGTTATAGAGGACAATGTAAGGATATATAATTATATTTTAAAGGAAACAAATAAAAAATATTATATAGAGAATAATACAGATTCAAAAATCATTTCGTTTTTTAGAAAGAATAATAAAGTATTAATAAATTTTAACAATTTAAATTTATTCTCAAAACAGTTTTTACTATCAGATGATGTATTTGAGGACGTATTAAAAAATACAGAAGTTATAATGATTGATAAAAAGACTTTTGAGGAAAAGAAAGAAGTATTAAAAAATTGGTCCGGTAATGTTATAATAGGTTCCGGAGGCATTACAAAATAGTGAGTATATTACTTGTTGGTCCATATCTTGGCTCATTTAAAGAAGAAATATTAAATTTTCGTCCATATGCAAGATGGTTGTTTGATGTTATGGATTATGATGCTTTATATGTCAATACACACTCTAATAGAAAATTTTTATATTACGATTTTCTGGAACCAGAAAAAGTTATATCAATTTTTGAAAGTATATCAAGAGATGAACTAACACAAATAGGATATATAAATGATTTTGTTAATCAAAAGAATTATAACCTAATAGTAAAATCTTTAAAGGAATTAATATCTCAAAAAGAAAGTGTTGATAAAAAGGATATAGACCAATACTCATTAAATTATACAAGAAATTATTATCCTGTTGAAACACATAAAAAAAGATTTGAGAAAATTGTAGATGTTGATTTTTATGAGGATGATGATTATAAAAATAAGATAGTTTTTATACCTGATATTGATGGTTGTAGACGAGTTTTATTTTTAATAAAAGAATTTCTGGATATAGAAAACCTTGATTATATTGTAGCGGGTGATAAAAGAACATATTTTCAAAATGAGAATGTTATATTGGATAGAGTTGATTATTTTGAAAATGGTTGGAAATATAATATCTCATCAATACAAAATGCAAAGGCGGTTATATGTCCTTTATCACATTGGACCACAATATGTAATCTACATAATATACCTGTTTTTTCATGGGGTGAAAATGTAGGACAACATAGAGAGGATGGCATATATTATTTTAATAATAAAAAGTGTTTTACTTTTCCTGTTGATAGGGACACAAATACCGATTGTGTCATATCAATGTTAAATTGTTTTTTAAAGGAATTGAAATGAAATTAAAAATTTTTCTTGATGAAGCAAAAAATATGGATAATACCATGATAGGCTTTGGTATTGATAAATCATCAGTTAAGAAAATACAGGATTATATAAAGAGCTGGTTGATAAAAAACAAGATTAAATATAAGAACATTGATTCACCTCATATATCTATCGCTCAAATACCAGAAAAATATCCTAAAGATGATTTAGTGAGAACCATCAATACAATTAAAAAGGGTATAGTATTTGAACCTAAAGATATAATATTACTAAAAGGTAAAAATGGAAAAGATGATTATGTAGTAATAGAATATAAGGTCAATATGGATTTTATAAACGCCTTTAGAAAGGTTGAAGATGATTATGTTGTTAGACATTTTAGTAGTATAAAACCACATATATCACTTTTTATCATACCAACAGATTCAATATCATCTAAAACATGGGAAGATATTAAATATAGTATGCCTGAGTTACAAAAAATCAAGGCAAAAGAAGTTGAGTTATGGAATAAAAATCAAGAAATTGAATTTAAGAAATGAGATTAAATGAATTTATAGAAATAATTGAAAGTATAAAATTAAATAAAACTGATAAAGATGTAAAAAAGATTTCTGATATTGAGTGGCATATATTTCATGAGGAAAGAAAATATGTTTTTCAAGCAATAAAAATGGTGGATTTTTATAATATATATTGGTACTTAGTGGGTTCAAAAGGTGAACAATATATAGAATTACCAAAAGAATTGAAAAATAATAAATCTATGATACCTTTGTTTAATAAGGTTATTACTGCACTTTATCAATTTTTAAAGTTAAAAGAACCTGATAATTTTACATTTTCATCTGATAAAAAATTAGGTAAAATTTATTCTTTAATGTTATCAATATTAGATTATGAAGATGTTTTTACCAAATATTTAAATAGAAAATCATTTGAACAAAATAATAAAATTTATGTACTTTTTTCAAGAAAAAATGATATAATAGATGAAAGGATTTTAGATGAATATAAGAAATTATTTAAGTGAGAATGATATAAAAGTATGGCTTGATGATGAAAGAAAGGCACCAATAGGGTGGGTTTCTTTTAAAACAGTTCCAGAATTGATAACTTTTTATAACAAAAATTATGAAAAGATAATGGAATTAAGTCTTGACCATGACTTAGGTGAGGATACACCAACAGGATATGATTTTATTAAATGGTTAGAAGAAAAAATGTATTTCAAGAAATTTGAAAAACTACCAAAAATAAATGTTCATAGTGCCAATCCTGTGGGTAAGAAAAGGATGATACAAGCAATAGATTCAATGAAAAGAAAGATGGAGAAATGATTTTAATTGAGAAGTATTTAATACATTTTAAGATATATTGTGATTTGGATGGAGTTTTAACAGATTTTTTAAAACAAGCGAATAAAATACATCCAAATTGGGAAACCTTATGTAAAAAAGATAAGAAATATGCCTGGGAAAAACTAATGGAAACCGGTGCTGAAAAGTTTTGGTCTACAATGGATTGGACAGAAGATGGTAAAGAACTTTGGAAGTTTATAAAAGGATATAATCCAATAATATTAACTGCTATTCCTAAAACATGTAGAAATGAAGCCATAATAGGTAAACGAGAGTGGATAGCAAAAAACATTGGTTGGGAATTTGTATCAAGTTCAATAATAACAGATAGAAACCAAAAAAGAAGATATTCAGGTTTGGGTAGTGTACTTATAGATGATAAAAGAGAAAATATAAGTGATTGGGAATCATCTAAAGGAATAGGTATATTACATACATCAACACCGAAAACAATAAGTGAATTAAAAAGAATTTTATTATAGGAAAGGGGTTTAGTATTATGCCTTTGTATGAATTTAGATGTAAAAAGTGTGGTAAAATAATTACAAAATTAATGCATGTAGATGAAGATTATTCAAGTGTTTTATGTGACGAATGTGAATGTAAAGTTGATAAGATTATCTCTGTGTCAAATTTTGAAGTGAGAGGTTTTAATTATAACAATGGATATAGTAAAAAAGATAAATAATTATGTAACGATTTTTATTCTGGCCTTAATTTTAATAACAAATCCATTTTTTGTTTATATGGTAAATGCTGCTACTAATGAATATGACTATTATACATATTATACAACAACTGCAGATATATTAAAACTGGCTTGGAGTAATCCTGCAGAAAATCATGATCCGGTTACAGATTCATGTGTTGTTAATCTATATAATTTTGAAAGAAAAATTACACATTTTGTAGTTGAAACGAAATTAACGACTACAGATATTCAATGTCCCAAAACAGGTCACTGGATAGTTAAGGCTCATATGAAAAGACCTGGAGTAGATGAAAATGGTAATCCAGTTGATTTAGTTAGTCCAGATGCAACATCTATAGCAAATGGAATGGTAAATAATGTAAGTAGAAATTGGTGGATTTTTGCATGGATAGCAGGTACAGGTCCAATTGATTTAAGTAAAAAAATAAAAATAACAGGAGAAATAACAAATGGCTAAATTACAAAGTAAAACATTAAAATTTACACCCTCACCATCACCCGATGTTGTGACAAACAAACTTTATATCGAGGAAGCACCAAACCAAGTTACATATGATTCATTATCATTTGACCTTGGTAATGTTGTAACAGGTGGTTTTGTTGTGGTTAACATTGCAGCGCTGGAAGGTATGCAAAACATTGATGGTATTTTCAATATTGGTGTCGCCGCTATTGATGATATTGGAAATGAATCAGATATGAGAATTTCACCAAATGTCCCTTTAGATTTTGTACCACCGGAGATGGTGGGGGAATTAATAATTTCTTAAATTGGTTGAGAAAGTTATTAGAGAAAATAAAAAATTTGTTTTAGAAGGAGGAACCTAAAATACCTATCTACGATGTGTACTGTGAAAAATGTAATTATGAAAAAATAGATGTATTTATGAATATAGAAGATGAAAACCCAGATTGCCCTCATTGTCATATACCGATGATGAGGGCAGCTAATACAACACATTTCAAATTAAAATATAATCCGAAAACTGATTTAGTTGATTGGGATGGTAATAGAAGTAGATACTGGGATGATTATAAAAAAATGAAAGCCAATGGTGAAAATCCAAGAATACCGGCTTTAGATGGCGAAAAATAATGAAGTTTGAGCAATATATAAAATTGATGGAAAATTTTTATTGCTCAAACTTTATCAATGAAAAACTAAACTTTAATTATGATATAAAAAGAATAACCAACAATCAATTTAAATTTAAATGGATGTTTAAAATTGATGGTGATTTATATACAATAGATGCTGGTAAGATAAAAGAAGATACATGGGATATAACATTTAGTTTTACTGATGAAAGTAATAAAGAAACCATAACAAGTTTAACAGATAAAAATATACCATTAAAAATTTTAAGTGCTGTGGCAACTGCTATAAAAGAGTTGATAACAGAGATAAAACCAAAAAATATAGAATTGACTGTGTTTGGTGATAAAAAATCAAAAACTTTTTTAAGTTTAATAAAACATGAAATAGAAAATAACAAAGAAGTTGGAGATTTAAAAAATTATACCATAAAAGCAATATTGAAAAAATCTGAGTTAGTTGACTATAATATAATAATTTTAAAAAGGAATATGTGATATGTATAAAGTGGAAGCTGTAGAAAATTATAGAACCTTTGAAACAGATGAGAATGGTAATGAGTTACATTTAACTAATGAAATTTGTGATGTTTGTCAGAAACCATGTGAAATATTTATTAAATTAGATAATGGATATAATTATATTAATTTATGTAAAACTTGTATTTGTAATTTTGAACAGTTATGGAATAAAACATTTTTGGAAAATTGTAAAGTTGGAAGAAAAGAAGTTTAATATAATAAAAAGTATAATAAATGATATTAGAATTTATTATAAAGGTCAATTACAAATAACAGGTTCATATCAATCTATTATAAGAAATGATAAAGTAGTAGTAGATGGTTACATGAATACAGAGAAACGATTAAGTTTCTTAGATTTAAAATGTAATTCATTTTTAGATTTAGGTTGTAATGTTGGTGAGTTTTGTAATCATGTATCTAATTTAGGTGCCAAAAAAGTTTTGGGAATAGATAAGAATGATACATGTTTAAAAGTTGCAGAATATATATCAAAAGGTAATTTCATTAAATGTAATTTATCTAATATAGAAGAATCAAGTAACATCATTAATAATTTTTTTGTTAATGATGTTATTGATATTGTTTTTGCTTGCGGTATATACATTGAAATGAATAGAAAATTATGGGATTTACTAAAAAATATAAAATGGAAAATCTGTTATGTTGAATCAAATACTATAAATAGTAATAAGTTTCCTGAGTATAAATTTTTATATGATGAAATTTATAAACAGCCATATGAAATAGAAGAAATAGAGGAATATAGTATTTGTATGAATAGAAAGTTATGGAAATTAAGTAATATATTAAAATAAAGATTCAAATAGATATGGAGTATATGTTAAAAAGAGTTGAAATGAGGGAGAAAGATGGTGATTGTGGTATTTGTACTTTCGCAACAACCGCTGGAATTACATATGAAGAATCTTCAAATTTGTTTTTGAATAAGATTTTTAAGAAAAAAAGAAATACACCTTATGTTTTAAAAGGTGAAATGGAAGAAGCCTTAAAACTTTATAATATAAATTATTATAAAGTAAAACATAATAAAAAATGGGAAAATTTAATAGGTGATTTTTGTATAGTGGATGCAAATAAAAAGAAATTTTTATGGCATTGGATAATATATATTCCTAAGGAAAAATGTATAATAGACCCAAGAATAGGTAAACCAGAAAAGATATATGATATAAATGATTATTGGTTATGGGGACCTGTATTTTCTGTAATAAAAAATGAATTTTAGGGGAGAATTAAAATGCGATTTGAGCAACACATTTTAAATGAAGATCAACGAACAGATTTCTTAGAAACAGCTTCAACTATAGGTATCATTTGTAGTGATAACGATGCTAAAGAAGCAGGTAAACTTTTAAAAAACTTTGAAAATGCCAAGGAAATAGATATTTTAAAATTACTTGAAATTTTTAAAACATATCTTAGTAAAGGATATGATTGGAATCCAGATGGTAAAAATCAGATATTAAAACTTGACATATCAAAGGTTAAAGAAATTGTTGATTTATTTGCTTTAGTTTGTGGTATGAATGATTTTATGCAAAAAGTAGGAAGACGAATTGTTGGAACCAAACATCACTTCATACATAATAAAATAGATACCTATTATAAAATAGAGAAAGATGTATTAGGTGAAATACCTGGGTCAAAAGCAAATACCGCAGATTGTATTATATCAACTGCACCAGCTGAAAAAACTTTAGAAGCCTTAAAGAAGGGTGATGTACATCCTGATGATAAATTGGAATATATAAATTTAGCAGGTGGTATTAAAATAATTCAAGTATCATTAAAGAAATCAGAAAAAGGTGCTCAACTTGGTAAAATAACAAACTTCCTTAAAAGGAATTTAAAATTTGGTGATGATACCGATAAAGCAGTTAAGAAACTCACAGAAGACCAAATTTATGAAAAAATTCTATTAGATACAGGCTATATAAGTGAAGGTGTTTGGGATAGAATAAAGAGTATTGCTTCTGATGTTTGGAGTAAATTGACATCAGCAATTAAAACTGTAATGAAATCTTTTACCAGTAAATGGATGAAGATTTTTCATAGTAAAACACCACCTCAAAATTATGTAAGAGATTTTTTTATTGAGATTGGAACAAGCGAAAGTCAAAGTGAAATTATAAGTCAAGAGTTAAATGAAGGTAGTATAACAGAACCAACAAAGGAAATTATAGAGACTGTTGCAAGTAATCCTTCTTTAGCAATAAATGCTGTCAATAAAGAAATCAGTAAATTGGAAAATAATATTGGCACAAGTGAAACAGTTGCAATTGTAAGTAATCAAATAAAAAGTTTAAAGAAATTTAGTAGTAAACCAGAAACAGCAGTTTTTACACTTATTAGTAATTATTTAACAGTAAGAACACTTGTTGATATGGTAAGTAGTGAAAAAAGTGTTGCTGAAACTGTTAATAGATTAGTTGCTGAAATGTTATTTGGTGGTACAAAACTTCCATTGTGGAAAGTTTACGGTAATTATGGTAGTGGTCACTCATTTGCCTATTTAGGTACTATTGATACATTTCTAAAAGAAAATAAACCTAAACCAAAATTAGAAGTTCTTGGTATTAGAATAACACCTCAAAAAGATTTTTATACTATAGCCATATTGATGTTAGAGGGTGTTTACAATGACGGTAAAAAATATTATACTCTAAGAACGGGTACAAATAGTTCATCACGAATTAGTTTTGTTTTTGAAGGAACAGGTGTGAGAGGACCTTATCCTATAGAGAAAAATTTGAGACAAATTATGTTAGGTGAAAAATAAAAGGAGAAATTTGTATATTATGAAGAAAACGGTGTTAGTTGCAGGGTGGGATGGGTATTTAGGTTATGCTCTTACCCTTAGATTGTTGGAAAAAGGTTATAAAGTAATTGGTATTGATGACTATTCAAGAAGAAGAAATGTTCAATCTTTAGGTTCATTTTCAGCACTTGATATTCAAACTCCAGATGAAAGAGTAAATCTATTAAGAAAAATTGGTACCTTTGTTCATTTTGAACATAGTTTACACCAAAATTATGAAGAAATGGTTCAGTTTATATCATTAAACTCACCAGATACAATAGTAAATTTAGCACAACAACCTTCCGCTCCATTCTCTTTAAAATCAAGAAAAGATGCAGAGGATACCTCTATAAATAATTTGATAGGTACACTTAACATGTTATATTATATTAGAGAGTATGCTCCATCAACTCATTTAATTCAAATTGGTTCAATGGGTGAATATGACCCAGCCATGGGTACTGACATACCAGAAGGTACATTTGATTTGCAAATGGGTGATAAAGTTGCTAAGAATGTTATATTTCCTCGTAGACCTGGAAGTTTTTATCATGCAAGTAAAGTTGCCTCAACATACTATATGGACTGTGCATGTAGATGGTGGGGTGTAAGAGTAACAGATATTATGCAGGGTGTTGTTTATGGAAACTGGACACCAGAAATTGAAAAGTATAACACAAATACAAGATTGGATTCGGATGAGTGTTTTGGAACAGTTATAAATAGATTTGTTGTTCAAGCTGTTATAAAAGAACCATTAACAATTTATGGAAATGGTTTACAATCACGAGGTTATCTTGCTATAAATGATTCAATTCAATGTCTTATGTTAGCAATAGAAAATCCACCTAATAAAGGTGATTACAGAACTTGGAATCAATTAGATGATATTTGGAATATTGTTGGTTTAGCCGGAGCAGTAAAGAATGAGGCAAAAAGATATGGTTTGGAAGTAAATTCAGAATTTATACCAACACCAAGAGCAGAGGCGACAAATGGTTTTCAATATACACCATATGTTGATAAATTAATGAAATTGGGATTTAGACCCACAAGAACAGTTGAGGGTGAAATTTCATACTCTTTAAAAAAATTGATACCTATTGCTGAGAGTGAACTTTTTCCATTAAGAAATGTTGTTACTCCTAAAATAAATTGGAGATAGAATAAATGGATTTTAATATAGTACCAGGAATGACAACATGGCCAGATATGCCTATGAGTTATAAAAATGCATATTATGAACATGAAAGAAGAATAAAAAGAAGAAGAAAAGAATCAATTAAAGAAAGAGAAGAAAAAAGAAAAGAAGAAGAAAAAAGATTAAAAGAACTTGAAGATTTAAAAAGAAATTTTCCAAGTCATAGTGCTAAAGAAAAATTAAATGCTAAAACAATTCAACGAACTTCCTTAGTAAAATCTGTTGAAGAAGACCGTCATAGTAATAATATAGATATGGGTTTTTTCAATGAATTTAATAAAGATATAAAAGTTAATGAAAATCTTAAAAATATTCTTTTAGTATGTGATGTTAAAGGATGGGCATGGTGGAATAAATCCCAGTATTTAAAACATTATCTTTCAGATGAGTTTAATATATTTATAGATTATGTTATTGGTCCAGGGTCAAATTCTCTAATCTATAAAGAATTTGATCTTTATTTTACTTTTGGATATAGTTATATAGATTATTTTAAAAAAATCAATAATATTAAAAAGATGACAGGTGTTACTGCTCATAGACCATTGAGAGTTATAAGAGGCTCAATGATGAAAACCGAACATGTTCATGCAAATAGTATGTTGTTATATAAAGAGTTGATTTCATTTCATAATAATGTTCATTATGTTCCTAATGGTGTAGATGAAAATCTATTTGTGCCAAAAAGTCCAATAAATTTTGAAGGTGATTTTGTTGTAGGTCATGTTGGTAAAAAATGTGACCAAAAAGGTCAATGTAATATAATAATACCTGCTATGGAAAAATCAGGTACAAAAAGTATTACCCATTTAAATGACTATAGAAATAAAAAACCATATTGTAAAATGTATGAGTTGTATAATAATATGGATGTTTTTATTGTAGCATCAGATGAAGATGGTACACCAAATCCCGCACTTGAGGCTGCTGCATGTGGTAGACCTATTATATCAAATAAGATAGGTAATATGCCAGAGTTTATTATTGATGGTTATAATGGCTTTATTGTTGAAAAGAATATTGATGCATATGTTGATAAACTTGAGTGGTGTAAAAACAATAGAGATAAAGTTGCAGAAATGGGTATAAATGCTCGTAAAACAATTGAAGAAGGATGGACTTGGAAATTACAAGCAGAAAATTATAGAGAAATGTTTAGAAAAGTGTTAAAATAAAAAAAGAGGTGTTTGTATAATGAAAGCTGTGATATTAGGTAATACAAATTTAGGTTATAGTTGGTTTGTACTAACATATAGAGAAGGTTTAAAATTAAATGATGTTGATGTTTTTGAAATTGATTATAAATCAACACCCATAGAATTAATTAAGAAAAAATTATTAGATATAAAAGCAGATTATTGCTTTACCCACCTATCATTTCATCAAAATATAAATCCAATAGAAAAAATATTACAATTATATAGTGATATTAATAAATCAGTAGGCACAAAATTTATACACACCCTAAATGATGCCAGAATAGAAGACAGATATATGGGTGATATATCAAATAGTATATTTTGTGCTTTTGTTGGTAATTTAGAATGCTTGCATAGATGTAATATAGCATGGAAAGTACCTGTTTTTTATGCAGCATATTCCTCTTTAACATATGAAAAAATGGCTAATCCCGTAAAAGACCTATGCTTTGATAACCTGTCTTTACCGGTTCACCTACTGCACATAAAGATAGATTTGAATTTATTCAAAAACTTCAAAATTATACTCCAATAAAAATATTCCAAACACAAAGCAAAGAAGATTTAAGAAGTAGAACACCCGAGTTATCGGTATCAGCACATGCTATACTTGGTTTATGTACAGGTTATGATATTAATTGTTACATAGATGTTAGACCATTTCAATATATGGGTACTGGGGCTGTTCTTATTGCCAGAAAGTTTAAGAATATGGATTATTTAATACCACAAGATTTATATTACTCATTTGATGATTATTCAGATGATAGTGCAAAAAAGGTGATTGACATCTATAAAAATAAATGTTATAAAAAGAATAATAAGTTAATGAGAGAAAAGGCATTTAACTATATTCAACAATGTCATAGTAGTAGAGTTAGATTAAAATATATATTACAAATATTAGAAACGGTTAGTAATAGGTGATTATATGATAGATGTTATTGTTACAAGTTCAAGTAGACCTCAATTATGGCCATATTTCTTAAATGCGTTTTTTGAACATGTTCATTGTAGGTCAGGATTTAATATTATAGTACATGAGGATTTTGTGTTTAGAAATGAAAGTAATGAAGTTTTAAAATATCTCGAAAGTAAATCATTTATTGTTTTACATAACAATCCTGCTGTTGGATTAGGTCAGTCTATTGATATTTTATTAAAGAACTCTAATTCTAAGTATGTGTTATACTTACAAGAAGATTGGGAGTTTGAAAGACATGTTGATTTGGACCAATTAATGTGGGTAATGGATGAAAATCCCAATGTGAATTGTATATTTTTTAATAAGTATAGAAATTTCAAAATTTTTAATGACATAGAACAACCACAATACACATATAGTTTTGTTGATATGTGTTTATATCACTCATGGACATTTCTCCCAGGTATATGGAGAGTTGACCATGTAAGAAAATATTGGAGATGGAGAAAAGAAAGGTCAGAAGGATACTTTACAAATTCTTTTGGTACACATGAACAAAGAAATGACCATGAATATTCTAAAAAAATTCTTGGTGTTTATATGCTTGGTAAACAAGAAGAACCAAGATATGTTAGACATATAGGTAATGATTGGAGAATGGAAAAATGGAGAATGGAAAATGGTCAACCAGGTGGTGCAAATAAACCAGATATATTAGATATTCCACATAGAGCAAAATGGTTACCAGAGATGGAAGAAAGACCTCAAAGAAAGATGACATATACAAAAGATGAAATAGATAGATTAATTAATGATGAACCAAAGGAGATAAAATTGTGAAGGTTCTTATAGTACCTGATGTGCCTGGCTGGGCGGTTGATTCAATGGCCGATGGTATAATATCAGCGTTAAGTGATAAGTTTATATTTACAAAAAGATATGCTGATAATATAGCAAAAGATATGGGTTTTCCTATTATAGATTGGAAGGTTGATTATGATAAATATGATAAAATTTATATTATGCTACCTGGATATATAGATAATATAATTGCAGGTGATTATGACATGAAAAAAATTTGTACTACTTTTCATGGTGGACCTGGGACAGAAGGACAAGCAGATCAACTTGATAGGCAAAAACTTAATGATTTAAATGTTTCTTTTGTTAGTTATCAAACCAGAAAAAGAGTTTGTGATGTTACAAATAATATTAACCGAAAAATGAATATTAGATTAAAAGAAGTTGTTGATATTGATTGGTTAAAACATGAACTTGGATTCGGAGATGGTGAAGATAAAATAGTTAGATTTGAAGGAGAAGAAAGATATTTAAAAAGATTAACCAAAAATAAAGTTAATGTTGTATATAGAAGAAAAGGTTATAATTTAAGAAATTTATCTTTTACTCCACATGGTGTTAATATAAAAAGATTTAAACAGGACTCAATTATAGGTGAACCTGTTTTTGGATATGCGGGATGGGCAAGATATATATTAGGTGCTCAAAAAGAACATAGACAATGTGATTGGATATTCAATTCATGGAGAAATAACCCCTATAAATTAAAAGTAGCTGGTGGTACAAAAAAGTATGATGCAAAAGGAGATTTAACCAAATTAAAATATCTTTTTAATATGGATAAATTGGTTGATATATCATATTATGAACATAATGATGTTCATAACTTTTATAAAGGTATATCCTGTTATCTTGTTCCTGATAAATATGCAGGTGGACCGATGCCAGTATTAGAAGCGGGTGCAATGAATATTCCAGTAATTTGTACAGATGCAGGTTTATGTGGTGATATTATAGAAGATGGTGTTAATGGAATAAAAATATCAACTTTTAAAGAATTTGAAAATGCAATTGATTTTATGAAAAATAATAAAAATGAAAGAGAGAAAATGGGTAAAAAATTAGGTGAATTGGTTAGAGAAACAAGAAGTTGGGATGCCGTTTCAAAATATTGGGAGGATTTCTTTTTAAAATGAAAAAAGTTAATTTATTTTGGCCAAATATACATAAAGAGTTATGGTTGGAAGAACTTGGTAAAATTTTTGATTCTAAATGGATTGCACAAGCAGGTAAAGTAAAAGAATTTGAAACTGAGTTTGGTAAAAAATTTGATTATGATTATTGTGTCGCATTAAATTCTGGAACTGCTGCACTTGAATTGGCATTTTATTTATTAAATTTAAAACCAGGTGATTTTGTTTTAACACCTGTTTTAACATGTACTGCAACAAATATACCACTGGTTAGAAAAATAACATCTAATGGTATTCTTTTTATTGATATTAATGAAAACCTATCAATGAACTGGGGTAGTTTTATTGAAAATATTGATAGATTAAGAATGATTGGTGTTAAACCGAAAGCAGTTGTAACAGTCAACCTTGGTGGTATAACATGTGATGATAGAATTTATGAATATTGTAGAGAAAATAATATACCTGTTGTAGTTGATGCATGTCAATCACTTGGTATTAAAGAACCTAATGGTGATTTTGTTTGTTATAGTTTTCAAGCAATAAAGCATTTTACTACAGGTGATGGTGGTATGTTAATTTGTAGAAATGAAAAAGATTATGAAAGAGCCAAAAAACTTCGTTGGTTTGGTATTGACCGTGATATGAGGGCAAAAAAGAATTTTGACTTTTCTCCATCGGATCGTGAAATGTGTATGAATATGGATGAACCAGGTTTTAAATATCATATGAATGACATTCAAGCAACTATGGGTTTAGTTGGTTTGGGTTTTTCTGATGAGAATTTAGAATTTAGAAAAAAATTATCAGATAGATATATAGATAAACTATGTCATAAATTTACTTGTATATCAGGTGGTAGTTATTGGTTATTTGCTATTTTAATGAAGAATAGAGATAAATATATTGATGAAATTAAAAAACAAGGTGTTGAATGTGATTTAATACATTTAAGAAATGATATATTCACTCCTTTTGGTGGTAAAAGACAAATACTTCCTAATATGGATAGAATAGAACGTGAATATCTATATCTTCCTATGCATATTAATATGACATTGGATGATGTGAATTATGTATCTGATGTAATATTAAAAACTGTAAAGGAATAAAAAATATATTATGATAAGAAATTGTAGAATTATATTAGCTGCTAATATACCAGAAGCAGCAGAAATGTTAAAATATTCTTTTGAAGAACTTGGTGTACCTACAATTATTGAAGATGATTCAAAAATGTCACCTGATATTTATGACATTAGTATTGTTATAAAAGCGTTAAGGAATGTTAATATATTAAGAAAATTAGATGGTATAAGAATATTATTTCAAACAGAAGAATTATGGAATAGACGAGAAAAAGGCGTATATGATTTAAGTGCCGGTTTTAATCGTGTACTTGAAATGTATGATGAAAATGTAAAGATTCCTGTTGGTACACATAATGTTGTTTATTGTCCTGTGGGATATACACCTACTTATAGTATGGGTCTTGAAGAACCAAATAAAAAAGATATTGATGTTCTATTTTGGGGTTCTATTACACCAAGAAGACAGGAAATATGTAATAGAATACAAGAAAATTTTAAAGATTTGAATCTTCTATTTGCTGAGGGTTTATACGGTATTGAAAGAGAAGAAAAAATAATGAGATCAAAAATAGTTCTTAATATTAAAGCTCATGATTTATGGTCATTCGGACCAATTCATGTATTACCAGCAATTGCTAATAAGAGATTTGTATTGGCAGAAAAGGCAAATGGTGGTTATGGTCCTTTTATACCTGAGAGACATTTTAAAGAGTATGATAACATTGAAAGTTTAATAAGTTATATTAGATATTGGTTAAATAATGAAAGTGAAAGAGAACAATTTGCAAATGATGCTTTGGAATTGGTAAAACAGGAATGTTATTTTACACCAATATTAAAAGAAGCGTTAAAAGATTTATTATAAGTGAGGAATAAAATATGAGTAATGAGAATATTAAAGTAATACCAGCAAGATATCCAGAAATAAGACCAAATTTTAAAATGAAAGGTTGGGGTGCTGAAAATCCCCAAAAATCAAATATATGGATGTCAGCACAAATAAACCCATTAGAGGATAAATTTAAAGAAGGTTTAAAATTATTGGATTATGGATGTGGTAATGGTAGAATATCAAATTTTCTTAGTGGTAGGTTAAAAGATTATACATATTATGGTGTTGAACCTGATGGTTCCGCTGGATTGAGTATTGCTAAAGAATATTTTTCAAATCCAAAACATCATTTTGATCTTATTGGGTCAGAAATAGAAAAAGAGGCACTTGAAAATGTTGATTGTATTGTATTGGGAAGTATTTTCACACATTTAAAAATTGAAGATTTTGAAATTGTAATGGAGAAATTTAAAAATTCTTTATTGAGAGGATGTGATGTGGTTTTTTCTATGTTTATAGGTGATGAGTATTGGATTAGAGGTGAAGGTGGATGTTATGGTATTGAAAATTGCTATGCTTTAGTGATATATACCATGGATCAATTAGAAAACTTTTGTAAAGATAATAATTATATTTTAAAAGAATTTGATTCTTATTTAGCACAAGAAGTTCATCTACATCGCATGTTTAAGGTAAGTTATAAAAATGATTGATAAAGTAAGGTGCTTTGACCCCTTAAAAAACCCAAACAGAAAATATGATTTAGTTTTTCATTTACCTGTTTGTTTTGATAATATAGATAGAAGACAGGGTGTTGATAGAGATTTTAGATGTTTAAAATTTCAAATAGAAAATTTTAAACAAGTCAATCCTTCAAATAATCCAAATTTTAAAATGTTATTATGTATATCCGTAAATGGTGGCATATCATCTTATTCTTATGTTGAATATCTAAACAGTATAGGTAATAGATTAACGAATAACATTGATATTATTGTTTTTCAACGACCAAATGTTGGTTGGCAATGGGGTGGTTTACATGATGTTTATATGAGATATAAAAATCATTGTGATTTCTTTTGTACATGTGAATGTGATGTTTGGTTTTTTCAAAATGGTTGGTTTGATATATGTTTGAGTAGAATTAAGAAAGATGTAGGATTTATTGGAATGCCACCAGGAGATCATACACTACCAAATATACATGCTTATGCAGATTTTAATATACCTGTAAGAGTATGGCGTGATGGTAATAACAATATAATTAATAGACCTAATGTAAGAATATCAAAACATTCAAGAGGTGGTTGGTATCTATGTACCAAAAAATTACTTGATAGAATGGATGATGTTTATGGATGTTTTACATTTGCATTAGGTCATAGCAACGCACTTGACGGTATAGTTTTGGGTGAAGTTGGTTTTTCACATAAAACAGAACAATTAGGTTTTACATGGTTATGTTCTGTTTTAGCAAATGTGTTTGAAAAGGATGATATATAAATGGATAAAAGGTTTTTGGAAATAAAAGATAATGATGTTTTAATTTCATCAGCTGTTTTGTATATTGTAGAGTTGAGATCAAGAAAATTGGCTGTATTAGAAGAAGTTAAAACAACTGAAGGTTATAGAAATAAAGGTTATGGTGAAGCAATAGTTAGATTGGCAATAATAAAAGCAAAAGAGTCTGGATGTGATACAATTGAGTTATGTTATAATTCAAAAGATACATTAGCCTTTAAATTATATAATAAATGTGGTTTTAAAGAAGATAATAATGTCAGGGCAAAAATAGTTTTAAATGAAGAAGGATTGAAAAAAAATAAATGGTAGGATGTGTATAATGAAATTACAAGTATTGGTTACAAGTTCAAGTAGACCTCAATTATGGCCATATTTCTTAAATTCATTTAATAGAATGTGTATAATTAGAGAAAGACCTGAATTTATAGTGCATGAAGATTTTGTGTTTAGAAATGAAAGTAATGAAGTTTTAAAATATCTTGAAGGTAAAGGTTTAACTGTTAATACAAATGACCCCGCAATAGGTTTAGGCTCAACATTGACTCATTATTTTAGGAATATTTTAACCGCTGATTATATTTTTTATATTCAAGAAGATTGGATATTTGAAAGACCTATTGATATAGATCAAATTACATGGGTTATGGATAATAATCCCAATATAAACCTTATTTTCTTTAATAAAATAAGAAATGTCAATTCATCTCCAGGTATGAATCAAGACCAAAGATTTTTTAGTGGTATGCCTGTTTGTATATATCATGGATGGACGTTTCTCCCAGGTATATGGAGAAGGGATTTTGTATTAAAAAATATGCTAAGAACTGGTGGTTTTAGTATTACAAGACCAGAAGGCAATTTTACAAATGTTTTTGGAAGTCATGAACAAAGAAAAAATAATCAACATTGTGAAGAAAAAATTGGTGCCTATATCTACGGTCCAACAGGTGATTTTAGATATGTAAGACATACTGGAAATGATTGGAGAATGGCAAGATGGAGATTAGAAAGAAAAAATAATCAACTTGTTCCTGGTGGAAATCATAATAGTCAAACAATGGATTTACCATATATGGCACCTTGGGTTCCTTATATAGAAACACCATCGCAAAGAGGGGATTTGGGTAAAGTATGATAAAAAGAAATAAAGAACATGGTATTCTTAGAATTTTTGACCCATTACAATATCCAGATTTTGATAAAACGGATTGTATTTTGAACCTTACAGTTTTTCTCGAAAATGATGGATTAAGAAGAATGGATAATGGATGTAGAGAGCCTACAGATAATAAACAAGAAATGGAAAATTTAAAAAGAAATATAGATTTTTTTGATAAGTCTTCCCACTCTATTAAAACGGATTTTTCAATGAAACTTGTTATATCTGTTAATGGACATTTAATGGATGATCAAAGTATAAATTATCTAAAAAGTTTAGATAGACAAAAACTTAATGATTCTAAAGTTGAAATAATAATTTATCAACGACCAAATATTGGTTGGCAATGGGGTTCTTTATGGGATATCTGGACTCGTTGGAAGAATGTAAATTGCGAATATTGGGTATCAAAAGAATGTGACTGGCATTTTAGATTAGAAAATTGGTATGATATATTAAAAGAAAAATTAATATCTAATAAAAATGCCGCATTTGTATCTGCATATGAAAGAAAATTTAAATTTGACCCATATGAATATTATGGTCCATTAAGTATTGATGTTTGGAGAGATATAAATGGTAAACCATTTAAAGCAAAATTTGAGGATGTTAAACATGTACAACCATCTTATTATTTTATGAGAAAATCTTTCCTTGAGAAAATGGATAAAACATTTGGTTGCTTTACATATGCACTCGGTCAAAGTTATGAACTTGATGCTATTGTTTATGGTGAAATGGGATTTTCACAGAAAACCAAAGCCCTTGGATATTCTTGGGTTGAATTTTATGACCTAACAAATCCTGATAATTAATGTTTACAATTAAAATTTTATATGATATAATATAAGAAAATTATGGAGAGATATATTTTATGCAAGAGTATGATATAAATTATTTTGAGAACGGTATAAAAACAAAAATAAGTTTATATGAAAATTATAGATGGATTCCAGAATTAACTATTCCTTTCTGTGCAACATTAATAGAACAACTTGGTATAAAAGAAGATGATACCATACTTGATTTTGGTTGTGCAAAAGGATATATGGTAAAAGCATTCAGATTATTACATAGAAAAGCATATGGTGTTGATATTAGTGAATATGCAATAAATTCTGCACCAGATGATATAAAAGAATATGTTTTTTTGATTAATTCTATAGAAAAATATCAAACTTTTATATCACATAATAACGATATTTATAATTGGGTGATATGTAAAGATGTTTTGGAACACATAGAATATGAAAAAATAGATAATGTTATTAAAACATTAAATATAATAGGTATGAATGTATTCTGTTCTATACCATTGGGTGATGGTGAAAAATATATAATAACATCACATGAAGAAGATGTAACACATATAATACGAGAATCATTAGAATGGTGGAAAGATAAATTTGAAAAAAATGGTTTCAAAGTAAAAAAAGCAAAATATCTTATGAAACATGTAAAACAGGATTGGATAGAATGGGAGAAAGGAAATGGATTCTTTGTACTTGAAAACAACAAACGAACATAAATTTACATCAACAGGTGTAAAATTTTGGAAACATATGGATAAAATGAATAACTACCGAAAAGGTACTAATAATTCAATAATATCAACACATATATCACCAGAAGGTTCATGTAATTTGAATTGTAGTTATTGTAGTGTAAAGAAACGTGATAAACATTTCAGAATAGAATTTCACACTATAATGGATTATGTTGAAAAGTTATGTCACCGTGGATTGAAAGCTGTTATTCTTACTGGTGGCGGTGAACCAACATTATATCCATATTTTAATGAACTTGTCAAATGGTTGAAACATAAGCAACTTTCAGTTGCTTTAATAACCAATGGAACAAGAGCCAATAATGTTGATTGTTGGAATGAGTTTTCTTGGGTAAGAATAAGTATAAATATATTTAAGGATTGGGAAAAAATTATCAGTATTCCCAAAATATCAGGTACATTAGGCTGTTCTTTTGTATATACAGGTCAAACTTTGGAAGAGATGAAGAAAATAGCAAAATTTGCACATAATCTTGGAGCTAAGTATGTGAGAATATTACCAGATTGTTTATATGAACAGGATAAGTTGAAATCAGAATATAAAAGAATTTATAAAATATTGAAATCTATTGATGATGAAATATTTTTTTGTCAATATAAAATACATAATACGCCATTATCCGATATATGTCACCAAGCATATTTCAGACCATATTTAAGTGAAATAGATAACGGTACGGTATATCCGTGTGATAGTATTGTATTAAATGATGGTGTTGAAATGTTTGATAGAAAATACCAGATATGTAAAGCATCAGAAATACTTGATTTTTTGGATGGTAAAATTAAAATGAAACATAATATAAAAATTGATTGTAGAGGATGTGTTTTTACGAATAATATCAATATGTTAGATGATTGGAAAAAATATGGAAAAATTAAAAATGAATTTGAAGATGATATGGAGCATAAGGATTTTATATGAAGAAATTTTGTGCAGTTTATGGTTTATTTAGAAATGAATATCATTTTTTACCATTATGGATAAAGTATTACTCAGAATTATTTGGTATGGAAAATCTATATGTATTAGACCATTGTAGTACAGATGGAAGTACAAAAGATTTGAAATGTAATGTTGAAATAGTTGGAGAAAATGTGAAGTTTTGTAATCATGATTGGATATACGAAATAATGCTTAAAAAACATATTGAATTATTGAAAGAGTATAATTATGTTGTATCCGTGGACGCTGATGAATTTATATTTACAAAACATGGAAATTTGAGAGATTACATAGAAAACAATAAAAGTAATGAAATTACAAGATGCACAGGATATGAAGTAATGCACATGCTGAACGAAGATCATTTAGATTGGAATAAACCTATATTGATAAAACAAAGAAATTGGTGGATAAGACTTAATACATATGATAAAGAGTCAATAGTAACAAAAGAAACAAATTGGTCCAGAGGGAGACATTATACAAAAGGTAAAGAACGTGAAAAACCAGATAAAAATTTAATTCTTTGTCATTTACATAGAGTTGATTATAATAATTGTAAAAGAAAATATTTATTACATGATTTGTCAGGAATAGAGAATAAAATATTTCCAATTTTTACGGATGAAGAAAGTTTTAAGTCTTATTTTTATGAACCCAATTATCATATACACTTTGGTGCAGAGAAAACAAAACTGGAAAGAATACCAAAAGAATTTGAAAATATATTATAATATAAGAAAAATAAAAAATGGAGTGTAAAAATGTTGGATTTAAAAAATGTTAATATAGATGATATAAAAAAATATTTTGAAGAAAATCCTACACAAGATATGGATTTTATATTAGATGTTATTGATACCTGTTATGATATTGGATTTGATAATGGTGAGAAAAGAGGTTTTAAAGTAGCATTATCAAATAAAAATGGTCAAGAATTTATTGAAGATGATTATAGAGAACATAATGAAGCATATCAAAATGGGTATAATAATGGATACGACAATGGATTTGAGATTGGACATAGAGAAGGATATAGTCTCGGATTTGAAGAAGGGTTTAACACTGGAAATAAAGAAGGATATGTTAATGAGTTTGGAACAAGGTTATAATAATGACTAAGTGGAAAGAAATGAAGGAAATAACTGATTGTGAAATTATAAAAAAAGAAAATCAGTTTAATAAAAAATTGGATTATGAAGGAACATATATTGAAAATGTTTTAGAGAGTGACCCTATAAGAGATTGGGAATCATTTGATAGATGTAAGAATCTTTGGGAATGGTCTTTAAAACTTGCAAAAATTGACCCATTTAAAAAAGAAAAATTTAAAGTTTTAGATATAGGAACAAAAGATGGACAATTTTGTAACTGGCTACAAATGAATGGAATATTTTCACTTGGTTTAGAAATATCTCATAATTATGTAAACTATGCTAAAAATTTAGGTAGACCAGTGGAGTGGGGAAATCTATGTGATGAACATTGGGATTATAAAGATTGGGATTATGTTTTCTCACATCATGTACTGGGTCTCACACCTGATTATAAGTTATCACTTGAAAATATGTGGAACGCTATAAGAGAGGGTGGTTATATGATAACATTAAATGATGTTCCAGGTAATCCTCGGAAACATTATTCATATATTAAAAATTCAGGTATATTTTCCGATTTTATAATAGAACATAGAAATGAGATAAAAATAATATGGAATGGATATTGGAATAAAGAGTATCCAAAAGAATATGTGTTTTTTGTAAAGAAACTCTTAAAGGAGAAAATGTAATGAGAATAGCTGTAACAGGTAGTGAAGGATATATAGGTAAAAATTTAATACCATTTTTAACAAAAAATTATTATGAAATTGTAGAGGTTGATAGAAAAATAGGAATTGAAGCCGATAGAATTGATTATAATTTTATACTAAAAAATGAAATAGAGTGTATTGTACATTTAGCGGCTCTATCTGGCATAAAGGCTTGTTCTGATGACCTTAAACAAGCATATAATGATAATATATCAACAACAATGAGAATATTTAGTAGTGCGGAACAAAGTAAAATTCCAGTTATATTCGCATCTTCTCAGGCCGCAAAGACACCAAAAGCCAATTACTATGCATTAACAAAGTATATGGCAGAATGTGAAGCAGAAAAAATAAATAGATCACCAAGAAGTAAAATAAATATTTTGAGATTTACTAACATATATGGCGGTATTGATTATCTTGAAACAAAATCAACAGTGATTTCTAAATTTGTAAAAGCAAAAAGAGAGAACAAAGAAATAGTTATAAATGGTAATGGTCTACAAAAAAGAGATTTTATACATATAAGTGATATATGTGCAGCGATATTTAATTGTCTTGCCTGGAATATAAAATTAGAAAAACCGATTGATATAGGAACCGGTGAACCAACAAGTATTTTTGAATTAGCGAAAATTTTTGATCACAAGTTTACATCTGATCCCAAAAGTGATATGATAGGTACAATGATGAACGTAGCAGATATTTACGATGCTAAAAATCTGATTTCGTTTAAAAGTAAAATTAACCTTGAAGAACAAATAAGAAAGGAATACTTAAATGGGAATGTTTGATGATATTTTAGGCGATGTTAGTGATATTTTGGGGGGCAATGACATATTTGACAATCAAGACGACTCTATGGATGCTCCTCCTGTTAGAAAAACTTTGAAGATATCCGAAGTTGAAAAAAGTTGTAATATCTGGAATGCAAAAGATGATGGAAATTCCTGGAAAACAGATGGTGGTGTGTGGGATACAGGTAGAAGTCAAAATCAAGGCTGCATTTCACAAGATGATGGTTGCGATTGTGGTGGAGATTGTGACTGTGGTGATGATGATGACGACGATGATGATTTTGAAGTAGAAGATGATGATTAAATAATTTTAGCGGAGGGAGATTCTCCCTCCGCTAAAGGAAAATAATGAAGTATGTGTTATTAGTTTTAATATTAAGCATAGTTAAAATAATTAAATACCCAATCTTTATTATCTTCATGGGTATTATGTTTAATTACTTTTTTCTTAGAGATTAAATAAATTTTCTCTCTACAATCCTATCTATAAAGTCTTCACGAACTCTTTTAGATTTAATATTATAGTCTTCTCTATTACCAGCAGATATATCATCCCTTGTTGATTTGGCAATAAATGATGCATTTTTTGCAGGTGTTCCTATATAACCATTATCATATAATTTCAATAAGAATGCCCAATCCAATAATCTTTTATACTTATCATCTGTAACTAAACCAACCTTTTTTACTATATCCCATTTGAACATTGAGTTTGATGATATATAATTTGCATACATTAATCTTTTCGGGTCAAATGGAATTGCCGGAAATTGTGCATTTATATAACCCTTAAATTCAAAATTCGCATAGGCATATGCCACATTATTTGGTGATTTTTCAATTACCTCATATAATTTATCAAGCATATGTCTACCCAATATTATATCATTATCAATCATAATATAATATTTCAATATACCATATAACTTTTCATATTCTGCTAATGCATTCTGAACATTTGTTGGTATGTTATTTTCACCGATACCTTGTATCCAATCAAACTCAATATCATTTCTTTTTATAGTTTTTTTAGTATCATCTGATATTTTATGATTTGGTAATAAAGGTGTTACAACTAACAACTTAGAATTTTTTACTTTTCTTTCTATCTTTATTTCTGTTTTCATAATATTCCTTCACAGTTTTCTTTGGTAGCCACACTTTACTTGCAGATTTTTCAACTGCTTTTTTCTCGTTTTCACTCCATGTCTTTTTATCTGATTCATCAAAAACATCATTTAATGCCTTTTCTAAATCAAATTCAGAAAAAAAATCTGGATCCGAATCCAGTTCTAATTTTTCTTCTTCTTTTTCATCGGACCCTAAAATATCATCAAATAAACTCATTTAATCACCTTATTTTGTTAGTCTTTTTATTGCACTTTCTGTTTCATTTTTCATCATTTCTTTATCAATTGCTTCAAGAGCCCGTGGTAAACCATGATCTTTTATTACTTGCATATACTCAGAATGCTCAATAAGATTTTCGGTGAACAGAGAATCAACCAAAACAGTTAAATCATAAACATTATCTTTATAATTTTCCATATCCACATCTTTTAATGTTATGGAAACCGACGGTTGTAAACTTGAATAATTACCCGAATTAATTGTCATTTTCTTTGAAACTGTCACATCTACCTTCATCACATATTTCCTTTCTTTTTATATTTTTACACTAATTTATCCTTTATTTTATCACAAACATAATTTATTGTAAACTCAGGGTAAAATCTTTTAATATCAATAAAAATATCATCTATAACAGCCCATCTTATTCCTGGGTCTCTAAATGCTTTGACATAATATTCAATATCTCTTAGACTCTCAATACATAAATTTTTAAATAAACACCCAAAATATTTATTTTCTCTTGGTAATATCGGTAATATATTATTGATTAATAATTTATAAAAATCTTCTCTCATATATCCAATTTCTATATTTCTTTTAGAATCTATTAAAATCAAATTGTTAAAATTATAACCATCAACAATTTTTAAATTACATTCATTCCAATCATCAATTTTTGATGTAATCAATTGGTCATTTGTGTTATAAACAACCTTTCTATCTGGATACAATTTAGAATAATTCCTATAATACTTTTCAAACATTTCAACCTTATCATTTAAAATACCTGTATATCCAAGGTCATTACTATAATTCACATCATTTCTATGTTTTTTTGGATTTTCATCTATAGGCATCCATTGAGGTAAATATTCAAATTCACACCTATTATTAATTGCAGGTTCAAAAAAATAAACATTAAATTTTTTCAACCATGAAAATTCTTGACCAGTAATTGACATATATCTATCAAAAATAATAATCGGTATATTTTTTCTAACATAATTATCAATTATTGCCGCTTGTTTTATGAATAGTTGATTTTCTTTGTTTACCCAATCAATGAACAGACCATCAATTTTAGGAAAATCAATGACCTGTTCAAAATTCAGTATAGAAAAAACACTTTCTAATTTTTTTGCTAAATATACATCTATGTTATGTATACCTATCATATTATTTCTTTGCTGGTGGTCTTCCTGGACCTTTTCTTTTTGGTGAAGCGGCTTCTACAATAACTTCTCTAAATTCATCAGATATTGCATCCAATCTACATATTTGACTAATGGATGATACCTTTGTTCCTGCTCCAACTACCTTATGTAAATATTCTCTACATTGATCTTCATTATAGCCTGCTATATGAGCGGTCCATGTAGTGTCTCTATCAACAGACATTTCATAATCAAATCTCCAAATAAAAATTGCTTTATCAGCCATTAAAACATCCTCCTAATCTTCTTCCATAACATCATATATGGGTTTATATTCAACAGAATTTTCTTTTTTTGAGATCACCTCATAGTAAGTTATCTCATTTCCTACATCTTTTGATACTTTTTGTTCTATCATACTGACTCCGTAAAGAAATCGGTCATATTTCCTCAGTTTTGTCATTTGATTGTCTTCTTCTATCACCAATAGTTTTTGAAAAACAGACAGTTTCATCTTCTTCTAAATCCTTTATTATTCTATATAAGTGTGTTACTTCTTGTTCCATATCATCTTTTAAAGAGTAAAATGAATCCATTAACCATCCAAGATGTTGTTTTATCTTTCTAACAAACTCATCCTTTGAATCTGTTCCTATTACCGCTTCTTTAACACATTTACTACACCTGTGAACTTCTATTTTATTATTATCATTTATTATTGCACTTAAATAAATTTCATATAAATTACAATAAAATACATCATCCTCAAAATGTTGAAATTCACATCTATTTATACATTTAATCATTAAAATCCCCCTAAATATAACCATTTTTCATTTTTTAAAGTCCAATCAACAACTTTTTCCAATGATTTATCAATGGTTTTTGGTACAATCCAACCCATTGATGCCATTTTTGAACCATCCAAGGAGTATCTTAGATCGTGTCCAGGTCTTGAACTATGAAAATCAACCATGTCATATTTTAATTCTTTATTCATTATTTTGGCTATTGTTTGGGCCAATTCCAAATTTGACAACTCTTTTTCACCTACAATATTATAAAACTCTCTTTGTTCAAATTTATCCAATAAGAAATGAACTGCATTGGCAACATTTCTTGCATGAATATAAAAACGAGAACCTGATTTTGTTTTTTCTTTATTTGAATGTATTGTAACCACATCACCTTCTTTTACTTTGCGAATTATCATAGGAATGAATTTTTCGGGGTGTTGTCTTTCACCAAACACATTCATACATCTTATAATAAAACCCGGAAGTTTATAAGTATTCATATAAGATAAACAAAGTTGTTCGGCTCCAGCCTTTGTTGCGGAATATGGGTTTGTACTATTATATCTATCCCATTCTTTATATAACACACCTTCTGGTGCGGGTCCAAATACTTCATCAGTTGAGAAATAACAAAAACCTTTTAAATCACCACATTGTCTTGCAAAATCTAACATATTACCTGTTCCAACAACATTTGAATATACAAACTTCATTGGGTCAGTTATTGAATTATCAACATGAGTTTCTGCTGCCATATGTAATATATAATCAACATCACCACATTCTTGTAAAATACCGTATGATATTGGTCTTGTAATATCAAGAGCGTAAAAATTTATTCTACCACTATCTTTTTCAAAAACATCAATATCTCTAATTCTAATTAGACCACCAGATGCATATGTCATTCTATCAAAAATATCAATTTTCCAATCAGTATTTTTTAAAAAGTGCTCAACTACATGGTGACCTATAAAACCACATCCACCTGTTATTATAATTTTTTTAGTCATTAACAAATTTCTCCTATTAAGATTTACTCTTTTTTATCTTTTTTACTTTCTTTTCTTCTGGTTCTGTTATGGTATTAACTTCTATATCTATATCCACATCTTCACTTACAAATTCTTTTTGAGGTCCTAATTGTTTCAACACCAATTCTTCTGCTTCTTTTATCTCATCTGAAATTGTTGAATATCCTGTATCTTTTAGAAAGTTATCAATCTTCTCTAAAAATTCTGGATGATTTTCAAATGCTTCCATAGCCTTTGTTGACCCTTGACCTAAACTTTCACCCGTTTCTTTTATTTTATACCATGAGCCTGTCTTTTCAATTAAACCTGCTTTTTCACCTAACTCAATCAAGCCAGCATATGGTTGAATACCATCTGTATAATTTAAATGTACCAGTGCTTTTTGAAATGGTGGATACATTCTATTTTTAATTGTTGTGGCTACTATTTCATTACCAACAATAACACCATTTTCTTCCAATTGTTTTTTCTTCAATGATATTAAAACAGATGGAAACAATCTCATTGCTTTACCACCACCAATTTGGTCAGGCATAGGAACTGAACTTGGCATACCATAAACATGTCCTGTACATATACCTATACTGTTTTGACCAACACAGATATTAAGAAGAAGTTTCAACATACTTCTTATTTCTTTTTGAAGTAAACCTTGGTCTGCTTTTGGGTCACCTTTTTGAGCATCTTCAAAAGATTTATATCTATCTAAACCACCAACAGAATCCAATCCTATAATTAAATCTGTTTCATTTGAATCTTTTATTTGAGCAATTACAGATTTTACTCTATCAATCCAAGGAGTATATATCAGAAATGCCTTTGTTGAGTCCAAACCCCATCTTTCACAAAACTCAGCACTTATACCACCCTCTGTATCAATTATAATAACAGATTTACCTTCTTTTTGAGCCTCAACCATACATAGAATCATAAAAGATGATTTCATTGTATGCTCAGGACCAACAATGCCTACCAGATTTCTTGACTGAATACCTTTATACAGGGAACCTGAAAGTATTCTGTTTAAATCTAAAGCAGGCGTTCTTACCCAAAATCTATTTGTTGCTATATCTGACTCAGATAAAACTGAACAATGAACTCCTTTCACATTTTTATCAATACTTTTTTTCAACTCATCAAAATTCATTCAATTCTCCTCTATACTACAATTAAAATTTCCACCTACCAAATACTTATCACATCCATATTCATTCCAATGTCTGCACCTTTTATAACCATCAAACAAATACCTATATCTGCCTGTTATAGTGCAATAAACCATTCTATCTTCTTCTTTTTCTTTAATTAAATCATCAAACATTTCTACACCCAATTATCTATAATTATATCATAAAAAGCAAAAAAGTAAACATTTATTCTTTTAAAATAAATTCTTGAACCATATATCCTTTTATCGGGTCTAAACACGATGCCGCAATACATAAATTATGATCATCAATGCCTCTTTGAAAAAATAAAGCAGAAAATCTTCTACCCCTAAAAAATTCTTCCGATAATGTTTCTTTTATTATATAAATTTTTGTATCATTATCCAGTCTTAAAAGAGCCTTAAATTGGTTTTCAAAAACCACTGCCAATACAATATTTTTAATTATACTTTCAAGTTCTGAAACAAAATTAACAAATGAGGCACCATTAAAACTTTGTTTTAAAATTATACAAACATTTTCTTTTGGATTTTCAATTACCCAATACGATATTTTCATCTTTTTTCATTCCATATATCTTAGATAACTCATCATTACTTTTATGTAAATGTTTTGGTTCTACAATTTTTACAAAAAGATAATAACCAAATTTAAAATTTCTTGTTCTTATATCATTTTCATATATATAACAATTTTCTGGTTTATCATTTTTAAATTCATCAACTGACTTTGCAAATACGGTATCATATCCAATCATAACACCCCAACCAGCAGTTTTTAACCATTCACGGTAATACCTATATAACTTATAGGTATTACCGCTAAATGTAATTTGCTTTATTAAACCGCATCTTTTACAATAATAAGAGGCATCCATACCCCACTCATCTTCAAGTTCAGAATCTCTTATCCATTTATGTATATTAAATAAACATCTTATCATTTTACTACCACCTTTGAATATCCATCTGATTTTTCTACAAAATAAATATTATCTGGTTCAAACTGGTCCATTTCTTCTCTATGTGATATAATAAATATTTTATTATTTTGTTCTATTTGTTTTGCTTTTATTATACCCATTATTTTTTCAATACCTCTACCATCAATACTACTGTCAAGTACTTCATCCATAACTATGGTATCAGGCCATATACCAGATTGTAAACGTGCAATATCATGAATTGCGAATTGTAATGCCAGGTCAATACCTCTTGCTTCACCACCAGATAATGAACCATAACTTCCATTCGGTATACCAGGTGCTTTTATTATAGTATCTAACCACTTATCAATTATTGCATAAAAACCATAACCCACCTCTGATAAATAATGATTTACTCTACCATTAAGATATGGCATTTTATATGATATAGCAAACTTTTTAATATTCTCATCTTTGCAAACCCATTTAATGGCGTCAAGATAATCAATCATCTTGGTTTTAGCATCAATCATAGATTTATAATTTTTATTATCAGTTTCTATTGTACCTAAAATGGCTTTTTGTTTATCTAACAACTCAACCATTTCTTTTTTGTTATCTTCTTCTAATTTTATTTTTTCTTTTAAAAATTTTATATCATTTCGTATATCATCCATCTTCTTGATTTCACTTTCAATTATACTCTTTCTTTCTTCAAGAAGATTCATACTTTTGATTTTAGTTAATTTATTAGAGTTTAATTTATCTGATATAACATTTAATCTCTTTATAACCCTATCATATTTTGACTGTTTCTTAACTAATAATTCCAAATCACTTTCTTTTATCTCAACTACATTAGATAACTTATTCTCTATGTTTAACATAAATCTATAAACATTTCTTAACTTATCTCTCTCGTTTTTTAAATCATCTATAAAATCTTCACTGTCCTTTACTTGTTTTTTAAGGTTTATTAATTCCCGTTCAACAGAGGGTATAGCATTTTTCTTTTCTTCAATTTCATTTTTTAATATTTCTATTTGCTCAACAGGAACATCTTTTATTTTTTGACCACAAGTAGGACACACCGCATCTTTTTGTAGTGAAGTTATCTTTGAATTTATTGAATTTATATCTTTATTAAGGTTTATTATTATATGCTCAATACTCATCCACTTATCTTTTAAAGATATTCTTTCTTCTTCATTTTTTGATACTTCTCCAATCTTATTACTTATCAATATATTAACATTTGAAGATGATTCATATTCAGTCTTTAATTTTTCCAATTCTAAAATTTGATCTTTTAAATCATCATACTGTTTTTTTGATTCCAATAATATCTTATATCGTGAATTTATCGGTGGTAAAATCTTGTAATTTATTGTATTGATATTCTTATTCTTAATGTTATTCATTATTAGATTTATTCTGGCTATATCACTCTCTTTTACCAATAAATCTTCTTTTATATCATACAATTCTTCTTTACCATTTTCAAATTTTTCTTTCAATGAATTTAGTGTTTCTTCTTTTTCAGTCAATTCAATACTGGTTCTACTATTTTGATTAACCTTCAATTCTAAAGATTTTATTGTTGATGTTATTTCATTATATCTAACAGCATTACTATCAATTTTAATTGAAAACTCTCTTATGTTATCATTTAAACATTTTAACTTTGTATTAGATAACTCATTAAGGAGTCCATATAATTCAAGACCAAATATTTTTTCTATAAATTTTCTTTTATCTGGTTTACTCATTGCCAACACAGGTGTTGATGAGTTTATATTTGTATGAACCAATGACATAAATGTCTGAAAATTCAAACCTATAATATTTTCCAATATTACTTGATAATCTTTTGAGTGTGCTGGTTTATCCAATAGAATATCATTTTCATAAATATCAAAAACTTTAGGTTTCATACCTCGTTTTACAATATATCTTTTATCACCTTTAGAAAAACCTAACTCAACATAACAATCTTTTCGGTTTTTCCAATTGATAATATCTTCTTGTTTCACATCTTTATGAATTTGACCATATAGAGCAAAGGGAATAGTCTCAAGAAAAGAACTTTTCCCTGCTCCATTTGATTTATCTTTATCTTTGTCATGTCCTAATACAATATTCACACCATTTAAAATTGGTATTTCTTGTAATCTATTTCCAAAAGATAAAAAGTTTTTAAATTTAATGTAGTCCAAACTTAACATATTATAACCTACTTTTAAATATTATTTTTTAAAATAAAATAAAATATAATTAACCATATTATTCCAAATGGTATAGACAATAATATACCACCCAATGAACATTTCAAAAACAATACTATACAACCCCACAACCAACTAAACATATTAACCTCTCCTTCTCTCAGCTTCTGCTTCATACTCAAGTTTAACTAATTCACCCAATCTATTTGCCCAACCTGGGTCATCAGCATTTAAGCGAATTTCATCTTCAAAGTCTTCAATATCATGTCCTTTTACCTTATAAGGAGTTGTGTTTGATTCATTGTCAACTTCACAATGTCTCAACTCATGTCTTACAAGTTTCTTTCGTTGATCTGGGTCAGAAAGATTCCAAGTCAACTCATCAAGATACATTATATAATCATAACCTTCTTGTGTACCTGTTTCATTTGCACTAAGGTGTCTTTCAAGTTCATTGGTTTTCTTCATTCTACCAAGAACAATTTTACCACCTGACATTCGTTTCTTTTGGTCCATAATAACTTTTATTTCAGCACTTGCAAGTTCAGGAAAATATTGTTCTCTCACAGCACTTACAACATTAGTTACATCCTCATCAGCATCTACAAATCTACCCATTTTATTTCTACCTTTCTATTTTTAATATTGTTTAAATTTCTTTAAGATATATCGGTGTTATATATTCCAATAAATATTGTTTAAATTTCTTATCATCCCTTTCATCATTAGGTAATGAAAGATATGTTCTCATTTTAGGTTTATAATAACCTGCTTCTAATGCTGTCCATAGTGATTTCTTTGGATGACCTTTTTCAACCAACTTCTTTGTATCAATATTTTCAAAATATGACTCTGTAAAATATTTTTTATTATAATTTTCAAAATCTTCAAAATCAAAATATAATGCATAGCAATCTGATTTATTATCCCACTCATATCTTATAAACCACGCTAACATTCCTCTTTCCATAAAATCATCTTCAAAAATTGGTTTAAGAAATTGAATTTTTATTGCATCTGGTCCATCAAATAAATCTGGATTTGGTTTTCTAACCACCACAATTGTATCACTCATTTTATTATCTCCTCACACCTGTACATGCATCAATTCTTCTCTTTCTAATTTTTCTTTTTCTAATTTCTCATGTTTTTCTTTCATTTTACATTTTATCATTTTTGGTATATCAAGTTGTTTTCTATATATACAATATATGCATAATCTGCCACTTGTATTTTTATCAATTCCACAAAAATCACCATATAAACAGTAATCATTTTGTTCTAAATTTAATTCAAACCAACCATCTTTTAAATTAGAAAGATCAACACCACCTGTCATTTCAGGTAAACTACTCATTGTATTTCCTCCATTAACTTATACATCATTTTTACTAATAAGTCTTTATTGATGTTAGTTGGTAATTTTTCAACATTTTCAACATATTTCTTTATAATATCTTTATGTTCAGGTAATTCAAATGCATCTAACACCAGTTTTTCATTATCATCTGTTGTTATTTTTTCAAAATTTACATCCAACTTCAGTGGATTCAATGAATTTACTTTATCAATAATCTTTTGATTCTTAACAGTTCCATAATCTTCTAAAAATGTCAATTTTACTATATTATCTTTTAAATCCACCGATTCAAAATTTTTTGTATTACATTTTATAAATTTAGGTGCACCTAAGAACTCAATGAACTCTAATACACCATTATCAAATGTATAATATCCTCGTGGTGAATTTACATCGTGAAATGATTGAGGAAAAGCGGAACCAAGATATGTTATGTTTCCCTTAGTTGATGGTGTATGAAAATGTCCGGAATAAACATGTTCAAAATCTTTTAAAATTTTGGGGTCAATACCATGTTCACATACATATGAGTTATTCATATGAAAACCTGATAACTCAAAATGGCCACAACAATAACCGCCTTGGTATTGAGGTATTTTACCCCAAGGACATAATGTTAATTCATCAATATGAGTTACCTCATCTATAATTGAAATCCATGGATATTTCTTGAGAAATTCAAGAGTTGTTGGGTGTAATTGATTTTTAAAATAGGTATCGTGATTACCTACAATTATAAAAAGTTTATAACCTTCAAACATTCTTGCAATTGTATGTGCAACTTCCTGTGTTTTTGTATTTAAAGATTTTCTATCGTGGAAGAAATCACCTAAATGAATAATATCTGTTATGTTATTTCTTGAGCAATAATCTCTTATATCATTGAAAAGATTCAATGTTACATTATGCCACAAGTCAGATGATTTTTGTAAACCTAAATGAGTATCCGTAACAAATAACTTTTTCACAATTTAACTCCTTTATATAACTAACTAATAGAGATATTATACACTATCTTGTACAATATGTAAACATTATTTACCGATTAATTTTTTTATCTTAACCAATCTTTTTTTCATTATAGTTTCGGATATTCCATTTTTATAATTTGGGTCACTATCAAATAGAGGTGAACCAACATTATGTAAGTAAGGAAAAATTTCAATTTGTAACTTTTTGTTACATATATCTTTTAACTGCACTATTTTTTCTAATGTTTTATCAAATGTATAATTTGTTTCACCTGGTAGTCCAATTATAAAAGGAACTACCAAATTTATATCACCATCTGTTATAGTAACTATTTTTTCATCAATATACTTATCAATTGGTCTTGCCATTGATTTACTTAATCCAACATCCACAACATCATATGACATCCATAACCTTTTAGGTTGTAGTTCTATTAATTTATCTATTTGAAGAAAACTCAATTTCTTGGAATGTAACCACATAGTATATTTGTCAGGAAAATTTGTCTTTTTTAACATATCTAATATTTCATCAAATCTTTTTCTTATTAGATTTATATATGGGTCTGTAAAATATATATTACATTTTTTATAATAATTTAACCATATATCAACAGTATTCAAATCTATTTTAGAATATTTTAAATTCATATTACCATTTGGACAATACTTACAAATATAACTACAATTTCTACTTGTAAATAGATTAACTGTATTATTAAAAAATTTTGTAAAAGGATAATAATTAGGTATTATAGAATTTATAATGTTTTTGTTCTTAACAAATGACAATTTTTCTGGTTTATTATATTCATCTATACAATCTTCAACATTACCGACAAGTATTTTATCAACAAATGGACAGTTTAATAGTATATCCCTTGATAAGGAAGACAATATAATTTGTGGTCCACCCACAACAACCTTCAATTTATTATTTAATGATTTTGCTATAGCAGCCAATAATAAATGATAAAGAAAATGATACCTAAATATAGAAAAAAATACAACATCATATTTTGAAACACGACAAGCCTCTTTATAAATAGAATCTATAAATTTACTTCTAAACTTAGGTATTTTTATATTCCTTAGAAAATCTCTATTGTTATTATAATTTTCAATTAATTTTAGTATTGCTTTTTTATCAACTACATCATCAATGGTTTGACCATAGATATAAGGCTCCGTATAATCGGTTCTATTAGTAAATATCACATCTTTTTTATCAATTCTTGGAAAATTCAAAATTGCCAAATCAAGTCCTTTTATCATAGATTTCGCAATTGAATATGCTGTTAATGGATTCTCATTATCTCCTTCTGACCTCATAACAACAAAAATTGATTTCATTTATTTCTCCACTTATCAGGATTGTTTATCACTTCTGTACATTCATCTTTTATACATCTTATTTTTCTATCTTTATCATTGTATATATAATTTAAATTTGGTAAAGTATATAAATTTCCTATTGATGAACTCATCATTTCTTTTAAACAACTTGGATATATTCTTCCTAATATGTTTATATATAATAAATATAAACACTTACAATACATACCTTGAAAATTGTTTAAACCCTCATATACTAATGAGTCATAATAATATTTTTTAGTTTTTTCATTATTAAAACTAACATTGAAATATATATCATTTGATTTTGAATTTTGAATAATCCATTCATAATATTCATTTGTATATACACCTTCTTTTCTATGATTCCACCTATATTTCATAAAAAATCTATCGTAAGGAATATTCTTTATATATTCATATGATTTTTTTATACCATTAAAATCCTTTGGATCACATAAAAATTTAATAAAGACTTTACAACCATTATCTTTTAACATATTTGCAAATTCAATATACTGTGATATATTTGTTTGTTTGTGATGATATGTTAAATAAAAACCTAATTTTTGTTTATGTTTTACATTATCCAATACCCTATTTAACTCATTAACATTCATTGATGCATTTGTTGTTACATAAACATCATTTTTACTTTTTTCAGTTGAATAATCTAAAATCTCACTTAAATCAGGATGTAATGTTGGTTCACCACCAGTAAAATCTATTATAGGAGATTCAGTTGATGATGTTATTGTATCAATACCCCTTTTTATATTTGAGATACAATTAAAATTTGGATTTTTTACAAAAGTACAATAACCACAACTAAAATTACATTTTTCAATTATCTCCCATATTATATAAGGACTATAATCTTTTTCACCTTCTATTCTTTCTATCATAAAAAACACCCTAATAATTTATCATTTTCACTCATTCTATATTTTTCTATTTCTTTACACAAACAATCTTTATATCTATTTGATAAATTTTGTGTCCTATTAATATAGATTATTTCTTTACCCAGATATGTGGATTCAATCAACATTCTTGGACTATAATCTTTACCATGTAGAAGTATATAAAAATAAGTGTTGAATTTTTCAAATAAATTTGGTACATGACCTATATAACTTTCAACATTGGAGGTTTTCAAATAAAAAAATTCATCTTTCTGGGATTCAGGATAAGATACCAATACCTTTCTACCTTTTATAATCGGTAGGACATATTTTACATATTCCCTGAAATTTATCTTTCTAACACCTGATAAATGTAGATAAACTCTATCTTCACTTATATTTGGTTTTTTCAATAAATCAAAATATATTGGTCTTAAATAATTCACATCACCTATAAGAGGACATTCATTATACTCAATTATATTTTTATCTTGTTTGTATTTTCCAATATCATCTTTATAATAATAAGATGCCCAAGTATTAACTAAGTGAATTTTATCTGCTTTTATTTCACCCTTTACATCATATAAAACCTTTGTATTTGTTATGACATTTGACGTTCTTGTTATACCATCATTGAATATTCTATTTCTATAACTTAAACCTTTCAAGTCATATCTATCTTCCATTACAGATATGATATATTCAATATCATAACCAGGTGTATAAACCAATCTTACATCCACACCCCGTTTTAATAAGAATATAAAATACTCAAAGTGATAAAATATATTACCATTAAATGGATGAAAAGAACTACAGTGGTGTAATATATCAACTTCCATCATACATATTTTTTATTAAATTAGAATTACCGAAATATTTTAAATTCATCTTAGGAATATACTGACCACATGAACACATTGAATTTGAACATATAACTCTATCTCTTTTACTAAATTTATTTTGATTAGAATCATTAATACATTTCCAGGTTCTACCTTTAAAATCAATAAATTTGTTTTTACTTAAATCACAAACCCATTTTATTTTTTGTTTATAGTATTGTGAATAAATATCCCTGTTATGTTTTTCTAAAGTGAAATTTATACCATCAAAAAATACAGTATCAAATGTCATCATATCTGGTTGTTTTTTTACAATTTTTTCATTCTCATTTAATAACCATTTCAATACTGTATTATCAATACCACACTCATACTCCATAATATACTTTGGTATTACAAAGATATTATCACCCGCTAATTTTTTTAAATAATTATATCTTTTAAGGGATTCTGTTAAATACTTACAAGATATTGGTACTCTCAAATCTATTATAATTGGTTCATTAATCAACTTATTAATCTTTTTCTCAAAAGTTTTTAATCCCATTAGATAATGTATTGTGGTACATAATAATATATTCTTTTCTTTGAGAATTGACCAAATGTTTTTATAATATGATACATCATTAGATAAATTTGTCATATATCTAATTGTTATAAGTGAATCTGAAAGTTTATCTTTCATTTGATTCAATAGAAATAAAAATGTATCCTCTTTTAGAATACTTGGTTCACCACCTGATATTGTAAAATCTATTTTCTTATGTTTTTCTTCTGCTATACCTGTTATTACATTTTCTATGAGATTTTTATCCATATCCCAACTATTACACTTTCCATCAGGTGTTAGATAATTCCCAGCATCTTTACAATATCTTCCTTGTTTTGTACCACAATAATAACAATTATAATTACACTCCTCAAATAGATTCCAGGAGACTTGTAATGTATCATTTTTAACAAAGTTCTTTAATGAACCAGAAAACACTATATCTTTCATTGTTTATTTTTTAATATCCCATTTCTCATTGCATATTTAAGAAAGAATGTAAAATAATAACAATCTTCACATGCTTCGTCCATTATATCATCCTTTTCAAATAATGTAAATGTCTTTATTTTTTCAATATTCTCGTCGTTCATTTCAACCCTTTTGTTATGAACTCTACTCTTTGCACATCTATATATATGACCCTTAACAAAATCAAACAAATATCTTGTATTTGAGTTTTGACAGAACTTTCTATACATTTCTAATTTTGAATGGTCCAAATCATTTATTAAACTTGCCAATCCACTTGATTGTGTGTTGTTATATATACATATTCTTTTATATAACTCTCTCATGTTATCCAATGTAAGGGTTCTTATATTACTATCACCTTTCTTCTTTCTAATATATGGTATAAAATTGAATCTAATATCTTGATTATCTTTTACCATTTGGGGGATATATATCCAGTTGTAATTATCAAAAGGTATATATAATGTAACTTTTTCTTCCCTTAGTAATGGTGAATCTGGTATTGGTTCACCTGGATTTTTTATAGCATGATAACCTACCTCTTGAATTTTATCATAATATTTTTTATAATAACCCATTTTAAAAAATACACCATTAGTATTAACTTTTACTGGTTTGGTTACAATATTGAAAAAATCATCAATACATGATGATAAACCTGGTTCTCCACCTGTTAAAGTATAACATTCAAAATCATAAGTATCTAACACAGGTAGATATTTCAATAATAATTCTTTATTACAATCTAATCTTTTTTCTTGTAATGGTATATCGCAATATTCACATGATAAATTACAAACTTCTGTAATAAATATTGAAAATCTAACCGCTGATAACTTATCTTCTAATCCGAACATATCAACATCCTTATCAATTTTTCATAATCTCTAATAAATAAATGACAATTATTACATATATCATTATTTGTATATTTTAGATTTTTCATATTATTAAAATTTTCCTCTGTCAACTCAAACCAGTCAGATAATGTGTGACTTTTTATGCATTTCTTAATACGACCATTCACAAAATCTATGGAAGGATAAAAACAACATTCTTTTAACCTATTATAATTTGTATTTTTTGATAGGTTTTTAAAAAGTATTTTTGTATCATCTGTTATGTTTTTAAAATTCTTTATAATATCATATATTTCAATAAAATCCATTGTAGTTAAAGAAAAATCGTTATTTATGTATTTTTCATCATATGGTGCCAATCTTATTTTAATGTCTTTATTTCTTTTAAGAAAGTTCCTTAGATATATGATATTTCTTTTATGTACTGGAAAATGATAGATTATTTTATCATCTATTATATTATCATAAAATTCATTTATCTCACTAACAGGATGTAATTGTATTTTATCTACTTTATCATAATACTTCTCAAAATAACCTTTTTTAATCCAAAGACCATTAGTATTAACTTTTAAAAATTTATCACCTAACTCATTGATTATATAATCTAAAACATCTTCCTTTACTAATGTAGGTTCACCACCCGTTAATACAATACTGTTCCATTTTGATTCTTTTATTATAGGTATGAACTTATTAATAAGAAATATATTTATACTTTTTTGTTTTTTTATTCTTGCTATATCACAATACTCACATTTTCTATTACATTGTTCTGTAAGAAACAAAGTTAAATAATTCATAATAATGACTCAACTGGTATCCTTTCACTACCATAAAATTTTGAAAATCCATACTTTTTTAAAATTTCTCTCATCAACATTTTTTCTTTATTGAAAGGAAAACAATAATGAATTGGTCTTATCATTAATTTTTCTTCAAACCACTTCATCATTTTTTCTGTATCATATTTAAACCGAAAATATGTTTCTACTATACTTTTTGGATAATTTCTCTGATGAAAATAACTATGACCACCTATTATGCCACCTTCTGAATATATCTTATATATTTCACATATTGACATATATTGGGATTTATCACCAGATTTTTCAAAATCCTGTTTTGCATCAACACAGTTCATAAATTTATAATATTTACCATTAAACACAGGTCTTTCAATAGAATAATTAGAGGTGTACCAACATGTTATAAAAAATATCTTTTCAGTATCAATCTTTCTTATCAATGGCCAATAATAAAACTGACTATACAAACCATCATCAAATGTTAAAATATAATCCTCTAATGGTAAGTTTAATATATTTTCATTAACATCATGTATCATTAATACTTCTTTCATAAAAATTCCTTTACTATCTCATCATCTTCTGTTAAATATCTATTATTCAGACCATTTTTCATTAAGTCCATATATCTATAATAACCACCATCTAAAACTCCGTAATTATTGATATATATTATTCTTTTGTTATAGAAATGACATTCATGAAATAATCGTGGGTGTGGGTCAAACCATTTATTTGCATGATAATATAGATATGTATCAAATTGTTCAAATAAATTGTCTAAATGATATGGTGATTTAAAAATCACATTTTTATTTAATTTTAAATCTTTAACAAAACTTTTATCCTCATTGAAAGGACTGTTGATGTATATATTGTTTTTAACACTTTTTAATTTTTTAAATCTATGAAATAGAAACTTCATATTATAGTCGTAGTCTTTATATACAAATGGCATTTCACCATAATATTCAACATTTTGTTTTAATTTATCATACATATGGTCTTTATCATCTGTATGATAGTCAGAAATTACTATTATTCTATCTGACCTTAAAAGTCCTTTTGTTTTGAATATGGTTGAATAATCAACTACCAATGAGGTCTGAAAAGAAAACCTTATAAGTTTTGGTAAACTTATTGTTATTATGTTTTCTTTCCAGTTTATATCATCCAAATCATATCTATTTTCAAATGCTTGAATTATATTATCAATCTTTTTATTAATTCGGTTTATTATCAAAAAATGTACCGGTGTTTTTTCCAATATTGATATATAATATTCAAATGCATCTATTAAGGCACCGTTTATATTATTTAACCAGTTGTAAAATATTACAACTTTCTTAATTTCAGTATATCTTCTTTTGTCCATTCTTTTAGCCAGTTATATTCGGTTATCTTATATTTTGGTATATCCCAATCACAATAACAACTCTTACAGTTACATATTTTTCTTTTTTTATCCATCAATCTTTTTATTATTGTGTTACTTTTTATATCCATTGTTAGATCATCATTTTCCAAAGTACATGATTTTAGAAAGCCTTTTGACCCTATATAAATCATATTTTCCCAAGATTGACATATCCAATTTTTAAATATTGGTATATGTGGAAGTTTATGCGGATAAAAATATTCGTAAAGATATTCACCATCTTTATCTTTATATATAGAAACAACATTTGCTTTAGTTGTGTAAATATCAGGATAAAATTGATTTCTACTATCTAATACCACTTTCTTTTCTCTAATAGGTCTCATAGAGAATTTTATACCAGGATACTTATTATATGTATATGAAGCCAGTGAATAACAATTATCATCCTCTAACATAAAATCAATACTATCAATTAATATATTACTATTATTTTTATATTCATCTTTTAGAGTTTTTATCTTACTCATAAAAATGTCAATGTCTATACAGGCGTTATGAAACGATGGAAACAAAACAAAATTAATATCACTTCCTACAAATGTATTAATTATTCTTCTATATAAATCTATATTGGCACTTATATTTGAATACATTCTAAATGATTTACAACTTATCATTGAATCTTTTATTCTTTTTACTATGACATCAATATCTTTTACCAATGTTGGTTCAGCAGCATTCATATTGATACTAATAACATTCTTTACTTTTTGAATCTCTTTTATGAACTTTATTGCTGATTCAATATCAATATTTTCTGGATGATATGGATATTTTATTGTTTTATAATAACAATAATAACAAGTGAAGTTACATACCTGTGTAGGTTCCCAGAACAGTTTTACATTCTCTCTGTTAAATTTATCCATATCACCAAATGCAACTAATTCTAAATCTTCTCTTACCATTTATCAAAATTCTTCCTTGTGGTAGATTCTTCATATTTTATATTATCACCTTTTGGTGAAAAATATGCATTTCCTATAAACTCACTTTTATCACATTTCTTACATACATTACAAGAAAAATTACATATTGGTACCTTATATTTTGCATATAATCTATTAGCATATAGTCCCAGTTTATCTATTGGATTAATACCAAAATTATCTTCCAATTCTTTCTTGAATGGAGATAACTTTATTGCTAAAATATCTTTACCCCACCTTTCTAAGATATAAACCATATCATATAAAAAGTTGTTATAATTTCCTTTATGTATTGTATAACTTATTTTTAATGGTATTTTATTTTTTACCATTACATCAATTGATTTTTCAACTTCAAGTTTTGTTGATTGTTTTGAATTTCTAAAAACTCTCCGAAAATGACCTGAACCATCATAACTAATTTCAATTGTTAATGATATATTATCTTTTTTATCTTTAAAAATGGTATTCAATAACTCACAATCAAATATTAAAGTTCCATTTGTTGATATAGATACACCCCACATATGGTCTATTTCACTCATCTTATTAAAAACATATTTTAATAAATGTGGTTTAAGAAATACTTCACCACCCATAATAACAACAGTTGATACTTTACCAAATTCTCTATATGAAATTTCGGTTAAGTATCTATCAATTAATTCTTCTGTAACTTCTACTTGTTCTGGTAAATTATTTCTACTTGCTTCTTCATAACAGTAATCACATTCCATATTACATCTTGTGGTTAAATATAATACATTAACTCTATTTCTCATCTGGTGCATTTTCACACTCACACTCATCATCCCTTTTTAAAATTTGATAATTTATACCTTTTATAAAATAGATTTCTTCTCTATCTAACATATATGAATTTTTCCAACATATGTCTTTGATTTTACTGTGTTTTTTCTGCTTCTTTATATAGTTTAAAAATGCATTATGTATAATTGTTGTAAAATATGCAAATGGGTTTGGTCTTCTTTGTGCCATTGGGTCAAAATTATACATATATTTTATACAAGTCAGTACCGCTTCAGATACCATATCTTCTTTCCAAGTATAACTATAAAAACTACCTTTGTTTGCATAATTATATGCAATCTTAAAAATATATCCACCAAGTTCTTCTGATACCTTACCTGTTTCTCTATATTCATATATATGAGGTAAAAGATCAGAGTTTTTTACATAATAAGGTTTAGCCAATTAAAAACTCCTTTTTCTTTTCATTTTTTATAATTATACAACAAAAATACAATAATGTAAATCTTATTATTTTACTTTTTCTTCCCTCATTGGTGTTGATGAAATATTATTTCTAAAGACTTCATTAACATAATATCTTTTTACCCAATTTTTATAATTATAATCACCTATCTCTTTGGTTTTATAGTCATTTATGGACCAACTATTTATTGATAAACATTTTTTTAATTTATTAATTAGATAAAAATTATCTAATCTACTCTTATCATCTTTCCATATAGAGTAATAAACCAATACAAGTTTTTCATATTCATTAATTTCAAAATCATGTATACGTTTTATAAGACTACCAAATTTTATAAGTTTTCTTTCACAATCGGCAAAGAAATTTAAATTTTCTTTGCCTAAAATTTTAAAATATTCTTTTTTAAATTCTTCTTTATCTTCATAAAACATTAATGGCTCTATTTTAAAGGCTTCCAATATCATTCCCAGAATTTCTCCTCATACTTATTTGACATCATATATTCTACTTGTTCTTTGTTTTCACTGTAATAGTTTAAATAATCTTTTAAACCATCATTATATTCATATGGGTTGTCAAACCAGTATATTTTTTTATTTAATAATATATATTCAAATATTAATCTACCAAATTGCTCATAATAATATACCTCAGGTTTTTTATTATATATGTATCCATCAAAATTAAATATATCTTTATTTTCATTAACACTTAACTCAACTGAATTTGGATATTTCTCTTTTATTACATTTGATATATCAACATAATCAACAACATCAGATACATTATAAAAATTGAATGACCTAAAAAACAATTTACCATTATTAAAAGTTTTTATTTTTCTCAATAAATTTAAATGAATTTTCTTATAAAACACATATGATTTTAAATCATTATATTTTTTATCCCATAGAATTTTATTTGATGGTGGCATAAGAAAGATAACATCTTTCAATTTATGATAATTCAGGCATTCGTATATATCAATATTAAAGTATAAATGATTATTAGACCAACCATTAAGGTAGAATGATAACTCTATATTGTCAATAATCACACATTTATCGGCTACAATTCTCTTTTTGTTTATGAAAGAAGAACAAAGGGTTTTAAAATCTGTTATCAAACAACCTTTTATAAGAGTGACATCTTTGATATTATCTAACCTATCAAAATTATAATTTCTATGAGTTAGTTTAATTAAATCACGATTAATAATTTTTTCATCGCAAATATATGTTACATTATAACCTTCAACATCTTTTAAATATTGTTGAAAATCTAATAGGTTTACTGATGATCCATTCAAAAATCTATGATTGGATAAAATAAAAATTTTTTTATTTTTATGCATTTTTTTAGTTTACAATCCTGAAAAATGTGATATAATAAGGATACTGCCGCGGGGGAAAAGAAGAACCATATCCAGAGAGACCAGATATATCCATATTACATTATTTCCTTTAATATCCAATTTACCATATTATTATAATTCCTATCCATTCCATTATTAAATCCATTATCCAATATTCTCCTATACCATTTTATCCAATTACCAAATTCCAATATAGAACTATCATAATTAATACAATCTATAATATCATCTATACCATCCTTAAATGACCTTTTACCTATATCAATTATACTAATTCTTTTACCTGTTTGTACAGCCTCACATAAAGAGGTTGGAAATGGGTCAATAAATCTTAATGACTTAACATATATATAATGTGATATATTTTTAAAAAAATGATTTCTATCTGTTGTGTGTTCCCAATTTTTTCTTTTAACAAAAGCAAGTGGTATATCACCCATTGTCATTATAGGTTTATCATTATTTTTATATGTATCTATAAACCATTGACAAGAATCTGGATTCAACCAAGGTCTGTAATAAAAACCTGTTGTCTCATTTTTATTTTCATATTTTGGTAAGTTTGGTATAAAAGGAATGTAATTTTTTATATTGGTGTGTTCTTTGTAATAATAAAATCCATTACTACAAGAATTATATAACGGAGAAACATGTTCACTTCTTAAATATATTAAGTGATTCACATTTCTTAGGGTAAGTACATTTAAATTTAGTGAATATAATTTTGGAACTTGAGTAATAAATATTAATTTTTCATATTCACTTGATATATCTGAAATTTTCTTTATTGTTTTACAATCTCTTACATCAATATATTCACTAAATTCATTTTTTAAATCTACTGATGCTGTCCATGCACCTCTTTTGATGTAAGCAAATTTCTTTGCTATTAACAAATATTTTTTCATCAGTAAATTCCATGATTAAAACATTGCAACAAATTCTTTCCAGGCTTTATTTAAATCATCATCATCTTCGGCTTTTTCTACTGTTAATCTAAATTCTCTAAAAAATGCATAGAATGTATAATTAAGCATTATTTCATCACGACATTTTAAATATCTTTCCAGTTTTTCTATTATCTCTATATCACCTGTTTCAATTATTTCAAGATATTTATCATGTCTATTTTCATCTGTTATAACAAAACCTTTATCTAATAGATAATTATTTAAAATTATAAATTCTACTGATGAAAACACCTCAACAAATGAACTCTTTTTAACTAATACATCCTTACCTTTGTTAATCATCCTTGATTTTTTAACTTCTAACATATCATATGGAATTAATATTAAATCATTAACTGTAAGATTGCCTTCAAAATTCTTAGGCATAAAAATTTTGTTAGTTTCCAAATTATCTTTTACAAAATTAAATACAACTTTCATATGATAGTGTGAGGCATCAAAAACACCATCATTTTTTTCTGAAACTTCATAACCATCTGGTATTATTGTAGTACCAGTTATCTGCCATAAATCACTACGGTCAAATATTATAAAATATTCTTTTGCCAATTTTTAACTCCTTTACATTTTATTATCCAGTATAATAATATAAATCACATGTGCATGTATTATTACAATCACATGTACAATAATTACAGTCACATGTACACGCATAATTACAATTACATACACAAAGGCCTTCTGTAAAATTTACCCAAGCTCTAAATGCTGTTGTACTTTCATCTTGAACTAAATACCCTGGGTCCAATAATGGGTCTGACATATAATATAAATGTGTAGCATTAAATCCAGGCCAATATCCAGGCTCACATAACCAACAGTTATGTCTTAATGCTTTATAAAAGTTACCATATATAAGATTACCAACACCTTGTGCCGCATACATTCCTTGTGACCCTATACCTCTAACTGCTAACTCATTTAACACAGCAGTTCTTAATTGATTAAAATGTGTCGCTTTTATAAGAATTGTTGTATCTAATGTTGGGTCTGTCCAAGTTGATAATGTTCTTGGTCCTATATATCCTGGATGTGCTAAACATTGATTGCAATGTGATGTGCAAGCCATTATTTCTTATCCTACCTTTTTCTTAAAAATTTTTATAAACTTACTTATTTCTTTATTATATCTACATAGTAAAGGTTGATTTGCATAATCTCTCCACATATCAAAATAGTCCTTCTTATCACTATTTTTATACTTCACAACATTACATCGCATGCAAAATAATGCATCACATTCTTCACATTCTTTTGGTATATATTTATTATCTTCTTGAAATATTTTACTTTTATCTTCAATTAAATTTATAGAACTTGTATAATTTATATCAGCAATTAAATGTTCACTTCTCTTTGAATAAAAACATCCATGACATGGATATACCTTACCATCATAATCAATCGCTATATAATGTTGACCTGCACCGCATATTGCTTTATTCTTTGAAAACCAAGAAAAGAATGGTCTACTACCATGAACTGTTATGTTTATTATTTCATCTATTAATATACTTTTTAATGCACTATGTAATTTACTTATATGTATTTTTACTTCTTGTTCATCATAATTTTCTGAATTATAATATTCAATGGTCGGAAAATAATTTTGAGATTTAAAAAATGTTGGACTATCATCATAAGTTAAATTTCTAATATCAAGATAATTTTCATACATAAAATCAAAATCTTCTGGTTTTATTACTGATTTTACCACATATGGTATTTCATAAACATTTAACCATCTAATTGATGATAATACTTTACCACTTGTGGGTTCATCGGATTTGGAAACTCTATATTTATCATGAGTTGCTATACCATCATATGATACTTGAATACATATCTTTGGATGATTACCCATTGCTTTTTTATTTCTATAATTTAATAATAAATCCCTTATTTTTGATAAATCATATCCATTACTATAGATAAAAAATCTTATTCGTGAATCATTTTTAAAACTATCAACTATCTTTTTTATTTCTTTGTGTTTTAAAGTTGGTTCTCCACCCCAAAAATCAATATTAACCATTTGATAATTTTTAAAGAAAAATTCTGATTTCAAAAAATCATTTTTCATCCAATTTATAAAAATATCAACTGTTTCTTCTGATATTGAACCTTTATTATTTTTTGGTTCAAAACAATATTTACATGACATATTACATTCATTTGTCATATTCAGGTCAATATTATACATTTTTATAGAGTTATCTATTTGGTACATTCAGTAATTTCACCTTTAACTTTTTCAATTACAGAATCAATTTCTTTCTCTATTTGCATTTCTTCTTCTGTTAATTGAACATTTTCATCCATCACATTGGGAAATTTAGATGCAGTTGTATTTACATTATGAATCTTACCATTACCATGTGCTGAAAATTGATCAGATGATGTTAATTCTTTCTCCATTTTTTGAGCAATTCTATCAGCCACAAATAACAGTAATGTTGAATAATCCTCAAAATCATCTTTTAAATCATTTGAAATGTTTATAAGACTTTTGAGACATAGATATATTCTTTTGTTTCTTTCCATTTACACACTCCTTATTAAGTTTTTAACAATTTTCTTAAATGTTTCTGTCTTTCCAACTTCATCAATTAATATTCTTGTTTCTCTATATATTATTTTAAATAATTTACATACATTTGGTATTGGTACACATATATCTTTTCCAAGTTTTTTGCCATATTCTAATTGTGAATATACACAACCTGAATTACATATATTATATAACTCACAACTCTTACACTCATCATATTCAATTGGATTTACAATTTTTGGATTGAAAAAATTGAACTTATTGAAGAATGTTTTATTTACTGATGACCATATAATATTTTTATTATCACTACCAAATCTTGCACACGGATATACACCACCATTTGGCATAAAACCTAAACCGTGATGACCGGCAAAACAACTAAATTTTCTTTTACCTTGTTTTTGATAAACATAAGTATCCAAAAAACTCAGTGCATACCAACCAACTAAAGATTGTTTACCACTTAAAATTACTTTTATATTTTCTTTTGTGAGGTCTTTAATTTCATTATCAAATTTTAATATATCATCATCTGTCCATATATCATCCCTAACTAATGTAAAATCTGGACTTGGTATGTTATAGTCATTTAAAAACCATAGATAATTATCTCGCAATGTTATGTTTCCTCTTTGAGGACTTACCATAACTTTACATGATTTTAATCTTATTATGTTTTTAAGGTTTATATAATATTTTAATGATTCTTTTCCATCAGCTAATTTTCTATTAACATCGTTCCATAGACCATCAAATGATATTGATAATCTTACATTATTTCTTTTTAGAAACTCTTGTCTTTCTGGACCTAATGCCAAACCATTTGTTGCTATAAAAGAACCTACACATTTCTCATCATTTTTAAAAATTGGTGCTGAATATTCTATTAAATCCCAATTCATTAATGGTTCACCACCAAAATATGCAGCAACATAATTTGATTCTTTATAAGTTTTCATTAAAATTGGTAAACTTTCATAGTGTAAGTCAAATATTTCTTTTGACATATCTTGAAATCGTTTTGTCATATAACAATAATCACATTTTAGATTACATCTTTCTGTTATTACCAATTGAAATTGAAAACTCATGTTTTACCTCACATATTAATTAATAATATTATTATACACCTTATATAATCAAATGTAAATCTACAATTTTAATAGTGACATAATAGATTCTTCTGAACCTTCACCAAAATAACTTTGGAGTGCTATGGCAATCATATCTGATTTATTAGTTGTTTTGATACCACAACCATATTCACCTGGTCCTATCATATCACCTTTTTCTATAGGTCCAATAACTCGTACAGGTGTTTTACCAACCAATGCTACAGGAACACCCAGTGATTCAGAGTTGAGTATAAAACCTGGATTATCAGAAACAACCCCTGCCACAATATCATTACTGTTTTTTATTTCAATCATTTCCCATTCTTTATCTCTTGATTCAACTTTCAAGAGAGTTCCAGGTGGGTATTCTTGTTTTAAAATATATTTTTCAGCAACGTCAGCGTATTTTGCTGAAGTTGATGTACCTTGAAAGTTTACAGCATAAACATTTGCATATCTATTTGAACCACCACCAAGGTTATATGTCGCATCTACTGTTGGATAATATGTACCTGTATGTGAATCAGTACCGGTTCTACTCAAATAAACTGTATTGGCACCAGTTGTAAGTGTAACCCAAGCAGAATTACCACCAAAATACAATAAACCTGTAGCAGTATTAAATATTAATCTACCTTTATCAGCAGTTGTCCAAGTAGGGTTTGACGCAACAGTTTGTATCCAAATTTTACCAATTGTTTTTATCTCTTGAAATTCCATATTACTCTCCTTTACTTTCTTCAAGAAGTTTTGAATTAAAAGATGACATTTTTTTCAATTCTTCATCTTCAAAATTCAATTCAAGTTTATCATTTATCGCACCTATTACCTTACCAACATTTTCAACTACTTTATTTCTCATATCATAACTTGCAGCAACAGAGTGTAAGGTATCTGTTGATACCATTGCCATTAATTGTGGAAGTAATGTAAAACCACATGCTTTTGTCACTTTTGTTTGACCAGTTTCTTCATTTTTTAAAACCATTTCCCACCAAACTGGACAACCTTTTTCTGTATTATTTTCCGGACAACGAGAACATTTAAATGCTTTTTTATATACCATTATATCACACCTTCTAATTCCTTTTTTAATTCACTCAAATTTTTAAATTTCTTTCCTGCTATGTTTATATTTTTTGCTCTTTGATATTTTGCCTCTTTTAAATAATCATGCATAGGTCTATAAACATCACCAAAACTTACACCTGTAATTCTTTCTTTATATTCTCTTGAATATTGTAGACAATATATAACATCAAACTCTGGTAGAGCATTCTCATATTCCTCTGGTAAGAAAGCGTCTGGTAATTCATAAATAAAAGGTTCTTTATATTTAACTTCTCTACCAAAAACATAAAAAGTCCACTCGGGATATTTTGTCTTTAACTCTCTTAAAATTGTAGATTTACCCTCTCCAGGTAATGCATAAATTAATATTCTTTTATGTCTTTTCATCATATTAGAAATGTTTCTAATATGCATTAATTTTTCATCTAACATATCTTATAACTCCTTTTTAGTTTTTCACTCCTATACAAGATCGTACTTGTGCCGGACGCCATGTTCCATCTTGTGTATGTTGATGTATACCATTAGTGGAAATTGGGTGATAGTGATTTGGTTCTGAACCTTCACCTGATCTATCTGAAGTACCAACATAAATTGTAGGTCCATCAACAGGTGCACCTGTCATACCACCATGGTTGTGGTTACCTGATTGTTGTAAACCCCATATTGTCCATGCACCACCCATTACACCTACTGCCCATGGTGCAGCAACTAAAACAAGCATTCTATCATGTTGCGCTGTACTCATTGTCCATCCAGTTGGTAGTGGATAAAGTGTAAATATTAATTTTGTACCACTTACAAATAAATCGTCTGTTATAGTACATTTTTTCCAAGTTGATTCTGTCGCTACATATATATGTTGATCAACAGTATTATATATAACTCTACCCTCACTACTTGCGCCACCATGTGTGGGTAAACCAGCAGTTCTTTGAACGAAAAATTTACTTTTTGATTCTATACCATAAAATTTCATGTTTTAACATACCTCACCGCTATAAATTTTTTCCACGCTGGACGCCAGTTTCCATCAAAAGTATGTGTATGTAAACCATCTGCTGTCATTGTATGTATATGTGAGTCTTTTGAACAATCACCATAAATATCAGATTTACCTACAGGTCTGTCTTCCACAGCAGGTGATAAAGTATGATCATGTTGACCAGCAGTAGAAAGTCCCCATATTGTCCACGAACCATCTGTTATACCAACTTCTCCTGGTATTCCTGTTATGTAAATACACCTACCAACATAAGAACTTAATATATTCCATCCTGTTGGTATTGGATATGACCCCATAATAGCACTTGTATTGGTTTGAAACACATCTAAATAACCATTTAATTTAGTATAACCACTGGCATCACCAAAAAAGATACCGTTATCTGCTATTGAATAGAACATTTTTCCTATTTCATTAGCATCCCAACGAAGACTTGAATTTGATTCAATCGGTAATTTGAATGACCCTCTAATATCTACTTCATGAAATTTCATATTTTAATTTCTCCCTTAACCATTATAAGTACCAACAGTACCATAAATTAATGCTGGACGCCATGATCCATCAAAAGCATGTGTATGTGCTGGGTCATATGCCATACTATGTCTATGTTCTTCTTTTGATAAATAATAGTTTCTATCTGATTTACCAACATCTTCATCTGAAGATGCACGAGTCATACCACCAGGTGCATAGTGATTGTGATAAACATTTTGAGGATTCATACCTGTTATTGTCCATGAACCACCAACATCTCCAAGACCATTTTGGTCAGCATTAAGAAGAATCATTCTATCATTAATATCATCAGTCCATAATGTCCAGTTTGTTGGTAAAGGATAACTCATAAAAATCATTTTTTGTCCACTATTTAATAATGATGTTGAACCAAATATTTCTTCCCATCTACTATTACCACCATACCATAATGTATCGGTTTCTTTAGCATATACTAATTTACCTAAAGAGTTGGCATTATATACAACATTTGTTATTCTGGCTGCTCGTTGACACCAAAAAGCGCCACGCATATCCATCTTACCATAAATTTTCATTTTGATACCTCTTATTTTTATATAAGAACTTAGCCTGTATAATCTTTAGAATAAAGACTATCAATCCGTGAGGAACGCTTGTCAGTCACTAAGTTTATGTTTACTTTCAATCTCAGTTTTTATCTTACTTAAATCATGGTTTAATTGAAACCATTTTAATATTATTCTATCTTTTAATTTAGAATTTTTTACTTTCAAATCATCTATATTTATATCTTCTGATATACAAAAATCAAATTTAAATTGGCCTTTATAAATTTTTCTAAATTCTCTATTAAAATCATTAATCTCTTTTATAATATCTCTTTTAAGATCATACTTTTCTTTTAAATTTTGAATAAAGTCTTGGTATTTGGCATCCTTTTTTACAAGGCCAATTTTGAGGTTTTTTACTTCATCAATATCTTTTAGATATTCAGTTAATCTCATTCTATTTTATATCTTAATACTTTATCATTATTTACAACACCATATATACCATTGAAAAAGAATACTATATTATTCCTAATAACAGAATTTGCATTTTTTAGTGTTTTATCAAAAGAATCGGATAATTCTGTCCAAGTATTTGTTAATAAATCAAATTTCCAAATAGTTTTACTTGTTGATACACCACCAAAAACATATAAAGAATTATTATATGTATATATAGAGTGACCAAAAAATGCAAGAGGTCCACCAGTTGATGATAATAATGTCCAAGTAGATGTACTTATATCAAATTTCCATAAATCATCAGAAGTGGTTTGACCACCATAAGTATAAATATTACTTCCACTTATTGTGGATGACATAAACATACCTGTTCCTCCATCTGCAGATGAAACAACCGTCCAGGTATCACCAGAAATATCATATTCTATAGTATCATATGTGTATGCATTTTTTACTACATCAAATCCGCCATGAATATATAGTTTATCATTATATACTTCCATTATACAAATATATCTACCGTGACCTGAGTAGGTACTTACTGTTGATAACAAATTTGTAGATGTGTCATAAACATATAAAATATCATCATAAGATGAATTTGAACTGCCAAAGAAATAAATTTTATCATTATTTATTGCTGTTGCTTTATGTAATCCTATTGGTAAACTTGACGCTGATGTTATTAATGTTGATGTATTTGTATCAATATTAAATTTACTTTCTTTCCATGTATTATTATATGTATCATTATGAAAAATAAAGACTTCATTATTATATAATTCACATAAATTATAAGCGCCTGAAAATTCTAAAAATGATTTTGCTTTTTCTACATTATCATATGACCAAGTATCACCTATAATATCATAAACTTGCATATATGTTGGACTTAAATAACTACCATCACCACCACTATAAGTATAAAGTTTATCATTATATTCAATTAAATTAGTATAAACCGCATCAGATAATAGATAATTATTACTATAACTCCAACTATCACCTGTAATATCATATATCGCAACTATTAAGTTTGAAATTAATGTTGTTGTTAATCTGGAACCGGTTGTCATATAAATTTTATCATCATAAACAACTGCTTTTGTATTTGTTAAATAATGTTCACTATTATGTGTTAAAGCCGCCGACCAACTATCACCTGTAATATCATATGATTTTAATGCACTTGTATTATGTGCATATAATTTATCATTGTGATAAACCAACCAATCAGGAGACGTTACATCACCGGTTGATGATAATAATGTCCAATTATTTGAACTCATATCATATTCATATAAATTAGGTGTAACAGTTGTGGTAAGATAACCTCTATAAGTATAAAGTTTTTCATTATTAGAAGTAAAAGTAGCTCTGTTTAATGCTAATACACCACCAGTTGATATTTGTGTCCAAGTATCTGCTGATATATTATATGACCAAGTATCTGAATAATAATTAGTATTACCATCTCTACCACCATGAACATATAATTTACCATTATAATAACCTGCAACAAAATCATAACGCTCTGGTCCAGTTGTTGATATAATTGTAAAGGTTTTATCAATATAATTATATTTGGAAATATATCCATTATCATCCATTGTATTAACACCCATTACACTTACTTCTTTTTTACCACCATAGATATACATTTCATCATTATAATTAAAAGAAAAATGATGTGATGTTGGAAATGCATCATCATCCTTTTCAAAAACCGAAGGTACTTCTGTTATAACACTTGGTTCATCTATTTTATATTTAACTATATCATCAATATTTGTACCACCAAATGAACCACCATAAGTATATATAGAACCATTACTTAATATACTTGATGTATTGTTTAAATATATATTACTAAGTTCTTCACCAAAAATTGATGATAATTGTGTCCAAGTATTGGTTAAAATATTATATTTCCATGACTCACTATTTAAAATTCCACCAAAAATATATAATGATTCATTATATAATTTCATTTTTGATGCTGCATTAGTTGGTCCTGCAGTAGATACAAGAGTCCAAGTATTACCTGAAATACTATATGACCATGTATCATTTAAATATGAACCTTTTGTACCACCATGTAGATACATTTTATTGTTATATAATACAGATGGTGCAAAAGATACAGTTGGTCCTTCTGTAGATATAAGAGTCCAAGTATTACCAGAAATATCATATGACCATGTTTCGTCTGTATAAGTTGATGTACCTGTACGACCACCATGTACATATAATGTATTATTATGTATTACAGAAGTTGGTGCTCGTCTACCCACAGAAGTTGGTAAATTTGCAAGTTGAACCCATGTTTCAGTTAAAACATCAAAAGAAAATAACTTATATGAATAA
>Ga0209704_1000002_pt1 | contig 102082 bp, 180 predicted proteins | sample PPLLaktember2015_FD_187258 | JGI IMG/M metagenome (GOLD analysis project Ga0209704, IMG submission 187258) | Freshwater sediment microbial communities from Prairie Pothole Lake near Jamestown, North Dakota, USA - PPLs Lake P7 Core (6) Depth... | ecosystem: Environmental > Aquatic > Freshwater... | reverse complement strand
GTAGTGGAAAACGTTCGTAAGGTTATGTCTTCGCTTGATGACGTGGGCAGGTGGTACCGTAACCGAAAAATCGAGGGGGACGCCCCGCCGGAAATCTATCAGAAGGCAGTTCTTGTCGCTAAGTTCTTTAGCATGGATCCTAGTGAGTTATTGGATCGCCCAGTTGCAGACCCGTCTACCACAGTGCATGTCTCGACTGGTTAGGTGACCTTGAACTCTCTCTAAATCGGTATTCCTTCTGTCCCAGGGTAACTAAGTGTGGCTAACTTCGCTGACTCCAAAAAGATCGAAGAAGCCGCAAGAGGGATTAGCCTGCGCCAGATAGCTAACCCCATCGGTGACCCACTCCCCATCAAAAAGGATCCTATCCAGGACCGCTTCAAGAACCACCTGCACCTGGTCACCCTGGAAGCCAAGTTCGCCCTCCGGAAAATGTCCCTCATCTATGACCTCAAAACCTTAGAGCACTTCGGATCTATCGGCCTGTGGAACGCCTGCACGCGCTTCATTGGCGACGAGGCCACCTTCCCCTTATACGCCCGTCTCCGTATCCGAGGCCAAATCTGGGACGAGATTCGAGGTGAAGCCGCCCTACCACGTAGAATGCTCAAGGCCAAAAACAAACCCCGGTTCAATGACCTCGACGAGGTCCTACTCGCTTCCCACCGCTCTTCCCCAGATGACGTCGTTTACTTCCGAGAAGTCTTCCAACAGGTCGACTCCGTCCCCCTCCGTGACCGAGAACGCCAAGTCCTCGAAGCCATCGCCCTCGGCGACCGCCTCCTAGACATCGCCCTTGCTTGGGGTACCACTGAACCCCGAGTCAGCCAAATCAAAACTCGAGTCATCACAAAGATCAAGAGGGCGCTTGGAACAGACTTGTGCAGTGTTGGCCTAGTCTCTTGACAATTGGGCTCGTGAAGAGCGAACCTCTGAATGGTAGTATGCAGAAGATTGTCCACATCATCTACCACAAGGATAAACCCCTGGAGGAGATCCTGCGACTTGCAAGAGAGCGAGGCATCGAACTAACCAGTGAGGAAGTACTGCAAGTAATCTCACCAGCTCAGCAAACGAGGTACGAGCGAATACTGAAAGAGTTCGATCAAAGATTACTGGAAGAGGATGGAAGAGGGCCTGACCAAGAAGACGCGCATTAGCATCTTTAGGGCTTCATCGGTCCCTACGATCATGGACACCACCTAGGCGATCTCCAGCACAACGGGCACATAGCACCATGCTGCCATCCCTTCTACACAAGGAACAATAGTTAAAGATACCCGCTGGTTAGGTCAACACTAAGCTAGCTTCCAAGTCAAATCCGACAGCCTCGTGTTGTCGATCTCTTTGCATGTGCTAGATACGCGATACCAACGTGGTCAGACTTTCCCCAGCAGACGAGATTCAGATCCTCTCGGCCAAGATGGTCGAGAAAGCTCAAGAACTCAAGCAAGCTGAGGAGCGGTTCAAGCTCGAACAGCAGACCCGCACTCAACAGTTCCGGGAGTTGCAGAGTCAGATAACAGAGCTATCTGACCGGCTAGTGGAGCACTATACCGAAGACTGGGTCGAAGTCCCTGTAGTTCCGAAACATGACACCTCGGGCACCAAGGCGGCACGGTTGAAACGCCTCTATGAACGAAACCCCCGACTGACAATAGCCGAGGCAACTCGGGAGCTCGAAAATGGGCGCGATGATCCGGCTGCCCAAAAGAGAAACGCCACTCGTAACTACCTCACCAAGCGAGGTGAACTGCAAGAGGCGGAGGATGGCAGTTGGACCGTTGCTCGAGGTGTCGCTCCCTGTCTCGAGAGGAGCGGCCCCGAAGAAAGAACTTGCGTGAGCGACGAAGTGGAGCGACATCTAAGCATCGATCCACTTCACTAGTGGTTGTTGACGGGCCACTTGCTGCTCAATGTGCCTTTTTCTCTGGATAGGATCGTGGTGGTTCGTTACGCTGGAGGAGCGGTCCAGGTCGCACTCTCTTGTCTTTCCCTACTACCAAGACATCCTTGGGATTTAGTCCAGAACTGCGGGCGCTTTTCGCCATCCCGGACACTGTTCCAGAGGTTTTACTTAGGTTTGTATCGCCAAGGGCATCGGACAAATCCTTCCAAGAGATCCCCTCTTGACCGTTATTCCTCACCAAGCCCAAGACGGTCTTCATCCTAATAGCTCGAAAGTCATTCCGACCCACCAAGGCTGAATGGAAGGTGTCCCACGCCCCATCAATCGAAGTTTCCGGTGTCCGCCTGACGGCCAGAGTGCGTTGCAACTGAGTAAGCCGACCCGCCTGGAGAGCCTGTTCATAGGCGACCATCTCCGTTGCAGTGTCAACCTCTATAGTTCCATCGAGTAGGATTCGAATTGCCATGGTAGGGAGGACTATAAAGCACTACAAATCCTTGTCGTCAAGGCCCCATATGGGGCCTATGTGGGAATATCGTACCCCGTAGGCGGACGGTAAGCTCGTATTCAACGTGTCAATGCACGGTACTTGGCTGCTACTTTCGCGACGAGCCCCTGGAAGTCCACCTTGAAACTCGCAACAGGAGGCCGACTTTCGGGGTCTTCATCAATGGTGACCGGATAGTTCCCGTCACCACCAAACCCCTTGATGAACACGGCTGCTGGTACCCCGTTGGTAAAGTAGAGCTGGTGACGTCCAGCCTTACAGGCCCGGCGATACCCGTCATCAGTCAAATCAGGATGCTCCCCTGTCCCCCAATGCCTCAAGTAGGCAGGGTCAATCACCAGCAGGGTCCCGGAGTCAACACCGACGGTTCCAACCTGCTTGGCTGCATATCGAGCCGCTACTCGTAGGACTAGGTGATCAGAAGGCTCACGTTGGGTCATCACTTGGTGGGTTTGGACAAAAAGATTCTCATGCTTTGCTTCGGTGTATCCTTCCACAAATGCAGAAAGCCTACGAGGCAGGGTTGGCATTCCATTGAGTGGTTCACCGACGTGTGATGCAGTTTCACCAAGTGATTCAGATGCAGACAACGAGCTGTGCCTTGGTCTCAAAGAGGATTCGGACATGAATGAACTTGACACCACCTCGGCAACCCCCTCATCAACTGGTGAAACCAGTTGATGAGGGGGTTCGCTCCTTCTTGCACTCCCGGCGGACGGTTGCTGTCCACTCGGCGACTCCAGTCCCCAAAAGCAGAAGAACCCCCTTTCGGGGGTTCCCACACCGGATCTGAGACCAAATTGCCAAACCCGACCTCAGACTCGTCAACGTCAATCTGGAAGGATTGCGTCTCAAAGACTCTCCCTCCATTTCGGCTGCCATGCAACTAGATTTTACTGACCAACTCCAAAAAATCCGGTTAGCTCCCACCCTCATCGGCTGGAACGTTTCGTTCGCTTTTCATGACTCTCTCTGAGAAGTTTGCAGACGTAGGCCGTGCAATCTTTGCCGTAATTAGGCTCACCTTTTTGCCGCAAAAACACCTGAACACTCCGAAACTCTCGTTCGAATTCCTCGGGATTGGCAATATATCGCCGCATCCATTCATTAAATGCCCACTGCAAATCACCAACGGTAAATGTTGTATCTGCGACTTGACTAGCTCTGCGGTTTGATACCTTTGCAATACGTTTCATGAATTCCTTTCAACTTGAGTGATCCGGATAAGCCACTCTGCTTCCGAGCATTTCCCTCAACAACTCTTGGCTCGGCCAGCTGCTCTTTCATATACGAACACGGTGTCCAATCGCCCCTTAGGATGTGTTACCCGTAGACTATCGTTCCCCAGCGTGATGACCTTCCCACGCTTCGCCCCCACGTACTTGGACGACGCCTGAACCTCAACCTTCAGCTTCGATGGAACCACCCCAGCCGGCTTCGACGAGTCTTCCCTCTCCGGGACCACCTCCACGACTACCCCTATGCCCAGGTACCCACAAATCGACCTCACCGAGTACGCCACCTTGTCCCCTACCCGGATCGTTTGCCCTATCAGATCTTTCATGACTGTGAGTACACCAAAAAGCCGAACCTTTCAGCCCCCCGTAAGGAGCACACCCAACCCCCTCGAGCCCTCGTAGAATCTTGTTGAGAACTCGGGAGGCTCGTGCGTAAATAGTCTGCATGACGACCCAGTCCCGCGAGATCCCCTACTGCCAAACCCCAGAGCAGAAGAAATACCTGCCGCTTTTCGACTTGTGTGCCCCAAAGGATAACTGGAAGACTGCCATCAACACGATGGTGAACCCTATGGACCTGACTGAGCTCAATGCCTCCAAGCAGGACTTGGCTGACGCGGTTGAGTTCGTCACAGGTTCGAAAGCCACCATCACCCGCGAGGGTAACAACTACCGCGTAGTTGCTGACGGCTACTACGCTGCCTGTGGAGCTTGAAATGGACGTAACTGACATCATGCGGGAGCACCTACGGGTGAACCTCGCAAAAGGTTACACAAGAGATGCCAGTGATCTGGCTGCTTATGCCACGGCCTCCGGTGTCCTGGGAGATCTGAACAAGCTAGTGATCCTAGCTTCCGATGTTTTGAATGAAGCCGGATACTGCGAGTGTGGAGTCAAGTTCAGTGCCGGATCCGAATGCTCATCTTGCGGTAGGTTGCTCCCAAAAGGACACCGTGCCGTTCGTTGATCTGGTTGCCAAAGTACCATCCTATTACGTCTAAAGGTCTAAGATAAACATTCTTTGTCCGCCGTACTTGACCCCTCGGTCGCAACAAAAGCTACCGGCTCCCCAAGGACAATATCTTGAACTATCCCCTCCAGGGCCTCGTACCCCCGTGAGAGATGCGCCTTCTCATCTTCGGAAAAGTCCCGTCCAAGAATCTCCTTGCACCCAGAACGTACCAAAAGGGCCAGCTTGGTCAGTAATGCTTCTACTTGGTCAGGGGCAGCTAGATCAACCGGCACCCCCACAGGAGTGTACTCATAGACCCGCCCTCCTATCGTCATCACCGATACCGGTGGCTCCGTTCGAGCTTCCAAAAGTCGTCCGTCAGGCGCTATGTGTGCGTAAATCTTCGGTAGAGTCATGGCTAAGGTTCCTGTCGAACACGTCCTTGAAGGTCGGTTTCCAAAACCTGGAACGTGTCCCCATTGTGGTCACTACTCGAAGACTCGTGCTTAAGGGCCTGGCAGAAACCCGGCAACCACTCCTCTGGGCCTTCAAGATTGAAGAAGTCACCAAAGTATCGTGCCACTCGAAGATGCTCTTCAGAAAAAAGACCCCCTTCCTGATGGGAGAGGCTCAGCTCAAAGAGCTTCTTGTGGTTGCTCCGATACTCGCTCTTAACAAGCTCGATCCCCTCACTCGTCAGGTCCCACATGCACTTGCAAGATCCCTTTTCGATCATCTAACAACATACACCGGGCTTGGTGGCAGCACACCATGGCGAGTCAGCTCAGGTATCACGTTCTCTCCAAGGACTCATGAGCAATAGCGGCCGGAACCACTCGTTCCGCCCGCCTAGACATCGTTGGTTACTTGGCCGATAATTATCGAGTTTCCAAATTTTAAGCCACCATACTACATTTCGCGATCCGCGCACCTTCCCCGGACACCGAATTTTTAGCCGCCGGGCCACTTTTTGAAGGTCCCACCCTGTCTTCCACGGGTCCCCTTTTGACCCCAACCCCATGCTTACAATCGGAATTATCCTGGATTCCCCAACCCCTCACCGCGCCGTAGGCGCCTTGACTTGAGGCCTCGTCCGAACCCAAACACTCCCTTGAAATTCAAGTTTTCTCATAAACTCGAGCAATATCACGAACTCGAGTTCTTACCTTTCACCGCGCCGTAGGCGCCTTGACCGGTCGGACAGGATAATTCTTCTACCGCACCAGTAGATCTCGTTAACTGAATACGCCCCGAAACCCTCTGGGCCGGGCGGCCAGGGGATAATCAATCGAATTTCTACTAAAAGTTCAACACACAACCTGCGCTTCGCGCGTGTTTCGTGCCATTATTGACACACAGTTCACACACAACTCATATGCATTGTGTTGATTGTGTGTTGCTCTTGTTTGATTGTGTGTAAGGCAGGGCACAATGTGCCCTGCCTTACACATAGAGTATAGGAAAATAGCATGCCAACGAGAGGTTGGTAGCACCGAGGGCCGAAATACTAGGCAGAGTAGTAGGCTAGCTGGCCATACCTACAGCAGGGTTGCGAAGCACCAGGCTAAGGTGGGGGCGTAGAGCTGAGGATGGAATAGGACAAGGGCGACAGGGCTGGAAGTAGCCTTGTCGCCCTTGTCGGTGCACTAGTCAGGTTTGTTGTTGTGGTACTTAGGTTAGAAGTCCTGACCAGTAGACCATTTGAGACTCCCCTAGGGAATCGAACCCTATCACCCGACATTGCATCTGAGACATCGTCCGCTGGTCGGGTACGCTCCCTCTGAGGAATATACCTCTTACGTTACAGGAGCCTCATTCGGTCATGGCCAGTATTACGCATGAGCTTGGATGGACTCAACGTCTTTCTTAGTGCCGGGTCACTTTCCTGCTCCAATGGAGCGGTCCCTCCAAGAGGGCGGACCGTATTGGGGGTTGGAGCAGCTGAAAGAAAAGTTGATCAAAGTTGATCAAACCAGATTAGCTTGACATTTTCTCAGGACTGAATCAAGGTTCGTGGACTCAGGCAACTAAACCCGAAAACCAAGGGAAGACCTGAGATGATCCTTGAAAAGCAAGTCTAAGTGGTTCGCAACACGAAAGACTTGCGCCGAAGGCGCAATGTCGTTGTCCTTGTTGCGGTAAAAGACTTGAGGAATCAAGAAAAGAACCAACTTTACGTAGGTTTAACGTACCCATAGTTTAGGGGAAACGTGGAGATCTATGATCTCTGAAAGCCTGTGGAGAACCCTCTAACGGCGGAACGAGGGAAACTTCGGACTACGAGTTATGATTCGTTGAAGCAGGAAGTGAACATCAAAGCTAACTTTGAGTAAGTTTCACAGAACGGTGTTCACGTAGGAAAGCCTTCCAGGCGGACCGGCGTCGCAGCCTGGCCTTCTCTGGGACAAATCCTAGGAAGAACTTGTATTCAGCAGAGCTTACCCCTGATACAAGTGACATAAGGCAAGCTTCGCACCTACGTGTCGTAGGTGTAGATGCAGTCAAGTGTTCTAGGGGGTAGGACTTTGTCATTCCACAGAGGCCTCTTGAGGCACCTCTGGCGAACGCATGGGCCACACTACGCCTTGGTAGGATGAGCCAGGCGTAGTCATCGAGGTTCACTACCAGGTGCATGGTGGGCTTTAAGAGGAGTTCTTACGCTTGGGTAGGGGCCTTCGATACTCGGTTCCGGGGTAGGGATGCCTTCCCACTGTATGCCATGAGCCTGAGGCCTTGCTATAGACAGGGAGCCATGAGCCTGAGGCCGTAAGATACTCGTCGTGCCAGCGTAGGATGTCTCTCTAGGATAGCTTCCGGTAGCGGGTCACCAGAACTTCCTCGTAACCCTTCCCATCGGAAGTGATCTTAGTGATCCGCTTGCCAGCGTCGTCAGTGAGGTAGAGCGTAGCCCCCAGTTCCAGATCGGCCTCGGCTGCCTCACACTTACGAGCGAAGTCCGAGCCGTCCAATACCAGGCAGCGTCCCTTCCGATCCCTCTTCAGGAGTGTCCCCTTGGACCATTCGATGAAGAGGTTCCGGTTGAGCTCGTGGACTTTCTTGGTGGGCTTCTTGCGAGGCGTTGGCATGTAGGTTCTCTGCAATCAAAGTATCAGGGTTGGAGGTTGGAGGGCACTTCAACCCCCTGTGGAGTGGCTCCGGAGGGGGTTGGCTGGTACTGGTTTTGCAACCTTCACTCGAACTCGGTAGCGTCCACGAGCTTGTAAAAGTTGCCCTCGAAGGCGTTCACCTTGGAGGCGTTCGCCTGGAGGAAGTCCTCCACCGCCTCCGACCAGCCCGTGTCATGGGAGACTAGGAGCTTCCAAGGGGTCTCACCCTTGGTATAGCCCTTGCCCTTCGAGGGCATCATCTCTTGGGCTTCCTCGTCCCACTCCATATCCTCGAGTGGGATTGTATTCCAGCGCTCTCGTGAGTAGACGTTGACGTAGTTGTGGGAAGCGTAGAGGGCTAGGTCGACGTAACGGTGACCCTCTTCCTTGTCGGAGTTAATGGAGGTCTTGAAGCTCACCACGAAGGCCTTGGGGGAAGGCTTCTTGGCTTGCCACTTCCCACACATGCTGGTGAAGGTTGCGCAGAGGGCCTCGGCTAACAAGTGTTGAAGTGACATGAACCTTATTACGCCTGAGGGCGGGTGAAACTCAACCGGGGAGCGGTCTACGAGCCCTTCTTTTCCTCGTAGAGCTCGAGGGCCCGATTGCGAAGAGCTATGCGGAGCGATTCGATTCTCCCGTGGCTCATAACGGTACTCATGTGCTCGAAGAGAGTACTTGAGTCGGATTCCGTTTCGAGGGCTCGGCAGGCGGATTGGAGCTGAACCATGAACTCCTCGATGACCCCAATGACCTCACGCCGGGAGTCGATCACTACCAGGGTGGCCTCGTAGGACTCCCTGCCCCCTACCTGGGTGGAGTGAAGGGTGACGAGCCCCTTTCGCTCGAGGGCCTTGGCTGTCGTAATCTCGGAAGGTAAGACCTCTACTGACCTGTTACCCTCAGATGAGAGAGCCTGGATAGATCTCAGTAAGGACTTTTGCGAGTTGGTGAGCTTGGTCACTTCACCAAGTACTCCAATCCAGTTGACTTCCAAAGATGCGCGTATGCCCCATGAGTGAGCAGAATTCGAACCCCCTCCTCGAAGGGGACCACCGCATCCTGGACCCCGCTTGCCGAGTACCCCCGAGCAGGGGACCACGTAGCCGTGAGCAGCCACGCTTTCGCCCCACGATGGTACGCGGGGAAAACCTCAACGAAGTCATACCCGCACGAAGACCGTCGGTCTTCGTAGGTTCCGACACACTCTTCTCCCACGAGAAGGGATCCGTGCACCGGCGAATCCTCCTCTTGATCAACGGGGCCGCAATTCCGTAACGTCGTTTTCTCGATGAACTTCACTTCGATGTCTCCCACGGTTCCGACTACGAAGGTCAGGAACTAAACCCCTCCCACTAACCACTACAGCTAGTCAAGGACCCCACTACAGCTAGTCAAGGAGGGGTTTAGCTTCTGACCTTCGTGCCTATTATTACGCGCGAGGAGGTGGACCCTCAACCAGGTTCTTCACTTTCTTTCTGGGATCCCAGGTAGCGGTTGTAGCCCTAGAAACTCACGTAACGCTTGGATTAGCCTCATGTTGTCCGGATCCTGTGCCCGCTCATGCTGCTTCCTGAGCCGGTCCCTCTCCCGAAGATCCCCAGCAGGATCCCCAGGACTCTCCCTCTCCAATAGGCTCTTCTCCTGACGAGATATCGGTGACATCGTACCCCCAAATACACCTTTAGCCCGTTTCCAAACTCAATCTGTCGGGGGTACTTCAGGACGCTCCCGATCTTTGAGCCATTGGCAACCGGAGGCGGTGATCCTCCAAATCCAGATAGCTTTCATGCTGGATGACAGGTGGACGTCTTTTCTGGCGTAGGCCAGGCCGAGCTCTTCGGCGATGGAACAAGCCTCTGCGGACCCGCTAGGTAGGTTGGGGGACAGGATGTCGTGACCTCTGAGTACGATTAGGAGGGCCGCTATCTTACTTTCGTACTTGGTTAGGTCCATCGTGAATACGGCTCACCCCGTTCTGGGATGTATTCTAACTGGGGTGGGTGAGGGTGTCCAGCTAGTCCTAGGAGATGTAGTTAATCAAGTAAATGCACTTTTAGCCCGTTTCCAATCAATTGCTCCGAAAGCAAAGGGATTCAGGCTGAGATTTGAGCTACTTGTCCTACTTCGGTTCCGTTTAGGTCGTTTCAGCACTCGGACTCGGGCGTCCCTCGTAGCCTGTGTTTACCTACTAAGAGGAAGGATTGGCTCATTCCAGGGAACAGAGATCGTCAGCTTACTTTGACCTAGCAGGGCCGGTTCGGCCTAGCTGAGGCATGGTATCTTCATCTAGGATGAGTGTCGTAGGAGGTTCACTCTGCCTCGCTAACCCCAGAAGGAAGGCTCTGGGCCTGTTCGGGTGCTGGGCAAGATGAACTTACGACCCCCGGAGGATACCTCAGGGCGGTCAAGTGGTCAAGAGGAGATACTTGTTGGCTGACCTTCAGGGCGGTCAAGTGGTCTCCTCATACTACACGTAGACCAAAATCGTGTTCATTACTATAGATTCGAACGTGCTTGATACTTACGTGTAGGCAACCTTAGCTTTCGTATCAATAGTAACGAACGTGAGCAAAAACTACATGTAAGCGAGTGCACTGTTCGTATCAATAGTAACGAACCACGTATTTGCTTACATGGATAACGAGGGAGTGACCCAAGTCTGTGGATCACTCCCCCTATCTCTTGAACTTAGGTCAAACCGTACGAGTAATCTTGAGGTTCTTGTTCTGGTCGACCTCTACCCGGTAACGTCGGGTCCCGAGCACCACCAAGTGACGACCCGGAAGGATCATGGCCTTCTGGCTCAGCCCAATCGTCATGTGGAAAACCTCTTTCGAGGCTCCCACTCGCATCCCCTTTGCGTTCTTCTTTACTTGGATTCCAAGCACCACCTGATGGTCTTCATTCGGCATGCCCAGTATTACGCATAAGGGCTCAGAAACTCAATCCTTCGTGGGGAGAACTTCTGTCGGAGGGACTTCAGGATGCTCTCGCTCTTTGAGCCAACGGCGACCAGCGTCGGTGATCCTCCATACCCAGATAGCCTTGTCCCTTGACGTTAAGGTGAGGTCTTTTCTGGCGTAGGCCAGGCCGAACTCCTCAGCAACGAAGCAAGCTTCTGAGAACCCAATTGGTAGCTGAGAGGACAGGACTTCGTGCTCCCTAAGTAGGTTTAGAAGGGCCGTCACCTTGCTCTCGTACCTTTTTAGGTCCATGGGGACCTAATACCCCGTCTCGGGGCGAGACAGTCCAACGAAGTCAGACGTTCCTTGGGTCCAACTCCCCTACCACGTAGAGGGCCGTCGGACTTATGTGCAGCCAGGTGTTCCCCACCTCAGCCTTGAGATCACGAGCGTACTCGGGGTCGTACCCAGGCTCATGGGGATCGGTCCAAGAAGCGAGCCGGTTGACGGCTACCCGAGTCTTGCCCTTGCAGTGAGGGCAGTGGCACTCTTGGACTACGAACTGGTCAAGGCCCGCTGAACCCGTGTAGAGGCCCGCCGAACGTAGGAACTTACCTGTGTAAGCCACCTTGGTCCCTGGTGGCATATCTCGTTGGTTCATGGCTATCAGCTCACACTGTAAGTGAATAGCGAACCTTTTGCTTCGAGAGTGGTTTTTGACACGAGAGTGTCATCGCTCAACTCCCAAAACTTGGGAGTCGATCCGACAATCGTGACCAAGGTTCCAGGAACCTTGACAGTTCCAGAAGGGTACGAGAGGCTACGGCGGCGTTTTACGAGTTCTGAGCCAACCATGAGTTCCGTCTTCATGCCCTCTATTACGCGCGAGGGTCCAAGAACTCAACTTTTTTGGGTCCGTTCTATTTGGTGCGCGTGATGAAGACTGCATCAAGCACGATCTTGACGCAGTAGGTCTTACCAAGAACCTCGTAGTGGTACTCCCCATCTAAGAATTGCGGGGGCTTATTCAACGGCTTGGTCTTGTCTACCCGCATTCCCTTAATGTGGGGTGTGCAGAAGGCCCAAACATCCTTCTCGGCCCTCTCACCTGCGCTACAGAGGAGGCACCGAAGGTCTCGGCCTGCGAAGTGATCAACAATGCTCTGCGCGAGCTGGGCAACCTTGAGCCCGAATTGGAGTCGGGCGATGATTTCCTTGGGCGTGTCTAAAGCAAAAATTGGCTCAACTAGGGTGACTCTGACCTCCAAGGGAACGTATTCATTCCCCTCGGCGTCCTTGGTCACTTGGTTCGGGATCGCAAGCACCTCCGTATAGATGGAGCAATCCACCCCCTCGGCCTTGAAGGTAACGCTGGTCTCGTGGAGATGAGCCGTGGCCCCTTCGATGGCGAGACCCCAGACAATGTGCTTGAGCTCTTCCTTGATATCGTCTTGGTCTTGCATACCCCTCTATTACGCGCGAGGGTCCAAGAACTCAACTCTCTTTGAGTCAGTTCTATTTGATGCGGGTGATGAAGACTGCATCAAGCACGATCTTGACGCAGTAGGTCTTACCAAGAACCTCGTAGTAGTACTCCCCATCTAAGAATTGCGGGGGCTTATTCAACGGTTTGGTCTGCACACCCAGCATTCCCTTAATGTGGGGTTTGCAGAAGGCCCAAACATCCTTTCGGACCAGTTCCTGTTCCTTCTTGGCCCCAGGAATGAGAAGGTCCTGGGACTCCTTGTTACTTGGGTCTCGAAGCCAACGGTCTTCGGGACATGGCCAGTACTTTTGGACTCCTTCGACGGCCCCCTCCGGCGTATCCCCATTAGCACGTCCGAGAAAGTCCCCGTTACCGTTCACAATGTCGTACCACATCTGGTATTCTCCTTCCTCGAAGGACCTCCACAATGTGTTCAGCTCGCTGGGCTATCTTGACCAACGCGAGAGCAGCGAGCTGACAGTCTCGCTTGTCCGCTTCGACCGCGCACTCCACGCCACGATCACGAAAAGTGACCGACTTCGCGTTGGCAAAGAAGATCAAGTCCATGATGTGATTCGGACTTGCCAGGGAACGTAGCTCGCTGACAGTCCCTTTCTCGTGTTGGAACCGTGAGAGTGCAAAAACCGCATCATCTACCAATTGTTTCAACGAAATAGATGGAATGCCCCTTCTACCTAGCATTTGGTATACCCCTTCTAACTGAGCGAGATTGCTCAGTTTCAATCGCCTTCCAGCGGTCACTTCCTCGAGTTTCATGGGCCGCCCTCACCCACTGTTCTACTTGGGTTCGGGCTTTACCTTTACGGCGGCCAGCCTCCGTAAGAGCTGCATTGGTCGAGCTTCCCAAGGGGCAGCATCCTGTGAGCGGCAAATAACCATGTCCTTCCGATGCTTATCCTGGAAGGAAGCCGCGTTCAGTACTCCAAGTCGGAAAGCTAACCGGAACCGTGGTCCACTGAAGTGTAAACCCGGCCCACACTCGAGCAATCCCATGACAAACCGCAAGAAGCCCTCGTCAAACGTTCGGGTATTCAACGCATAGTTGAAGGTATCATAATCACTCAGGAGCCAATCAGCATCCTGGGCAGCCCGATCTCCAGCCACTGCCGTCTCCAGAATCGCCATACGAAGCTTTGGTTGAAGCTCTTGAAGCTCACACCACCATTCCTCCGGGTAGGCCTGCATCGAGGTCAACGCCTCGCCTATAACCGGATCTGCGGGTAGCGCTAAGAGCTCCGGCCCCCCAGACATCAATTGTTCCGAAAACTCTCCCATATTCACTCCTTTGCTGGGTTTCCACCCAAGATATCAAGAAAGTCCTGGACTTGTTGAGCCACCTCAGCCTCCTGAGCGTGGTCGTCAAGATCATCCAAAGCGTGGATCGCCGTTATGTAAGCCGCTTCGACGGCATCTCCTGGAAAGGCCGCCGCGATGGTAGCGTAGCCTGCCAGGTCATCGTCTGCATCAGAGGCCGCATCTCCCGCGACGATGAGTTCTTCCTTCGAAATAGCTTCACCCCGGAGCCATCGCTCCGCAATCTCGATCGCATGAAGTCCAGCAGGCCCGGGGCTGGCTCGCTTAGCTACCTTGCAGGCGAATGCAACCAACTGCTGTTGAGTCCCAGTGTGAATAAAATCCAGGAGATGAACGTTGTTCGACATGCCCATTATTACGCGGAAACCCGTGACGAAATTAACCAGAAAGCGCGCCTACTGAACCTGGACGATCTTCCCCTCATCCGTACAGTAGTACCGGACGAGAAGCTTTGGATTCCGCCGACTGTGGCGGACGAGCTCGATGGTGTCCGGACTTGACAGTGGGTCAAACCCGCAAACGGCGGAGACCACCTCCTCGAATCCCTTCTCAAGGGTCGGATACACGGGGGAGATCTGCTCGCAAGCAATCCCGGTCCGGATCATCCAACAAGGGCTGATCAGTCGCTTTGCCAACTTGCGGTGAGTTCTATGTGCCATGCCCAGTATTACGCGCGGGCAACACGAAGCTCAACCGGTTTTGGAGGGGCCCGCTTTGGCGCTTACCCCCTGAAGTTCGTTTGCGCGCTCAATCGAAGAAGGGGGTCGGACTTGACTCTCAGCGTTCTCGGCCTCTATGGCCTCAGCAATCGCTTGCTGGGCAGAATCCGACTCCGCGCCATAGGCACATTCGCGGAAAATCAAACGCATCCACGCGGGCCCACGCCCGGGGATATTCTGCACACGCCCAAAATGGGGGTTCTTCCCGTGTTCCCCGGCCGTAAGCCGGTAAGCTCCTGTATCGGTCTCGACCAGTTGCACGCCGTCGAGATCAACCCGCCTAATAGGGTACCAGCCATCTGGGATAGTACCAGCTGGTAGACTTTCCAGTGCCTCTAAATTGAATGTAGGCATATCCCTCCTGATGCCTTAAGCCCGCCCCAACTGAATGGGTTCGGGCTTAAGGCGTATAGTATGCATGTGATATTCATCACTTCCTCCTCACATACTTGAAAATGCACGGTCCGTGCCGTGCAAAACGTCGAGATGGATCGCTCGTACCAGCGACTCTCCTCCTGGCCCTCGACCTGGATAATCTGGCAGCTCCGGCTCGGATTTGGCGCACGGATGCCACCTGGCCGCAACCGAGGCCCACTTACACATCAGTGTGTCACTGTTGCGCAGTGCCCGTAACGCTGTCAATGCGACATACCAAAACGCAAACCATGCGCATAACTTCGTGTATTGTAGTCTTGTCATATCCCTCCTGACGCCTCAAGCCCGCCCCAACTGAATGGGTTCGGGCGGAACTATCTAGCGAGGCGGAACGATGTAGGTTGGTTCACCTTATGAGACTCTGCGAGCGATGAACCCAGCCGCTTCAAGAGTACCTAGCCACTCGTCTTGGGTACGCTCGGCTAGGACGCGCATAGGACCGTCTGGAGGAACCTCGATCAACTGCACGAACGGTTCTTTCGTGCAGCCCGGGCGCATCATGCGCTCGATGTCTCGAACCGCGGCCTCGAGCGAGTACCAGTACCGTCGCTTTCGAGCGCTGAGGGTCTCGCGCACGTCCGTCCAGGAAGTCCGTGGGTACTTGTACGTGTATTGTAGTCTTGCCATATCCCTCCTGACGCCTTAAGCCCGCCCCATAACATTCGCGTTCTACCGGACCTTGAAGAGCTGCCAATCCCCACGAAGACATGGGGGGATCACACTCCAGTTGCCATCCTGAAACTCCTCAAAGATGATCTGGTTCGTCTGTTCGACGAATCGGCACTGCATTGCCGGATGTTCATCCGTCTTTGGAGCCAGCCCAATGAAGTCGAAACCCATCGTTCGAACCATCCAGATTGTGGTCAAGTCGCCCATGCTCCCTATTACGCATGAGCCTACCCCGAACTCAACCAGATTCACCAGGTCTCAACCCGTACGACCCAACCTTTTGAGTCGAGCCACTCACGGAGGTCCTTCCAAGTTTCCTCTTCGATCGCCCCCTCCCGAAAGAAGAGTGCATCGAGCTTGTCGTGAGTCGACTCCCAGAAGTAGAGAGCGTAGAGGGCGTCAAAGGTCATGGCACCCACCGGAGGCTGGTTTGGGTGAAGTCGAGCTTTGCCGTCGGGGGCCCGCTTCTCCAAGATCACCTTCTGGTCGCTCCTGAAGGGCTGCCCGCCCTCGACCACCTCCGGAATGCCAACCCGCGACTCGAGTAAGAGGTCCGCAAGCTCCTCTCCTACATCAGCACGCAGGGCCATTAGGGCCCCGATCTGTTCGTCCAGCGTACGGAGGTGAATTCGTTTCTTCTCGATTCGTTCTTCGAGCTTCGGCATGGGGTCTCCACGTAGGGGTTGTGAGCAGTTGGTTTGAACCTTAGTTCGAACTTCCACCACTATGGTCACCAGATCGGGCTCAGGAGGGGTGATCTCTCTGGACTCTACCAGAGCGGCTTCATAGGTAGCATGCCTCTTTGCACCATGGCGGAGCGCCGACAACTCATCCGCCCTGTTAGCCCCCGCCCAATGAACCTCGTAACCGATTGTCAATGCCATGATCTCTACTACGCACGAGCTTTCCCCGAACTCAACCCCCCAAATACACCTTTAGCCCGTTTCCAGACAATTGCTCTAAAGCAAAGGGATTCAGGCTGAGAATGAGAGCTATTTGTCCTACTTCGTTCCTGCGGGCCGGTTTAGCTTCGGACTCGGGCGTCCCTCGTAGCCTGTGTTTACCTACTAAGAGGAAGGATTGGCTCATTCCAGGGAACAGAGATCGTCAGCTTACTTTGACCTAGCAGGGCCGGTTCGGCCTAGCTGAGGCATGGTATCTACATCGGATAGAATCTACATCTATAGGATCTACATCTGGTGTCTATCGGTTCACCTGTTACGACCCACCGAAGTAGGCGGCCTCAGGTTTCTTACCTGGCTGACCCCAGAAGGAAGGCGCTAAGCCTATTCGGGCGCTGGGCAAGAAGAACTTACGACCCCCGGAGGATACCCCAGGACGGTCAAGTGGTCAAGGATTTAGATGTGGCTAACTTAGAAGCCACTGATCTACCTAGCTCGGTTGGGACCAAAGTGATTCGGTAGCTACCCAAGGTCTCACTTTTGGACACATACTCAAGCTCGAGGAGCTTGAGAGCAGGCTTGTATTCCGGGAAACAACTCCAAGCTCGATATCCATCGTCAGTAACCTTGATGACTTCCTGAAGGACCCGGGCTTGGGCTGGGGATAGCTTCTTGCTCATGCACTCTATTACGCCTGGGCTCTAAAGAGATCAACCTTTGCTGGGCGGTTCTTTGAAGGAGAGCACGAGGACCTTCGCCGTTGGAACCTCATGGGGGTCGATCGATAATCGACCCCCATTGGAGGTCAAATCCTTGATCTCGTCGAACAGATCTTGTTGTTTCTCGCTGAGCTTCATTCGTTGACGCTCACGTGTAGTAGAAAGTCCCCTAGGGCCAGGACTGCCGTTTTCAGAGCTTGTCTCGCATGGGGTCCTAACAGGACCCCATGATTCGCCTGAACCTCATTGAGCATGTTGTTTGCCCAACGGGCAGCATGAGCCATAACTTCTAGGCGGGTTTCGGTAGACATGCTCTCTATTACGCGCGAGGGAGCCCGGGCTCAACCTCTCTTTCGAGGAAATCCCACCCCCCCTTCGAGACCAAGTTCCTCTAAGAGCGCTTTGGAGAACTTGGAGAGCTTGGTGGCCGTTCAGTCTCGGGTTCCTCGGGCCCCTGGTCTTTGAGGTAGATCTTGGCCGCCTCTACCTCGAGCGGGTCAAAAGATGATGTGTCCTGCTTGTGAAGCACGAGATGGGCTATTTGCCGGATTCTGTGACTGAATTCGTCCATACCCACCCCGAATAGCCCAGTTCTAAGTCAATGTCCAAATTTTGAACTCGAAAGTGTGTGGCTTACTCAGCTAACGCCCACTTGAGTGCCACTTCACAACCCGCTGGCATTTTGGCGGATGCTAGCCCGCCTCGGCTTTGTCGGAAACTGTTCCGAGCTTCCCATCGAACCTCTCGGGACGCTAGCCCTTGGTCGACCGACCACGCTCGGTTACAGCACTCGAGCACTTCCACGTAGTAGGTTGATGCTAGGGCCGCCGCAAGTCGACGTTGGTCTGCCGCTTGGGCTCGAAGAACCACGGCTCCCCTTCGGGCTCGACCGCCACTACGCCCTGAAGCTCGCGCCCGGGCCTGCCCCTCCAGCTCGATGGCAGCCTGGATCGCAGCTCGTAAGCGAGTCTCAATCTCCAGCTTACGAGCCGAATGAAGCTCGGCGTACGCCCTCTCGATCTTCCGATCTTGAAACAGTCGAGCCAAATGGGCCCGCCTCTTCTCCCGCCACTTCTCCAGGTCCGCGACGTAAGTGATGTCGCTGTCCCCACCGGGATAGTACGACTCTTCCGCGCGCGCAGTAGACCCTGCCTGCAGGGTCACCTCGCAGGACTTCCAGCGGCAGAACCCGTTGTCTCCGGACTCCACAGAAGGCCCCCGTGTGGCCCCGCCGGTCAACGTCAACCGGACGATCCCAATCCCCGACCCAAAGTAACTGTAACACTGGCAGTATAGTGTTAGTTTCTTCCCTGGACGTACATACTGTATCATGGTTTCTTCTCCTGCACGTCTATTACGCTTGAGCCTATCCTGAACTCAATTGGGAAAGATTACCTGTAATAGTAGAGGGATACTGAACCATCGTACCGTACCGACGCGTCCAACCAGGGGAGTCCCCCTAAGCGCCACTTGATGGCGTCGCATACGGTCCTAATACGCTTACTCCCCGTCTCATGAGTGGGGGTCCCGACCAACCAACGAATCAGTTTTTCTTTCATGGCTTCTCTTCGAACAGTGTACGATCATAACCAACTTGCATCACCGTACCATCCTGATGGTGCAGGTTGTAGGCGTGCCCCATCTCGTGGAGTACTGTGTAATACAAGTCAAACTCCCACGTGTCTCTATCCCGACGGTCCGTAATCCGGATCTCGTGCCACTCATACAACCCCTTGTGGTGGGTGTAGATGGCGTGATCCTTCCCCGGCAATACCCCTACCGGCACGATGCGAATCTTGTTGGCGCCCTCTTCCCGGTTCATCTGGGCGCACCAAGCACCACTCGTCGCTTCACACCAAGCGTCCGAGGCCTCCTGCATGATCGCAATCTCTTCCTCCGTAGCGTCCCCTGTCACCTGGAAGTGGTCCTCTAAAGGGGCACATCCACTCAGGTCGACTAGGAGAACTGCCGCTACGGTGATGAGGTATCGTGCCATGCCATCCTATTACGCACGACCCCCAAGAACCTCAACCGGTTTCGTCGACCCAGTTCCGCCCAGTCGCCGGGTTCCAAGCCTTGAATCCTGCCTTGGTGATCTCGAGAGCCAACGCCTTCGAGTCAGCATCGTCCCCTCGTAGGGTGGGAACGTACCCATCGAGCATCTTGGCAGCTAACTCCGCGAACGACCTAAAGGCCGTGGCCGAAGCCGTTAGCTGGTTGAGTTTGTCGATCTGGGCAGCAACTTGAACTTCGCTTTTCATGTAGAAAATCCCCCTCTTACAAGCTCGAAGCCACTGATCGACCTAGCTCGGTCGGAACCAAGATGATTAGAGACCCACCTAAACTTTTAGTCTTCGACACGTACCCGAGCTCGAGCAGCTTAAGAGCCGGCTTGTATTCCGGGACACAACTCCAAGGAAACCCCACACCCGTAATCTTGATGATCTCTTGGAGAGTTTTAACCTGGGTGGGGGTTAGCTTTTTCGTCTTGGGCATGCCTCTTATTACGCGCGAGCTTCGAGAACCTCAACCGGTTTCGTCGACCCAATTCCGTCCCGTTGCCGGGTTCCAAGCCTTGAATCCCGCCCTGGTGATCCCTAGGGCGAGGGCCTTTGAGTCCGCATCGTCTCCACGTAGAGTGGGAACGTACCCATCAAGCATGCGAGCTGCTAGCTCAGCAAACGACTTGAATGCCGTCACCTTGGCAGTCAGTTCGTTGAGCGAGGCAAGCATGTCAGCCGTATGTTTGAGGGTCATGCCCTAGTATTACGTGCCAGTCTTGCCAAACTCAACCAAACTTCGACGGCGTTCCTGCCTTTCTACGAGAATCCTATCCCCACACGTGGCAGCCCGGATGCTGTCACATGTGAGTTTTGTATGGAACTCACATGTGACAGCATCCGGTGGAACGTCTTTCACCAAACCGAGCCTTACGGCTCTCAAAAAGTGTGCGACTTTCCCCTCAACTGATGACATGAGTCGTAGTATGTACCAAAAAGCGGACTCTCAACCAGAAAGTATGTAACTACACGTAGTTTTATGATTGGCTCATTACTATTGCTACGAACATGCTCTAAAACTACGTGTAGGCAATCAAGAGGCTCGAGCTTATAAGCTCGAACAAGGGACTAGCTTACATGTAGTTACTCAATACGCTGGTAACTATAGGAATGAGCCAAGAGCTTACCTACCTGTAAGCAATCTACTAACTATCCAGGCCACCCCCATTGTTCTGGTCATAAACGAGAGTGACCCTGGCTCCCCACCACCCTCGAGTCTTGATGCACTGCTCGTAACCTTACCGGCAACCTATCTTACAGGTCAGCGTCAAACTCAAAATCCGGAACTGGACCAAGGCATTCCCCCCTACGGCGCATTAACCCTCCCCCAGGGTTAGCACAACGACCTCATTATCCGCTGGTACCGAGTAAGTACGGGAGCCCTTTCTTGTGGGGAATTCCTTAGAAGCCAATCTTGGCAATCAGTAAGTTGAGCTCTTCTCTCTTTAGCACTTTTAGCACTAGAAGTGGCTGCTCGAGCAGCCCAAGTCGTAGCAGCCCTAGCAGCAGCCTGAGCATTAGCCAAAGTAGTCATAACAGAAGCAGCCCAAGCAGCAGCCTGAGCAACCCGAGCAGCTCTATGAGCAGTCCTCCAAGCAGGCATTGAAGGAGCATCCTCAGACAGAACCTCCCAAGCAGCCTTAGCAGCCCTTTCTAGTTCTTCCTTTGAGACCGCTTCCCCGTTAACAAATCGGTCACACAGATCTAAAGCTCGAAGGGTATCAGGATGGAACCAACCTGTCTTCGTACAGCCTCGGCGTGCAACCCGAGCCACTACATAGACCATTCCCCTCCGCCCAAGAATCTCTTCATGTAGGAGTACCCCTACTTTAGCATTAGACGGAATCGATGCTTCAAACAACTCCATCACTCCCATCGGGAGTAGTTCGTCTGGGATAAGGTCGGAAGGCTCCCAACTCTCAAGGAGTTCTTTCGTAATGGTGATCATACCACCCTCATTATCCGTGGATCACCTCCAAAAGTCAACTGGTGTACTTTTGCCCCATGAAAGAGAAGCCTGAACCCGAAAGGAAAGGCTGGGTACCGGTCACTGAATGCCATCCCCCAGTCGATGAACCACTACTCGTCTACCATCGTGTAGATCGATACCCGAGCGGCGAAGTGCATAGCTGGGACGCACTCCTCGTTGCAAAGTACGATCGCACGTCTCATTGGTTAGTGGAATCGGATGCTGGCTATTGGGTACGCTTTTCCAAGTCCGAGCTAGTGACCCATTGGATGTATTTGCCCGAGCCACCCGGCTCTTTGAGGTCCCCATAAAAGAAGACCGAGCCAATCCTCCGCACACAAGGAGAACTGGCCCGGCCTAGCCCGTACGTGGAAGATGATTGGAGAACCACGCTCAGGCCAAACGGGAAAGTACTCCACCCCCACCCCGGTAGTCAACCTTTTTACAGCAGGCCGAAGTGGTTCGATTACCCCTGCGAGTCTCCCACCTCTTTGATGGCTCTCTCCATCTGAGTGGCCAACTGACGTAGTTGGTTGGTCGTAAACTTCCGAGCCAACGCCTGGAGCCTCTCTAAGGCTACTACGTATAAGATATGAGCCATCTCTTGAGCATCCTGGGCCTCATAGAGCGCCACCATCTCAGGGGTGGGTGGGAACCATATGTGCCCGTCAGCCCAACGAGTTTTCTTCGGGATTCGTACCCCACTGGTAAGAATGACCATTGTCTTGGTTACCCGCTCAACAGTGACCTCACGCCAACTACGACCCACTTGGTGGTACCACTTCGACCCAGCGACCGTATTTCGAACGGCTTCCTCAAGAATAGCGTTGCTCATACCTACTACACACCACCTGTGCCCTAGTCCTGAGAGACTTTTGAGGCAGACTCAACCTCTGACTCAAAAGTCCCCCTACTCAAAAACCTCTTGCATGACGCCTTGACTACAGTACCACTAAGGCGCCCCCTATGACGAGATTTCTCGTACAATTCGAGACCGAGGACGATCAAGCCCTCATCAAGGCCCTCGTCTTCCTTCAGGAGAACGGCTTCAACCCAACCCTTCAGGCAGTCGCGGATGAACCAAAGCCCGTAGCACGTATCCCGGTAGTGGCACGCCTCGACCGGGATACGGCGTGGATGAAACTCCTCTCCGCCTTGAAGCCGAACCCCAAGAAGGTCCTCCAGTTCATCAAGACCGGCCCCCCAAATGGTCTCTCCGCTAGGATGATCGCTGACCAGTTCAAGCAGAAACCAAACTGGTTCACCGGAGTCCTCAACGGCGGAATCCAACGTAACGTCAAGTCCGCCGGATTCCAGCTCGAAGACGTCGTTGTCATTACCCAGTATCGCGGAATGATCACCTACGCCCCCGGCCCAGAACTCAAACGCAGGGAGCTCAAAAGTCCCCTACCACCTTCACCGGCCTATGCCCCTATTGACGGTGACGAGGTCAATGAGGCTCTCCATCTGGGTGACTAGTTGCCGGAGCTGGTCAGCTGTAGTCCACTGAGCAATAGCTCGAAGCTTCTCTAGAGCTGCCAGGTAAGAGGTCATCGCGTCCTTCTTCGCCATGACCTCCAGAACTAGGTCCTGAGTGGGTGGAAACCAGATCCGCCCAGCATGATCACGACAGGTTGCCTTCGAGATGCAAGTGCCCCCCAGAAGCACAACCGTAGTCTTGGTTACCTTCTTGACCTCAACCGCATGCCACTTACCATGGATGCACTGATACCACTTTGAACCAGGTACCGTATTTCGAATGGCCTCTTCGCGATCAACTGCGTTCATGTTCTCTATTACGCTTGCCCCCTGCGAACCCATAACCAAAATCTATAGCGTTCGCCTGTGGTACCCCCAAGAAACTAGCTTTGGCTGGGGTACTGGGAAGTCGGCCAACATCAAGTACCCCATCCGGAACCCAGTGCTTGGCTCCCCATTCTATGAAACTTAAGCTGGGTTTGGAGTCAACTTCTAGATCTCCATTTGCTCGGCCAAGTACTCGTAGTCGTCAAGCTTACCATTGGCACGCGAGGCCCTATTCGAGGCTTCGGACGCCCCGTTGGGTGCACCAAGCTTGGCGCGAGCTGTGACGCAATCCTCGTCGCGATGCCACTGACCACGGAGCTGCCACCGGGATTGCTCTCGTAGAGTCAACTTCCTCCAACCCTGTTCTCTAGCCCTCTGGTAGAGCTGCCTTGAAGCAAGGCGATTCGCCTCACTCAGAGTGAGTCCAATCGCCGCAGTCCCGAAGTCGCGTGCCAAATCCTCGACATCACACCACGGTAGGAAACGGTAGTAGCGCGTCCAGTGCCATGTCAGGATATCTGCGGCCCGTACCGGGTCAGACAATCGATGTGAGTAGCGAACAAAAGACTGCGACCATAGCAATTCCTTGCCGGCGAACCGGTCACTCACCATGACCGTACAGGGAACTGTCTCATCAGCCGATACCTCAAGGCTAATTGGCCTCAAATCGCGAGCTTGCTCTTCTGGGAGCAGGCGAAATAGCATCCGAATCCGCCGAGTCCCGTCGAACTTACCAGTCTTGTTTGAGATCTCCAAAACCTGGCCCCATCGGCCTCGACCAGAAAAGAAATCGTCAACGACAACGACGTCAATGTCGCCCGTCGACACGCCTAGTAGCCCGGAGACTACGCCACGCATCGTACGTGACAGCCACACCACATTTTCTGTGGCCTCAAGGCTGAATTGGAAGGATGAAATCTCAACAGAACCCCGAACGATCAATTCAATTGGCTTTTTCATGTCCCATACCCGAGGTCAATTTCTCGGGCCTCCTAGTACGAGCGGTCAGTGAATCTCCGACAGGTCAATGAGGCTCTCTAGCTGAGTGGCTAGCTTGAGAAGTTGAGCAGGCGTAGCACGCTGAGCTGCCTCTCGAAGCTTCTCTACGGCCGCCTCGTAAGCAACCCTGGCGACCTCAAAGTCCTCGAACTGCTTGACGATGTTCTGAGTGGGTGGATACCAAGCCCAACCATCTTGGTCACGACAGTTCCTCTTCGAGATGCGAGTCCCCCCTTCGAGGTAGATCGTAGTCTTGGTTACCCTCTCGACCAAGCCCACTACCCACTTGCTATTCACGCACTGATACCACTTCGAACCAGGAACCGTGTTCAGGATGACAGCTTCTCGTTCGACTTTGCTCATGCCACCCTATTACGCATGGGCGCCTAGAGAACTCAACCAAATTCCTTAGGCCCGTCTCGTAAGCCACTCCCGACAATCGGCGAGTTGGGCTTTTCTCTCTTCCTTCTCACTAGGGACAGCACTAACAGCCGTTCGAATAACTGTTAGTGCCCTAGTCCGGGCACTAGTATCAACGGCAACAGCCCAAGCAACTCGAGCAGCCCCATGAGCAGCCTCCCAAGCATCCATTGAAGGGGCATCATCAGCCATTGAAGGAGCCTCAGAAACAGCCAAAGCAGCTGCCCCTAGCGCTTTAGCTGAGATCTCTTCCCCCTCAGCGTAACGGTCGCATAGGTCGAGAGCTCGAAGGGTAGCAGGATGGTCCCAACCTGTCTCTGTGCAGGCTCGGCGCGCAGCCCTAGCCGCCACGTAGACCATCCCCCTTCCCCCAAGAATCTCTTCACGTAGGAGAAGCCCTATCTTGTTCTCAGAGGAAATCGGGGCTTCGAACACCTTCAGCGCCTCCATTGGAAGTTGTTCACTCGGGATGAGGTTGGAAACCTCCCACCCCTCAAGAAGTCCACTCGTAAGAACGACCCCATTTCGTTCGGTTTGGCTCATGCCCTCTATTACGCACGAGCACCCGAACTCTCAACTTCTTTCTACTCTATCTATGTAAGTAGAGGACTACCCCATGAGGGTACGGGTTCCTACGGTTCTTACAACTACACGTAGGCAAGAACCACGCTCGTTACTATTGATTCGAGCGCGCTCGTCACTTACGTGTAGGCTACCTTATCTTTCGTACCTACCATAGCTAATCATACCCTCGCCTACATAGGTATAGACGTATGACAAACACTACCTCATATCTTATAGGACTACCCTACCTACACTTGCGCGAAGCGCCTGTTCTGGTGTGGTTATCCGACACCTACTACTTTCACAGTAAATCACGATGCGCCGAAGGCGCATCGTCGGATGTGTGTAGGAAACCTCACAACACAACTGGGGGTTGTGTAAAACACACAGTTCTGCAGGGAAACTGTGTGCTGTTTTCAAATGTGTAGTAAAAACACTGCACAAGTCAATTGCACGAAAGTGCCGTGATTTGTATAGTGTTTTGCCGTTTGTCGCGTTTATTTGGAATTTTAGATCAGGTGGGTTTGATATTCGGGAGGTCTGGTGATATACAAAACGGTCGGTCGGTGCTATACGAGCCCGTAGGCCGAGTGATATACAAAACCGAACCAAGAACCAAAGTGATATACAAGCCCACGGGCAGGCTTCGCAGGCCAATGGGCTTGTATATCACTGACCCAAGAGCCGGGATAATTTGTATATCACTGACCCAAGAGCCGGAAAGGAAAGTGATATACAAGTTCAAAGCTGCGGTGTATGACGGCTTATTCGAGCATGGCCGTCAAGAACTACACGAAAACTATACTCATTCGGGCAAGGGATGGGAAAGCACGGTCATGGGCGCTTCGCGCCAGTGAGAGTGGGAAGCGCCTATCGACTTGGATACGGGAGTCACTCAATGAGAGGGCTGGGTACAAGCCTGATGGGTTGTCATCTGAGTCCATCTCACCTGAGCCTGAGGTGGGACCTGAACCAGTTATCGAGCCTGAAGTAGGGGAGTCAACTTCAGAGTCTGAGCGACCAGTTGACGAGGGCACTCAAGGTTCACCTGTTGGGGTTGGAGCCTCTCTCATTACGGATGACGAGATGCGGGTGATACTTGATGACGTGTTGGGTAGGGGTTGAGCTACTGACGATGTTCTAGCTGGCTGAGATGTCATGTGGCTCCATTACGGTCGAGGGGGTCTTCTTGGTGGGTTGCCACTTGAAGGCATCGGGGAACTGAAGGGTACCGAGCTTGAGGGGTATTGCTTAGGGTTGAGGTGCCACAGGTCATCGTCTATACCAACGACAGTGCTGCGGTTGGTATTGGTGTTCCAAGACTCTCTAGGCTTGGTGGTGGCTTATGGGGAGGTGTTCTATCTTGAGGGTTGGCCTAGGGCGTGTCCGTAGGCGAAGTAGAAACCGACTGTGCTATTCTGGCCGAGTCTTTGTCCTTCGATGGCGGGACAGTAAACCAAAAGCTTGCGTTTGCCTACGCGTTTTAGTACACATAGGCGTATGACAGCATTTGCCCTTGGAGACATCGTTCTCGTAGCACGTCAACCGAAGGATATGATGGTTCACATTGTTGGCGAGGTAGGAGTCATTGAATCCTTGACCTCTACCCATGCATCGATTACGTGTTTGAAGCTTGACGGTTCGATGTCGGGGTGCGGGGCTGTTCTACTGGACTGTCTTGAGCACGAGACCCGCTCTCATTGGAGGCGAGCCAAAGAGATTCGGGACGCGAACGCTGCACAGAGCTTTGCCGAGGGTATGGAGCGGACCGAGAGATACCGTGCTCGAATGGCTGCACTGTCGGCCAAGTATGGGATCTCGGTTGAGAACGTGAAAGCTCTCTACTCGGACATTGTAGCGCTGAATAATCGGGGGTGGTGGTCGTAATGATGTACCGAGTAACGTACAACGTCTTTCTATCCTCTTCTGGTGAGCGGGTTACGGGTAGCCAGGTCATTGTTGAGGTCTCGGTCGAGGGTGGGGAGGATGTCAATGACGTAGCCTATGGGGAGGCGTCCAACTTGTTGGTTGAGAAGTTTGTCGTAGGTGGTGGTGAATCTCTTGGACCGCCTGTATCTGTTGAGAGGCTATGATGGACGAAGTGATTGAGCTACTGGAGAAACGTGGGGCTTGTGATTCATCTCTTGATTGGTTGAGCGGGTTACCTTTGGGGACGACACTTCAAGAGGCGTGGGAGCGATGTGAGAATGGGTCATGGCTTCTTTGGTTACTTGTTCGAGTCTACCCTAAGAGTGCGGCTTACCACCAGTTCATACTCAGGGTAGCGAATCGGGCAATCGAGGTAGCCGGCGGTGACTCTGTTCTTGTCCAAGTTGTCCGGGACAAGGAAGTCTGGTGTCAAGTGGCAACACCTTTGGAGTTGGAGTCTTCGATAACGTGGTCGAAGGATGCAGCTTGGCAAGCGAGCCTTTCACTTGTGTGGGACCGTTTGGGTAAGGGGCGCTCGCCCGAGTGGTTTGCAGAGCTGAGGGCTCGGGCAGATGATCTTCGTTCTCTCTTCAGCAGGCCGGATCTGAGCTTAGTTCGCAAGGGGAAGTCGTGAAGTTTGGACCTTTCTCATGCCCCTTGGAGTTTGTTTGTACAAAAGAAGCGAGGTAGCCGTGAAGTTTCAAATCGTAACCTACAACCAGGCTCAAAGGCTGTGTTGTTACCCTTCAACAAGTAAGAAGCGCTACTTAGCGATGACTGTTCCGTTTGGGCTTCAGGGCGAAGAACCTTTTCGAGCTGAGGGTGATACTCGGGAGGAGGCCAAGGCGAACCTGATAGTCTTGGTTCAGCGGTTCCTTGACGATTACCCTGAGCTTGAGGTAACTGAGGTTGACCTTCAACCAAGTCACGTTTGACAAGGGGGCGAGCACCGAGGGAAGGTTGGGAGTCTCAGGGGAAGTACTCGAAGGCTTCCCCTGTTAGGGGGATCAACGTCTGACTTCTTTGATGGGGAGGCCTGGAAGCGGAAGAACGTGGTCATACTTCGTCATTGGAGATCAGGATATAGGGCTGACCTTCTTCGTAGCCGAAGTCTTCGCCAGTAATGTCGGCCTTGGTTGGTTCAACCTTGTCTATGATGAAGGGCGGAGCGTCTATGTGGACGAGGTAGAAGACCTCCAGGTCACCTGGGTTGGATTCTCGTATGGTTTGAAGTCTTTGGATGAGGTTATCGAGTGTCATGGTGGCAAACTACAGGGATCCAGTGCGGATGGTACGGGACATCCGGGCTCACGTCCATGAGCATGGGCATCGAGTTCAGCCGGCGGACGACCCAATGAGGCAGATGCTTGGGTACATGTGTCCGACCTGCGAGGTGTTTTGGACGTGTGGGTTACTGGCGCTTCGGGAGCTGGACGAGGCACGACTTATGGGCACACCTCTGACGGGTGTGGTTCAGAGGCGGGACGTACGGGAGCGGCTGACGGCCTACCTGAACTGGGAGCTTGACGACCCTCGGCCTACAGAGCCCTCAAAAGTTCCTGTTTTAAGTCGATACAAGCGGCCATGGGTGGTATAGAATTGGCTATTACGATGGTCTATGAGTTCAAAGCCAATGGGAAAGTCATTTACGGATATCGGTTCGATCATCAACTACTTCAAGTAGTTGATGGGATGGAGCCCGTGTGCCAGTCAAACTCTTCCCATGTAGTTGTACCGGGCGGGCTCTACTGTCCCCAGTGTGGTTCAACGGTGAAAAAGCGGGATCGGATGGTGCCTTCGCCAATCGTAGTCGAGTATGCTACTCAGTATGGGATGTCCATTGACGTGGCGCTATCTACTCTTCTCAACTGTCAGCATCAAGTACCTCAGCAGTGGTTTGATCCGAACGATAGTGAAGACTGGCTATTTGGGGTTACGGTCGTGGATGGAGGGGCGAACACTTGCACGGAGTTCTACCCGTTTTGGCATCCGGATCGAATCGAGGGCTTAGAGAAGGCGGTTCTGCTCTTCACTGACCTCGGATTGGATCCCGCAGGGGCGAAGTACTACCTCTTAGTGAAACCGTCATGACGGTGTTAAGTGCACTCATGACTAACTCGAAAGCAGTGCCGAACCAAGTCATCTATCAAGGGGTGCTGGATGATGGACAGATCATACTCACCTCTGTCCATCATCCTTCGGAGTATGTGAGTGAGGATGGGAAGGTGGTCATGACGTGTGAATCTGTCGAAGAAATCCCACTAAACAGCAGTTTCCCAGAACCCAAGACCCACTCCCAATCTTAACACAAAGGTCTCTGTGGACATAGTTGTACAGAAATAAGAGAGGTGGTTACCCAGTGACTAATGCACCTATTACTCCATGCTAAGTATGACTCAACACCTAAATGAGGATTCAAGTCCAAGGGTACATTCCGCCCTAAAGAAACCTAAGAAGCTTAAAGGACGTTCGAGAGTTGACAAGGATTGCAGGTTAGTCTCGAAAGGTTACTTGGTACAATGTACTCTGAAGTTCTAAGGTATTTAGCAGTTGGGCTGGGTGGGTACTCCCTGGCTTTGCTGACGATTGCGGTGATCGATTGGCAGGCGAATCGCATTCGTCGACGGCGTGGCTTTTGGTCAATCTCGCCCGATGGTTCCGACGTGATGTGGCAGAAGGGCGATTTGAAGCTTCACTTTTCTATGATCTCTCGTGAAATTCAGCAAGAGCAACCAGTCCAGACGCAACGTAAAGGGATGGACTGAAAGGATACTTTCAGGGCATGGCCGACCTATTACGGATCTGCATCTTCATCGGACTGTGGGTCTGCGAAGTCTATCTCTGTCGTATGCTTTATCGAGCGTGTTGAAAGAAGGTGGTCTTCGAGTGATCCTAGTTCGATTGGGCTCGAAGGACCTTTGACTCAGTAGGCATCAATCTCGACAGTGAAGTCTCCGGGGCTAACGGGTGAGTTAGATTCTAGTTGTACTGCGAGGAATGAGGCTCGTTCGAACAGTATAGAAGATTTGTAATTCTCTGCCATAGTGATCCCGTTAGTGATGCTCACACTCACTGGAGTGTGGATCCCCTGTCCGGCGATACCACTCAAGGACTTGAGTGCCGTTGCCTTAACCACAGTGGTGCCTAAATCTGTGTTCCTAACTACGATGGAGATCCCTTGCACGATGGTATCTTGCTGGAAGCGGTAGAATACCTGGGTACTGTCCAACGCGGTCTGCAGTCCTTGCCATAGGTACCTGATACCATTAGGCAGGTTACCTCGATAGCCATACACGAAAGTATTTGGTCTCGTGTATGTTGAGAAAGGCTTGCCATTGGTACTTTTCGTAACCAAGTCAACACCAGGCCCGACGTTGATGCCATTGGGCACGTTACCCGAGAGCGGTAGGAGTTGAAGGATATCCGATCCGTTGTACTTGGGCACAAACGTTAGATCATCTGTATCCACAGTACCCACGGTAGTGCAGATGAATGCGTGTCCTTCATCTGTACCACCCTCCACAGTTATGTAGGCATTGAAGGAAGTTGTTCCTGCGGGCATATCCCCAGCCCGAGTCCAGGCTCCAGTCGAATTGTAGGTCCAAGTACCATTGTTTACTGCACTTGTGGCCTGATCCAAGAATAGGCGATCTCCTTCGGCGGGCGTGTAGGAGCCTTGAGCTGCTCTAGATCCTGTAGGGGATCCCCCTGTATACCTGGCCATCACGGGCAACTTGAGATCTACCCCGCTATAGGTGTGTCTCCAGGTTAGAGGATCTGTGCCAACTGTGGCTGGGTAACTAACACAGAGCCACTTTTGGGACGCGAAGCTTCCTTCTTGCACCTCTATCCAAGATCCACTGGCATTGCTGCCAAGGGGCATATCTGCCGCACGGGTCCAAGCCTCACTAGCAACTATCCAAACAGAGTTCTGGGTTTCTGTGTTTTGACTTCCGAGGAGGATTCGGTCACCAGCGACCAGTGTGACTCCTTGAATGGTTTGGATCCCTGATAGAGTCGTGTTCACAAGTGAGAACAGGCGTACCGAGGGGTTAGTAGTTGGTGATTGATAGGGTACTCCAGATATGGAGGTTGTTCTTAGCTGGATTTGGCTGTTGTTATTCTCACAGCAAACCCCAGTGTAGTTACCCGCTGAGGCCAAGTCTCGTGGGGCGGCAACGTAAATGTTTGAGTCTCTCCAGGAGATCTGACACCCGGAGCCTGTCGGGGGCAAGTAGATCCCGTACTTGTGGCCATTCCCGTTGGAACGGAGATTCATTGTGCTACTTCGAGTTTGATTGAAGCTGAACGTTGCTGGCCCAAGGATACCGGTACCTGTCACGTAGAGGCCATACACGTTGGTGGTACTGCCCGTCGAGACTGTGGCGTTATCTATATTGAGAACGCAAGTTCTGATCTTCGATGTGATTGACGTCGTACCCGGGAGCTCAAGTAGTACTAGGTTAGCCGTATCTGATGTTGACGTTAAGTTCAGGGTCAGATCCTCTATACGAGAATTCTCCCCCATCGTGATCATTGTAGCGCTTACAGAGGTAGTGAGTGTGATGCTGCACACTTGCAAGCTGAATCCACGCATTGAGCAGGTGGCGGGCATTACGAACCCGGCAGCGATAGTATACCGCCCCGGTAAGAGCCACATAGTCACTTCCGTGAAGCCATACGTATTGATGTAGGCGATGGCGGCTTCAACTGTTTTGAAGGGTAATCCGTTGATCACTCCCGTTGAGTCATTCCCGTTGACGTCATCGATGATGATGACGTCACCAAGGCTAAAGGAGTTGGGTCCCCCGGGGACGTTGAGCTTTCGGATGATAGTCCCGAAGTCATCACGAGCGAGTTCTTGTGGTGTAACTGTCATATTATCCAACCCTTACTAAGAACTCTAAAGGCAAGGCCACTGTATTGATGAAGGTGGTCTCTGTGAAGGTAGCGTTGTGGATGATGTCTACGGCACCTATAGAGGTTAACCACGTGACTACCGAACCCGTAACAACCTTTTTGAGAGCTGCTGCGTTGGGGTAATACCCTAGGTCATGGTGTATCGTTGCTGAGTTCCCTGGGCCCGGGAAGGCCGCTAGAGAGAGGATCTCGTTGAGCCTTAGCTTACCCACCTTCTCGAACTGATAGAGATCACCTTTTTGAGCGGATCGAATGACTTCTGAAGTGTCGGGCAGGTAAACACTACGTCCCGCCCCAATGTACTGGTCCTCAGCTCTCCGGGCCTCGGATTGACCCTGCCGAATGAGTCTTAAGTCCTTCAGGTAGATCGGAGCATTGGTGAGATTCGTGACTTTCATGAAACCCCAGATGTAATCTCATCAGAGAGTTATCTGACCTAGGGTTACCTGGTCTAAACCCTTGATATACTTATACTAATCCTAAGCCTGGTAGGTTTCCGTAGCTAGCGACATAGGTTTTGACTTCTAGAGGAAATCACGTAGGATGGTTAGCTACTCGAGCACAGAAGTGACCTCAAAGTATGAAAAGTGACAACCTTGATGTTCGGATGCGACGGCTTGAGTGCTATCATGCGCTGGAAGTCTTACCTGGTGCCTATCCCATTGTTCGTGTTGATGGGCGGAGCTTCACGAAGCTGACCCGAGGAATGGAGCATCCATTCGATGTGAAGTTTCACGAGTGCATGGTGGCGACGGCGAAGGCTTTGTTGATTGAGTTAGGTGGACTCTATGCATTCACGGAGAGTGACGAAATTTCGGTTCTACTGCCTCGTGATACGGATCTATTCGGTCGCGAAGTGGAGAAGCTTGTGTCGGTCTCTGCGGGGATAGCGTCGTCGACCTTTTCGTTGGAGCTGGGCAAGCCTGGTCACTTTGACGGTCGGGTCTGGGTGGGGATCTTGGAGAACGACGTGGTCGATTACTTCCGATGGAGGCAGTCGGATGCCTTTCGCTGTTGTCTGAACTCCTGGTGTTACTGGACGTTGAGAAAGGCTGGGAAGAACGCCAAGCAGGCGACGGAGGTCCTTGAAGGTCGGAGTTTCTCGGCCAAGAACGAACTACTCTTTCAGCATGGGATCAATTTCAACAAGCTCGCTACCTGGCAAAAGCATGGTGTCGGTCTCTATTGGGAGGACTTCGAGAGGACTGGGTTCAACCCCAAGACCAAGGCACCCACGACGTGCACTCGTCGGAAGGTTTTGGTGAACCGGGATCTACCACGGGGTTTGGAGTACGTTAACCTCGTGCTACGGGTAGGTGGGTTATGAACAGTTGGATTTCAGCTAGAACGCTCTTTCAGCCAAACAAGAACCCTCGTCCCAGTACTTCGCAACGTAGGAGACGAGAGTCCTCAAAGATTTGAACCTAGCATCCACAGTACAATAACAACGGTAGACTTCAAGGCTCCTAATGGAGCCTTAGTGACCCTGCACATAAGCGAACAAGAGTTGGAACAACTCCTCCCGTTCTTCACTGAACCACCCGTACCAAAAACAACAAAGACGATGTACCCATCAAGGTATCACCGGGTGCCAGTGATCTAGATCGTCTCAAGTGCTCGATTGAGCGCAAAGCGAATCACTCGTAGATCTCGCTCCGTTAGCTTCATGGTGAATTCTTTTCCCTCGTTGCTATCCATGTTAACAACAACGTCAAGGATGTTGGGCAACTGAGGTCCAAGTAGGGCGGTTACCTTGTCCCGTTGGATCTCTATGGCGGAACGGACTAGGTCAGCATTCGCCACCGTCGAGAACTCTGGATCATACACATCGGATATTGGTCCTGGCATGCTCAGTACCGTATCTGAGAACGTGTTCAAACTTACGTTAGAGTAGAACTCTCAGTTTGAAGCTATGCGAACCAGATTTTGTGATCTTACCTTCACAGTAAGCCTCCGGCTAGTACGGTAATAGCGCGAATGCAGTGCCCCTTCGGGCACTGCATCATTCGACGATCGGGACACTTCCTAAGTAAACTTAGGCATAGCCTTCGATCCATCGATTCACCAATTTCGAGGAATATCGACATTCCTCGACCATTTTGTCCTGGAACGTCCAGGTGATCTAGGAACTACTTTCCCCGAAAGGATCAAGTCCTCTTGGTGTTTGGTCAACTTGATTTTCCTCAAGTCTTTTACCACAGCAAGGAAGTGCGCGGAACGCGCTGTTTCGTGCCGTGAACCCGATAGACTTGCTTTTCAAGGACCCATCAGATCTACCACTTTACGGAATTATGACCTGAGGCCGGTATGCTAAATCCGATTGGAATTCTTGTCAAGTTGAAAATGATCGGGTAACTTTGATCAGGTTTGGAGTCAACTGCTACGACCCTAACCCACCCCCAGGTCTAAAGTCCACTCCAATGCCCACGTCCACGTTCGAGAACCAAGATGACATGATGAAGACCATCACCGAGAACGAACAAGGGAAGCCGGTCGAGGTTAATGCTTTGACCTTCGATGAGGAGTACCCGTTCGCGACCTCGCCGTTTGACGAAGAGCCTAGGCTACCGGAGATGCCACGTGACCACACGGTGATGCATAAGACGGTCAGTGGCAACGGCGTAGTAGGACGATTGAGGAAACCATGAGTCACGAGATGAAGAACGGGTCAACCACTTGACCCGTTCTTATCGGTTAGCGAGCCTTCTTCCGAAGGGCTTCGAGGGCTTGCTTGGCGACGTTGAGTTCGGTTTCCACGTCACTCTCCGAATCGACGTCATGCTCACTCGCAGCGAAGCAAGCGTGCTCGATTCTGAGTGCTATCTCGCGCAACATCTCGCATGGGAGATCCAACCCCCTCCCAAGCTTCCGGATTGCTCCGATGGTAAGCCAATTCACGAACTCGGGCACCGTCCTGTAGTGGTTGGGGAGGGTACATGCAGACCCAACGAATTCGCTGGCAACCACGGCGTAGGGCTCCAAACCTACGCAACGAAATGCCTCGGCCAATGTGGTTCGAACAGCTTCGTCAATCTTCTCTGCTGGGTCGTACATGCTAAGTACTACGCACGATGGGGTGAGAACTCAACAACAAAAAAGTGGTATTGCCAGTGCAACCTGAGTATTAGTTTTTGGGTTTGGGGCCGTTTCAACCCCAGGTGGAGAAGCCTCGAAGGGGTTTGGGTGGTACTGGTTTTGCACCTTGTAGGGGGCTTGGACTCAACGTTTCTTGGCCTTGGGGTGGGTGCAAGTAGGTGTGTGACCGTCGACCTCCTTAGCGCGGCAGAAGTAGCAGGTTCTGCCTTCGAAGATCCCTATCGTGGACCACTCGGGGGGAGTCCGACGGATCCTTGCGTCCTGGAAGTACTGTTCGGTTTTCCAAACAGGCGAGTTTCCGTTCCAAGAGATGAGCGCTTTACCCTCTTCAAGATTCACCTCGAGGACTTGGATCTTCCAGACCCTCATTACAGACATGGTGGTATTTCCAGCCCTCTCCTTGTGGCAGTCGTAGAGAACATCCCCAGTCTTCAGGCTTTTGATTGCAATTGACATGTTCTATTATACGTTCGAAGGTAGGGGAACCTCAACAGCTCCCTGTCGATTTCGATCTCTTCCAGGAAGCTGTTGAAATGTTGCAATAGAGTGCGAGTAGTTTAAGGTCTCACCGGAGAGGCTTGGCATAGTAGTGCCAAGCGTGGTTCGAGTGGTTCATGAAGTCAGCTTCCTTCACAGCATCCTCATAGGGCTTGGGATCAGATGCGATGAAGCGTGGGTTCCCCTTGTGTCCGATGGGCTCGCAGAAGACCCCGTAGAGGCCTTCTGGTCGATTCCCTACCATTAGGGTCCAATTGGGATCGGGGGTTGGTGGTTGCGGGTTCACGGCCTCGGTGATGGCTTGAATGACACGCTCATCCTCAGCTTCGCGGATGCTCTGCTTTAGGTAGCCTTTTTCAAACTCTTTGACCTTGGGTGGGTCCACGGTCTCGTTCTTGTGACGATCCTTACCAGTAAGCAAAGGATCGTTCTCGGTGATGGCTGCATAGACCTTTTCGGCCGCCACGAGAGGAGGTATGCGACCATCTTTGACCCTCATGAAGTAGGTTCGGAGTACGTCCTTGATGACCCCCCCTTGAGAGAACGGATAGGGCTCTAGTCGCTTGGCCATATCGAAGGCGTATTGGGCGAGGTACCCATTCGTGTAGGATACCTCGATGGCTATGGACTCCTGAACCAGCTCCTCAACAACCCCTGGCGTTAGGTGATCTCGCATGAGATCGTAGAGAAAACTCGTAAGCCGGCTTCGAATATTGACACTACCACTTCGTTCACGCAGGTCTTTGTTGGACATCGGAGTGGTAGTTACACCGGGGAGGGACCCGAGGATTCAAAAACTCAACTCCCGGGGTATCGACTTGGCATGAAAACCATACCCCATGTGATCTCTATCCTCATCATCGTGGCTTGGCTGCTCCCTTGGACGAACGAGGCAGGCACCCAAAGGGCCTTGAAGTACAATGGGTTCACTGATGTACGGACCAAGGGGCATAGCTTTTTTACCTGTATGGACTGGTCAGCTACGGAGTTCGAAGCAACCAACCCAGCAGGGCTGCCACGGGTGACGGGTACCGTTTGTTGTGGGCTCGTCGTCAAGGCTTGTACAATCCGGTGGTAACTTCGAACGGCTGTCTTTGACTTGGAGCGAGTAAGGTGCCAAAATCAACCTATGCTCAAGGAATTTCTCAGATCTGCGACCTCGATTACGATACTTCGAATCGAGGGCACAGATACTATTCAGGTTTTCTTCGAAGGAGCTGCTAGCCCCTATCCTGAGCTAGCAGCTCAACAGCCAAACGAGTACAAGGGAGTCGTATTTTCTGTCGAGACCCGGCGAGGATATGCAGAAGAGTGGTTGAAGGTCAACCACTTTTCAGGAAAAGTTCGGTTGATAACCAAGTCAGGCGCTTCCGAGATTCGGCTTTAGACCCGATGGTTGTTCGGGGGGCTCTGGTAAGATCATCCTCGAATGATCTACTCATACCAGGTTTTAGTATGAGTAGAATCACTAATGCCCAAGACTTGTCGAGAGAGTTGCAGCGACTTCAGGATGTGTGTCAGCAGCCCAATCCTAGTCGAATGGAATTAGCTGTTAAGCTCCAGCGGTTGGCCCATCAACTTGTTGATTCAGGGCATGATATTCAGGCTACTCTCGTACATTACCCCAAACCGGTGAATTTCGAGGAGGTACTCAAGCAGCGTTGGGCACGAGAGCTTATGGAACTTCTCAATTGGTGGTTCAGTACTCACGAATAAGGATGAGTTTTTGGTAAACTATTGATTGGTCTTGGCAGTTGATGACTGACCCAATAGTTCGACAGGTGGTGAGCAGGTATCTGAGGGTTCGAGCAGTTGACTTCAAACTTACAAAGTTGATCAAGGCCGCTAATTATTCCGGTGTATGTAATTAGATGAAGAAGAGTCGGTTCTTCATGCTGCACCCCGAGTGTAACCCAGGGAAACTAGCCTCCCTTGAAGCCCTCCATGTCGAATACGTCTCTTACGTTCGGATCTGCGTCCAGACGATGCTTGAAGCTCGTAGGCTGACTTTACCTCGTTCCAAGAAGCAAGAGTTCTTTCCACGAGCTGAGAAGCTCACATCTCAGATTGAGAAGAACGCCCGAGACCACGCTATTCAGATCGTGAGTACTTGAGCTAAATCAGTCTACGTCCGGAAGCTCAAGACCCACATTCGATTGGCTTTCAAGAGGGGTGAAATCACCGAGGACTTCCGAAAGCAACTCTACACAGTAGAGAAGTATCTGGTTCATGAGCCAAGGGACACTGTCTCCCAAGAAGCTATCGATCTGTATTGGACTTGGCTCTCAGACCCAGAAGTAGTGGGAAATTTCCCAAGCGTGTCCAATCGGATTCCAATGAGGATGTCGGAAAACACTTGCTCATTGGAAGATCCAGAAGAAACTGTCCACGCTGATTTTTGGCTCAAGATCTCAACCTTGGTTTCGCGTAAGCTTGCCTGGTTACCATTGGTTGGTAACCCTTATGTGAGGAAAGCTTCCGATGTTTCCAAGGGAATCCATGCGAGGAAAGACCGAAAGGGCCGTTGGCGTTTTGAAGCGGTTGATATCAAGGAGTGGCTCGTTCTGGAAGCTGAGCCAGAGTTACCTCGAGTAGGAGTCGACGTTGGGCTGAACGTAGTAGCGGCTACTTCGAGTGGACACACGTTTGGGGCTGACCTTCAACCAAAGTTCAACCAGCTCTACAACAAGGTCAGGGCGGTTCGCTCGAACCGCCAGAGACAGAATCTTAAGGACAACTCACCCAGGCTTGACCGCCTAGAGTCCAAGCTTTCTGGGCTTACTAAGAGTATCACAGGACGAGTATCAAATGAGCTTCTTCTAGCTTATCCAGAATCGGTCTTCGTTCTTGAAGACCTTGATCTCTCTGGATGTCGAGGTCAGAAACGTTTTTGTTATCGGGCTTTAGCTCACGCTCTTGAGTCAAAAGCCCCGACGGAAGTTGTCAATCCGGCCTATTCGTCTCAGACATGCCCGTCATGCGGGCATGTCTCCAGACTTAACAGGTCTGGAACCAGTTTCGTCTGCCGCCAGTGCGGCAGACGTTCACATGCTGATGTGGTGGGAGGGATCAATCTGCTCAGACGTTCTGAGAGCAAACAGATTGGTCTCGATGATCATCCGTCGGAAGTGAAGGAAGTGCTTGTGAGGCTATACTGGAATCGAGGTAATCTCGGTCGGGAGTGTCCACAGGACTTCTTGAATAAGTTCGCGCCATTATCGTATGGCCGCAGGCTTACTACCAGAGCATCGCCCCGCAAGGGGCAGGCTGGCACAGCCTCTAATCAGGTAGCTGCTTGAGCTTAGTAAGTTTGAGCAACTTCTTGAGTACGGTCTTATGCATACCTCATAATGTATGAAGACCATCCAACGAGTTAATAACCGATTCATCCAGGCTTCCCAAAAAGCTGACTTCGAAGCCAACCTCTTCGCAGTCCTCAAAGACAACCCAGAGGCCATAGATGAGGGTATCCTCGAGGGCGAAAATGCCTCACAACGCTACCATAAAAACGATCCTTACGAAACAATCAAGGAATTCAAACGCTACGACCCTGAGGGCTACCAAAGGGCCTTAGAACGCTCCAAAAAAGAGCTGCTTAATAGACTTGGCAGAATCAACTTTGGCCAAAAGGGTCCAATCGTTTTCCGTGCCCTCTCACTCCAAAACCCACAAGACTTCACCGAGAAACTACTGACATCACAAACACACGTTGGTATCTATTGGTCCTTCACTAGAGGTATGGCAAGGCCTTACTGGGCCAAAGCACCTACCCACAAAACGGTCATCCTCGAAGCCGAATTGCCCCCACGCTCTATCGACTTTCTTCAACTCATTGAGGCTAATACCACTAGAGCCTTCTCTCAAGACGAAAACGAAATTACCGCACTACCAAGTACCCCAGTCTTCATCCTCAACATCGTCTTCGAAAACCAACTCACACCAGTCAACCGTATGCATAAAACCTAGAAGACATGCAAATCTGACTCAGGGTTCTTCGGGTAAGGATTAACGGATTACACGGTCAACATGAAAAGTCATAGATATCGCGATAGAGGAAGCATTCCGACGAGCTGCTATTGAGCGACGGGGTTATACCGGGAGGAGCCTCGGATCTGGGCTACCGTTTATAGTCAAACTGAGAACCTTCGAGTGGTCTCTACGAAAGAGGAGGATGGTTTAGTGGCTCTTGAGCCCTTCTTAGAGGATTTGGGTAAGGCTCTATCTAGTTGGTTCTATGTGGACTCCATACTAGAGGCTTCTCGCTGAGGCGGGTATTTGTAGCCTGAGCATGGGGCGACAATTCGATGCTCTTGGGCCACCCGCAAGGTTTGAGGGACTTCTCCGGGACCTAGAGACAGTACTTTGGAAAGGGTCATTGGGTGGCTGATTATACTGATCCAGTGCAGATGATACGGGACATTCGGTATCATGTTCGGTTGACGGGTCATCGGGCTATACCTGGGGATGATCCTCGTCGTGCGATGCTTGGGTGGATCTGTTCTACGTGCGAGGAATCTTGGCACATAGGGTTGGAGGGATGGCGGGAGTTGGATTTTAGGCGGCTCTACGGGCAGAACTTCGCGGATCGGTCTGCCTTTCTGGCTTACCTGAATGGTGAACTGGAGGGTCCGGACAGTTTGGGGCCTCGGGGATCTTGTCTCTTGTGCACGGATCCGATTGAGATGGTTCAGTGCATCCGGACTCATGTGCTTCGAGAAAGGCACTCGGTGGTGCCTTCTGACAACCCATTAGGGCTGACGATGGGTTACACTTGTGTTGAGTGTAATAGGGATCTTTCTCGGATTCCGCGGGTCTCTACCTGGTACACTCACTTACGATTCTTGAAGTCGTTGTCTACCTCTGGAAAGGAGGCTGACCTTCTTCGAGGCGCACTACAAGGGCCAAGGTTACGGGAGCTGCTGACTGACTACTTGAATGATCTAACTGAGTTAGACCTTGGTGTAACTCTTCCCTTTGTAATAGATCGGTACCATCGACCATGGGTGATTTGATTCAGATCCAGGTTCGAGTTGTTGAGGATCGAGTTGTTGGGATTTTCACATCCGGGTTCAGTCTATCAACCTCCAAGCTCTATTCCAACAAGGAGGCTTTGGCCCGCCTTAGGGATGCCTCAAGCGACTGGAAGATAGTGGTTCCTAGTATCATTGCCTACTTGATAGAACAGTATCCAGATGAGGCTTGGGGTATCAATGTATTGGTGGGTCAGGTAGTGGTCCGCAGGTTTGAGTCAACTCTGACTCCCGTGGTTGTTGAGACGTCCAGGCGGAGTCGATACAACCACGGGAGTCGGTGATCTGATTGCCCAATTCGTTGGGACAGCAGAGCGCTCCTTTCCTTTCCTTTCCTTTCCTTGACTCAGTTGTACAAGTTCTAGGATGTGAACCTTAGAGATTTGGCGATTTGATCTGGTGTAGCTGCTCATCGTTATGAGCAGCCTACCAACCCCCCTAGAGCTCTTGAAACAAAAGCATGCGGATCTGTTCAAAGGCCTTCAGTTCAGCTCCAAAGACAACAAGATGGCTGGGAAGGTGCTCAAGAAAGACGGAGAGGAAGCCGCCCTAGCGTTTCTGAGTGAGCGAGGGGTATCAAGGGGCGAGCTCCCAAACTTTCGACCTCCGGCTAAGACCTTGGTAGTTGCGCAGAGTCGACCTTTTGAGGAGTTTCCAATTTACCGAGTGAGTGAGGCTATTCAGCTCTATGTTTACAGCCTTTCTGTAAAGGAGTTGGAGACAGTACCAAGCGGATCTAGTACCAAAAAAGAGCATCAACGGTTCTTTCAAGATAGTTCAGTACCTGATTTTGGATACACATCAGTCCAAGGTCTGAACAAGATCTTTGGTCTCGCCAGGGGAATCTATCTAGGAGTGATCACGAGGGGGGAGAATCAACTCCAGAAGGCCAAGAGTAAGCACGAGGCACTCAACAAAAAGCGTAGGGCTTCGGGGGAGGCAGAGACGGAGTTTGATCCAACCCCTTACGAGTACATGACTCCTGAGCGTAAGTTGGCAAAGCCCCCTGGAGTCAATCACAGCATCATGTGTTATGTGGATATTAGTGTAGATGAATTTGACTTTAGGAACCCAGATGGCATTGTCTTACCCTCTGAGTATGCTGGATACTGTCGTGAGATCAATACTGCGATTGAGAAGGGTACTGTCGATCGATTAGGTCACTTGAAGGGGGGCCCTGGGTATATCCCAGGGCATCAACGGAAGGAGAGCACGACAGAAGGTCCTAAGATCAACTTCAGGAAGGGCAGGATTCGACGGTCTTACACAGCTCTCTATGCGAAGAGGGACTCTCGTAGGGTTAGGCAAGGTAAGCTAGCTCTACCCTCTTACCGTCATCACATGATGCGATTGAACAGTAATGCCGAGAGTGCCATCCTGGCAGTGATTTTCTTCGGTAAGGATTGGGTAGTGTTCGATCTTCGGGGTCTACTTCGAAACGTTCGATGGCGTAACTTGTTTGTTGATGGGTCAACCCCCAGCACCTTGCTCGGCATGTTCGGGGATCCAGTGATTGACCCCAAGCGTGGAGTTGTGGCCTTCTGCTACAAGGAGCAGATAGTCCCAGTTGTTTCGAAGTCGATCACGAAGATGGTCAAAGCACCGGAGTTATTGAACAAGCTCTACCTAAAAAGTGAGGATCCCTTAGTTCTAGTGGCTATAGATCTAGGTCAAACTAACCCTGTGGGGGTTGGAGTCTATCGAGTGATGAATGCTAGCCTCGACTATGAGGTTGTTACTCGGTTCGCCTTGGAGTCGGAACTACTCCGTGAAATTGAGTCCTACCGACAGAGAACGAATGCATTCGAGGCTCAGATCAGAGCTGAGACTTTTGATGCAATGACTTCAGAAGAACAAGAGGAGATTACCCGGGTTAGGGCGTTCTCAGCATCGAAGGCGAAGGAGAATGTGTGCCATCGATTCGGAATGCCTGTTGATGCCGTGGATTGGGCTACAATGGGATCAAATACCATTCACATAGCCAAATGGGTGATGCGTCACGGTGACCCAAGTTTAGTTGAGGTGCTCGAGTACAGAAAAGACAACGAGATCAAGCTAGATAAGAATGGGGTACCCAAGAAAGTCAAGTTGACGGACAAGAGGATTGCCAACCTGACCAGTATTAGATTGAGGTTCTCCCAAGAGACCAGCAAGCATTACAACGATACGATGTGGGAGCTGAGACGTAAGCATCCGGTCTACCAGAAGTTGTCCAAGAGCAAGGCAGACTTCTCTCGTCGAGTGGTGAACTCCATTATTAGGAGGGTCAATCACCTAGTTCCACGAGCGAGGATTGTATTTATCATCGAGGATCTGAAGAACCTCGGCAAAGTGTTTCATGGAAGTGGAAAACGCGAGCTCGGTTGGGATTCCTACTTTGAACCAAAGAGTGAAAACCGATGGTTCATCCAGGTGCTTCATAAGGCTTTCAGCGAGACTGGTAAGCATAAGGGGTACTACATCATAGAGTGTTGGCCAAACTGGACTAGCTGCACATGCCCTAAGTGCAGTTGCTGTGACTCTGAGAATCGCCATGGTGAGGTATTCCGGTGCTTAGCCTGCGGATATACTTGCAATACGGATTTTGGTACAGCCCCAGACAACCTAGTCAAAATTGCTACTACAGGTAAGGGTCTGCCCGGGCCGAAAAAGAGATGCAAAGGGTCCAGTAAGGGGAAAAACCCTAAGATCGCTCGATCGAGCGAAACCGGTGTATCTGTTACCGAATCAGGTGCACCAAAGGTCAAAAAGAGTAGCCCAACTCAAACGAGTCAGAGCTCCTCGCAATCTGCGCCCTAAGTCACCTAGATCATTGATAACTCCAGGAGCTAGGATCCAATCCTTTTTGATTGCCCAATTCGTTGGGACTACCCCAAAAAGATCCACGAGGCCCGAGTGATCGACGGATCCAATCCTTTTTGATTGCCCAATTCGTTGGGACGATGACACTCTGGGTTCCCCAAGCCGGCCACGTTTTCCAAGGATCCAATCCTTTTTGATTGCCCAATTCGTTGGGACTAGGCACCTTCGGAGAGGTTCGACTGGGCAGCCTTGGATCCAATCCTTTTTGATTGCCCAATTCGTTGGGACATATCGCTTTGTCGGACGCTGAGTTCGAGATGATTAGGGATCCAACCCTTTTGATTGCCCAATTCGTTGGGACCAGTCTTATTCCTCCTACGAGCATTACACGGTCCTCGAGAACGTGGCCCTCGGTCTGAGGTACCGAGGGATCCCAAAGAAAGAACGAGAAGCCAAAGCCATGGAGATGATCGTCAAGGTCGGTCTCGAGGGGCATGAGCACAAGTTCGCCAAGTACCCGGACCTCTCAGGCGGGCAACTCCAACGTGTAGCCATTGCTCGAAGCATCGCCTACGACAGCCGGATCCTCCTAATGGACGAACCCTTTGGAGCCCTTGACCTCGAGACTCGTAGCCAGATGCAGGAGATGATCGCTCAATTGTGGTTGAGCATCACCCCTACCATCATCATGGTGACCCATGACATTTCGGAGGCGGTCTACTTGGGTGATACCATCTATGTGATGGGTAGAAACCCTGGAAACCTCAAGAGGAGTTTCATCTCGCCTTTGCCTCTTGAGCGGAACAAAAGTATGAAACGTAGCCCTGAATTCACTCGAACTGTTCAAGATATCGAAGACTACATGTCCTCGATATGACTCTTTGCTCACCGAGGAAACGGCAAGACGATTCAGACTTTCCTTCTCAAGTATTCAATTCGCTCTTGCGTTTTTTGGAGCTCTTCAGGTGAGTACATGTCGAGGTTGACTCTGAGATTGGTTTCGAGAGCTTCCAACTCTCTGCGAGCCTGGTATTTGGCTTCCGCGGCACGACTTCTGGGTTTAATCAGATACTGGATTTTCCCTTTTAGCTTACGCTTAGCTACGATAGTACCGATAGGGGTTTCGGTACCAATAGGGATAGATCTAAGAGTAAACGTGGGTCCGAAGTCACTATCGAAACCATGTCCCTCGATTTTGGCGTTTTCCTCTTGGATGAAGCATCCATCTTTCCAAGGTTTGTCTGCCTCATCCTTTGGGATCCGCTCTGGTTTGCCAGGTCTACCGCTCTTTGAGAAGTACTGAACCTCTACGGTAGAGTCCAGGTAGCGCTGTTTAACCTTTTGCGCTTCAGCGTGTTTGTAATCCGACTCCCACTGCTGGTAAACCTTTTTGAGGTTTACCGGGCCTTTTTGGAGTGGACCGGCTTCGATGGAGATCAATCTTTGGATGCTTCCTGGGGCACCCTGTCCGAACTTCCCGTTATCATCAAACTCTGTATTCTCTAACTCCTATGAAAGTGGTCCAGTACTCACCTTGAGATGGGAGTGACTTAGCCTTGTCGACCAGAGCTTGGATAACTTCGCTTTTCACCTCCTAGTTGTAGTATAAGAACAAAAACTAGGTACGTTCAAGGGCGAATTCACTCAAACTGTTCAAACCATCGAGGACTATGTGTCCTCGATGTAGTCCTTTGTTCACACATCGGAACGTTATCGAGAGCCACAGATCTTCAATCCAACTTTCAGTATGCCCCTTAGGCAAATTCTACTTATAATTGTTTCCGTTTGTCCTACTTAGAGGGACGGACACACTATAAGTCTAGAAAGGAAAGTATGGGACTAGCTCATTTGAACATTTGGGTCCGGAATCGAAACTGTGACCTACTAACCGATATGTGGCGTACTGATTTGGTCATTCAAGCCTGTACCGGCACGTACCTGGTTGACATTTGGCCGGAGATCTTAAGCCAATTGCAGACTCGGTATCCTACTTACACGATACTGAGTCACTTCTACCAAGGGGCTCAACGGATCATGATGATGCCGCCGTCAGGGACCTTCTTCAATCACATTGAGGTTGATATCCCTCCTGGCTGTTACAAGGTGTGGACTCGTTGCTGTCACGGACAGAACGAGGAGACCTCAGTTCAGTTGATCTCTCCACGATGCGGGGAGGAAGCTTGCGTGAATCTGTTGCTGCCGTCTCTCAAGGTATGTGCCCAACAGATTGTGCACCCGCTCATCGACCATATCGCTGTTCAGGGGGCCTTCCCGGCGGTGGCTGATAGGCTCGTCATTCTGAAAGGGGTGATGTACGCAGGGGACATTGGTCGAGCCCTTTTGCTTGAGCAGTTGCAGTACCGCTTGTCTGAGGCTGTGGCGAAGGGAGACACGGCTCTGCAGGCTCGTGTCAATGCCGTGATAGCTCTTGCCGATCAGCTTCCAGCTTGCTGATAGTTTGCATCGGAATGTTGAAGGGGTCCCTCTGAGTGGGGTCCCCTTCGCATTTAACACGCTGGCTGTACAGTGGTTCGGGACGATATCTCGGGGACTGCGAAGGAGCTACGGGAGTCAGCGGCATCATCTTTGAGCGAGTAGCCTCGATCTCGATCTCGACTGGTCATTGACTTTACCAGGTCAGAGAAAGCGTGCTACGGTGCGAAGACGTCAAGGGCCGAATATCCTGAACTCACCCTGTAAAACATCATGATCGAAGTACATATTGACTTAAACTTATTCGAGATCACTCGAACAGAGGGGGTTCCAGACAACCCTCACGAAAATATCTACTTGGAATTGATCTCTATCCTCTGGAGTGTCAAGGAACAAGCTTCAAACTCCTTGGTACTTTTAGCCCTCGGCTCTTACCTGACTCAGAAGTACCCATCAATCCCATGGAAGGTCGTAGCCTTCGTTGACAATGTTGAGGTGAGTCGACTCGAGTTCCAAAGCTTGGATGAGAGTGCTCCAATCTCCCGCCTAAGATCCGGTTAGGTCTAAACAGATCGGTGTATTTAGACCACTATGCCAGAAAGTACCATTCCAACTCTCGCAGTACTCGAAGTTGTGGGTTTTGACCAATTCCGTGAGGTAGTAGCCGTCAAGGAATCAGGTTCAAATCGAGTAAAGTACCTCACCGCTGTGAGTGGTTCTCAGAAGTCATTCGTCGATGTTAGGACTAAGAATGGTCAGATCTTTCGACTTCCAGTAGATCAAGATAGCTATGAAGCTATCTGCGAGGATACAATGTCCAACAAAGGTAGTCGTCAAATCAAGAACGTATCTGGGCACCCGCTTCCTAGCTCCTATGCGCGAGATCGAGCTAAGGAGTATCAAGAGAGGTATGGGTCTCTTGATTCTATCGACTTCAAACGAGCGTGGGCTGAGGCTCAGATGCTCGACTCCACACTACCCCCGAACCCTCCCAAATATGTCCCTGAGGAAGCTCAGAAGGCCATCACTCTACTGGCTCGGAGAATTCTCAAACTCGAATCGGAGTGGTCATGATAGAGACTGCGTGTACTTGAATGCCAAGTTTGGCCCAGGAAATTCATGCTCCTCTCAAGCCCCCAACGTTTGACTTGGATTTACCTCGTGTTCCAGGATACTCCACCAACATGTGGGGAGTACGTCGACCCAAAGGGAATCCACTGGCATGTTCGAAACGTGATCCGGGAGCCTGGAGTTGTCCTGCGAGAACCAGCCCCACCGGCATGGTATGTCGAGATAGCTGCGGACCACCCAGCTTACCAGCTCGAACCCGGATGGGAGCTCCGAAGGTTCTTTAGGCCCGACGAGATTGCTCTTCACCGAGAGCACCTGACGAACAGCATTCGAAGGATGAGGATCCCAGGATTCGAGTTCGTTGGAGTCTCAGAGGATGAACTCACTCTCGTGGCCAACTTTCAAGGAGTCACTAAGGCTTCAGGAGTCCCTGATGAGATCGATGGAATGCCGGTTACCATCAATTTCAGGTGAAATCATGAGCTGCAAGTACGAGATAACCATCCTACACCCCAAGTATCGTGATGATGTAATGGTGTGGAACACAGTATTTAGGTCCGATACATTAACATTGACTGTTCTCAAGCGAAAGATTGATATTGCTCATGAGCTTGGTTTACCGACGACTGCAGCATATAGTAAAGGTAGTCTAGGTACTGGGAAAATCGTTGAGATGTTTGGTGAGCCTCAGTTCTTCGAGGTGGTAAAGGTTTCCTAGGTTATACAAGCGTCCGGATCTGTCAGCTCTACGGTAATACGCTCTGGGGGACTTTAGAGGTATCGTTACGCACCTCCCAGGATACCTCTCCCTCGTCTAACCACTTGTAGAAGACCTGGCCTCTTCCGACTTGGTTTCGAACAAGATTTGGCTCACCAAGGTGCACCAAGGCCAAGCAATCATCGGGTACCCCTCTGGACATATAGATCTTGGCTCCACGGAAGGTTCCCATGAATCCGATCTTCAGCGAAGCAGGATTCGATTCGGACTCAATCGTGTAGATGTCTCTTCCCCATTTGCGGATGTCAGCATATGTACAAGGAGACACCCAGACGTATTCAATCTCAGGAGTTAGCATTCCTCCGAGGATATCAGGAGTTAGCACGTAGGCTCGTTTGACTTCTTCTCTTTCGATGATGACCATAAGTAGTACCTACACTGATTCAGATGACCCGTTCACAATAATGGCAAGGGCATCACTTCCGTTCTCCAGGTTGACCACAGACTAAGCACTCATCGGGACATCGATCCTCATCATGATTGTACAAACAACTTCGAGTTGGACTCTTGACGCACTTATGAGTGCCTTCAACTAAGACTGTACCTTCAGGCAAACCAAGCTGCTCAGCAGCATACTTCATCAAGTCCGCGTGTACAGATTCGTACCTCGAGAGGGCTTCTTTGAAGTTCTCCCAGGTTCTCCGACTCTCCCAGTAGACCTCAGGGAGCCGAGATTCTCCCCCCAAGAGGTCGATGGCATAGAGGATCTCTCGGCGAACTCTCTTGTTGATCCTAAGGTTCTGGCAATCTATTTCGTCCAAAGCCTCAATCAGTGCAGCCTCAGTAGCCCCTACAGGTTTTCTCCCGAGTCGGACAACGGGTATCCCTTTGTCAGCAAAGACTTTGGCCACGTCCTCACTGATGGTGAATGAGCGGATGACTCGTGGGGCTCCCTCAGGGTACTCTGCACGAAGGCGCCAGTTGGTCTCTTGATTCGGGACTGGTGGGATGAGGTAGATCATAAAAGTAGGCTGAGTGCTCAATAACCCTTGGCACCAGAGAGCATACACCAAGAACTTGCTGTTTCCTAGTCATTCAAGTACATTCCGGGGCATGCCAGAATTCAGTGCCGGAGATATTGTTCGAGTAGTCCGTCAGCCAGAGCACCTGATTGTTCAGGTCGTGGGTAAAGTCGGGTTCCTTACTAGCTTGACCGCAACCCATGCTGAGTTTACAGGTTTGAATTTAGATGGGTCCTACTCAGGGGGCATTACAACCCAACTTGATTGCCTGGAGCCTGAGACCTCCCCTCAGTGGGTTGAAGCCAAAAGGCTTCGAGATGAGGCTTTCAAAAAGACCATAGCCGAGAGTATAGCTCGTGCTGAAAGATACAATGCCAGGATGTTCGAACTGTCGGTCAAGTACGGAATCTCGGTGGAGCATGTGAAGGCATTGTTTTCTGACCTAACGTACCTCAATCGTCAGGGTTGGTGGCCGTAAGTTCAGATTTTCAGTTGAACATCAGACCGCTTGTACGTAATAGGAGTTGGCCTGACCAGGTTTTGAGCAAAGCTCAGTCATTCGAGGAGAAGAGTATGAGGAATCGAGTATCGCGTGGGTTTACCGTTATAGAGGTGATCATCTGCGTGGCTCTGCTTGGGGTTTTCGCGGTCTTAATTGGGATGCAAGTCATCACGTGGTCATCATCTCAGGGCTTGGCCGAAGAAGAAGCCCGAAACTACGCCGCGAAGATGGATAGGACTCTCAAGGGCGTCTCCTGTATGAACCGTGACATAGACGGGGATGGTTACGTCTCGTGTACTCTCAACGTGGTCGAGAAAGACGGCTCCCTCTCCCGGGTTCCGATCGAATGCGCGGCCAAATGGACCTACAACAACGAAGGTTGCAAGGAAGCCTTCGTGAATGTGCTACGAAAGTAACCCATGGTCGTCAAGTTGGGTTCGGAAAGTGGGTTTGACCTCATCCAAGTACCGGTTTCACGTCTTTCTGAGATGTGTGACGTTACTCACGGGATAACCCCATGGGGTTATCCGATAAACCCCGAAGAGATTCGGGAAGCTGTAAGTGCCGGTCGAGTAGCGCCTAAACCCAGAAGGGGATTCCCCGGGTGGCCTACAGAGAGGAAGCGGCAGTATCACATCAAACGCGTGGCCTACTTGGTAATGAACGGATGGTATGATCCGATTGAGATCGACGTAGGGGTACCAAGCCTGAATTGTTACATTGACTGGCCTATCGTGGACGGAAATCACAGGTTCTATGCGTCTATCGTCCGAGAAGATCCTTTCATTCTAGCGGTAATCAGCGGTGAGCTTGACTATGCTGAGGAGGTTCTTGGAGTTAAGTCAAGGGCGACATTGTCGCCCTTGTAGGTCCCTCATGCTCTAGGACGGTCGGACTTAAGTTCAAACTTCGATATTTATTGGCATCCCAGTTGAGTTTTGAGTAGGCTTACGCGTAATACTGGGCATGGCAAGCAACATCAACTACAAGCAACTTCGGGATGGCACGTGGGGAGTTCAGGGGCGCAATCTTGTGACAGGCCGGACCGTGACGGTCACGAAGAAATCTGGTGAGACCAAGCAAGAAATAGTGGGAGAGATTGTTTGGAAAGGTACTGACGGCTTCTGCTACGCTAGAATTGCCGAACAGGGTGTTTCCTCTAAGTCTTCGACCCGTAGCAGCTCTACTCGAGGTAGTTCTACTCGTACCACTTCTACCCGGCGAAGCAGCCGGAAAAGCGGTAAGAAAGAGGGCGCCCAAGAGGGCAAATACTCATCATCCCGCGAGGGCGATACGGGGGACGAGATCGGGAGAGTCTGCTTCCTCCGTGCGGGTGGAAACCGCATTCCAGTTGTTGTAGTGGGGTGGCAGACGGGCTACTGTAGTGAAGATGGTCTCTCCTTTGGGTTACCAATGGATGATGGGTACTACACGGTTTCGTATTACAGAGACGCAACCGAGGAAGAGGCTACTGCACTTGCCTCCAAGGAAGCTGCTGCGAAGGCTGCGAAGGACTCAGCGGCCCAACAGGCCAAGGATGCTCGGATGGCAGCGGAGACGGCTGCTCGGGCACCTCTCGCAGGCCTTACGCGAAGTGATAGCTTGAGCACCCCTGCAGGTACCAAGACCTCGGTTGGTACCTACAAGAGTGAGCACGGGTGGGACATTAGCATCACCCGGGTCGAGATGGGTGATGCTAATGTGGTCTACATCGAGAGTGCCTACGGCTTCGACGACAGCCGAGAGTACCTCTGGGGCACTCCCGAGGTTCTTGCCACCCTCTACGAAGCCAGACTTGCTGAGCGTTCAATCAGCAAAGAAGAGGCTCAAGAGTACTTGTCCAAGTACTCGGGTTGCTATGGAGCAGACATCTACAAGTACGTAGTCGCGCGAGGTGAGTGAGAAGCTGCTCGATGCCTTGACTCCGCCCAGCACAACGGTGTAGCTGACTTCCATGAAATCCACTGATCTTCTGAAGTTGGCTTGGAGCAAGATCGATCGACCTCATTCGATGTGTCCTGACATCGAGATTGGCTACGTTCGACGGGTGCTGGGTGAGGTAATGGCGGCCGAGATCAAGGACCGCGAGATCCTCGCCGAGGAATCCTATCGGTGGGTTTTTGGTCAACTCCTCGTGAGCCCCATGTCCCAGAGTAGTTTGGAGGATGATTGGTACGAGACCAATCGAGTGTATCGGGAATGCATTCAACCACCCAACGACAATTACGAGGACGAGGGGTATCAGAAGGCCCTCAGCGACCAGTTCGAGGCTGAGGATCGGGAGAAGGAGCAACGGGCTGAGGAGGTCTCTGAAGCCCTCAGGTACCTCCTCACACGTGGACTAGTGGGTAGAGATCACGAAAGATACTTCGGCGATCCGGCAGCCTACCAGATGATGGTCAAGATGTCCTCGGTGTAGCTAACTCGATATGAAGACCTATCGAGTTGAGTTATCTTCAGATGAAGGGCCTATTCGAATTGAGTTACTAATTCGAGATTCGAATTCTACCCTTGAGCCACCTATCAGGAGATGCTTGATACTGAAGGCAAATGGGGTACCCGCATTGGAATACTGTGACCAATTACAAGCTGGGGAGCAGCCCAACAGTTTTCGAGTGTTACTTACCCCTAACCCCATCGACTTGACTATGACCGTCGAGGACGAGGTGCTTGAATCCCAGGACCCCGTTGTCATAGATGGGCTTTATGGTAGGCGTGCGAGAATTAGTGGGGGAATACCTGCTGTTAGAAGAACTCGTGAGGAGTTTCTGGCCTCAATGAGCGACGAGTATCGAGAGGCATACCTTACTAAAATTGCACAGAAAAGAGCTCAATATGTAAACCTTGAGGGTCAGTCCCTTTATCGAGTTAACTTAAACGAGCTATGGTCCATTCCGGAAGGGATTCCAAGACCCCTTGACTCAAAGTTATTATTGGTTGCTCCGGCTGAGCTACCTCCAGTTGAAGATGGGCCTATCGTAGTCGAATTTGAATCATGGGAGGGTTCCGATGATTAACGGACAAGGCACGGGACTACGCCCCGAAACAGGGCCAATGTGTTTCGAAAGCGATTGGCGTGGAGTGTTCATCCGCGGGGACAACGCCTTTGGTGTAGCAAATACCCATGGCAAAAGAAGCTTCCTCTGAATCCCTTGGGCACGGCAAAGTAGTCAGGGCGTCGGACAAGGCCCTGCAGATTGAGCTATCCGACATTGGTGAGACCAAGTGGATCCCACGTTCTATTATCCATGACGACTCCGAAGTCTACGATGATGGCGAGAACAAGGAGGGGGAAGTAGTGGTCAAGCAATGGTGGGCTGTGCAGGAAGGATTGGTCTGATGTTGACTATTACCTTCGTGCAGGTGTAGGTTTTTGCTATGGCTACGCACGAAGAAGAACTCAGGAAGATCGTCGACAACATCGAACTACTCGAGGCCGAGCAAGAGTCCAACACTGAGGAGATGCAGCGAATCGTCCCTTTGGAGGGCCGTGACAAACGCTTGACGTACCTCAACAAGAGGAATGTGCACATCGAGAACGGCCTCAAGGAATTACACGAGAAGCGTAAGAGCAAGATCGAAGTTATCGAATGGGAACATCGAACTGGTTAAGTAACAGACCACCCGCGCTCGAGCGATCGTAGAACCCGGCGAACAGCCCGATCGGCTCCGACAAATTGGTCCGATCGGAACTTGAGGTTCGGGTGAAGTTCGTGCTCTGAGGTGAAGAACGGATTGCTCGCCCCATCCTGGAAGTACTCAGCGAACCACTCGGTGGTATAGCTGTAAGAAAGGGTGGCTCGGTAAGGTGGTATCGAGTATTCCCATGTGTTGTCGGGCTTCAAGTCCCGGGCGATGGCCTTCGGTCTCATGGATCCTCAACAACCCAAGCTAGAATCTCAGAGGCTGAGATGAAAGAAAATAGTTGACTCTCTGTCTCTAGCAGAACTTTTGGCTTTCCAGTAGAGGCTACTGAACAGAAACCTAGGGTGTAGACGTCCCATAGGGTACCTAGTTTGCTGATCGTGCCACAGTATGTTCTACAGTGACATTCGCTCTCTTTCCCTTGGACATTAACTAACGTTGCCATGTGTTGCCCTGACTTCGATGGTTTTGTCTCACTTAGCTCACGTTTCTACATGAAACCTACGAAGGCCTATGACGAACGTCATACCGCACCCCATTTTTCTACCTTGCTCGTACCAACACCCATTCTTTCGAAGAGTTATGATTCTGACCTCACCCTTCGCATCCCGAATGGCCTCGAGCCCCCCATCCTTTTCTGAGTGAACGACCAGATCTTGTTGAATGATGAGGGTCTTGTAGCTCAAGAATCTAATGATCGTGTACGGATAGTAATCCGTACCCCAATGGAAGGTCACCCCCATGCCTATTGCCGGCTCTGGGGTCTGTTTTGCCCACTGTGCCACCAAATCGAGAACGGATGTTTCGGTGTTTGGGCTGTCAATTTCTCCAGGCCCCCTAAGGTAGAGGCGAATTCCATCCAAACTAACCCAACTCACTTTGGTCATCCGTCCATCAACGTTACAATAGACGGTACCTTCGGAGTCGATTGATAGGCTTTCTGTTGCCATATCGAATATTGCATGCCAAAGGTGGCGAAATCAACCCTAAAATGGCTCGGCAGTGGTTAAAATGATGATGCCTTCCAGCACCTGAGCCTCGGTGAGCTCCCAATCAACTTCTCGAGGGAGTCCAGCGATAACAGCTACCTTGAACTTCTGGTAGACCTCCAGGGCTTTCTCGTCGTCCCTTAGGACGTCTGCGCAGATAGCCAGGGCGAGCTGGGCAGGCCCGCTTCCGGAATAGCCACACTCGAAACCGATCGAATGGTTCCGAAGATCGGAGCGTGGATCGATCTTGTTTTCGACCTCACCAATTCGGACGAAAACTGACAGGATATCATCCTCATCACGTTCCCCTATGTAGACTTTCATGAGGTTAACCCCCCCTCCACTTGCAGGTTTCATACTCTGTATTACGCACTAGTCACGACAATCTCAATGACTTTTCAAGCTGCCAGTGCTTTTTTGTTGACTGCTAGGGTGATTCGAGTGCAATGAGGTGAAATCAGGCAGGTTTCTATGGGCTCATTCAATCAAGTTTGCATGCTTTCTGGGATCCCAATCACCTATCGGGATCCGGTACGGGCTATCCTCGTGACGGAGCATCCCCGGGCTACCCTTGGTACCGCTGCGCGTGGTTACTCCTCGAAATACATCCCGAGGACCTTTCCAATTCGTGGTACTTACAACGATTACGGGTCGTTAGAGAACGTCCCAGACGACGTATTCAAGCGTCTGTGGGTCAAGGGATTGCAGGATGACCTAATCGAGCTTTCGCAAGGTGCGAACCCAAGAGATGAAGCTGTCACGAAAGACTTGGACTTCGATGACTTGTGGGTGGCTATTTTGCAAGAAAGGCTACTAGTTCCTGGTCACGTTTCGAGGGGAATTGGCTTTTGTGAGCCGATGCCCTTGGAGGTTGTAGACCATCCGGTTGTTTCGCGACATATACGGAACGTTCGCGTTCAAGTAGCTATGATCCGCGAGGATGTCTGGCAGTCCATCATGGCTACCCCTCTCAAAACCAGGGCTTTCTTCGAGCTACCTGAGACGTTGGAAGCTCTTCAAGGGGCGGTTCAAGCTTACTGGGGGGAGTGCTCCACCCTGTTGAACAAGCCCATTAGCAAGTTTGACAAGCAGTTACTTCGAAACACTATTCGTTGTATCCAGCTAGAAGGACCCGTGGCGAACCTGCCAAGTTATACACTTCGAGACGAATGGGTCTTCGGACTCGGATCGCATTGGCTCATGGCTCTCGAGGGCGAGATTCAAACCCAGGAGTTGAACGACTTCTACCAAGGCGTAGCCGAGATGGTCTGGTTCATCTGGGTCAACTCCTATCGCAATCGAGAAGGAAGTCTTTGGAAACCCTCCTACGCAGGTGGTGAGGATCTTCCTTGGAATGACCATCTCCGGTTCCATAAAGACATGGTGCGGATTCTCGAAGGTTTGATTGCCAAGGACAAGGAAGAATACGAAGAATCATGCACACCATAAGTCTTGAGCAGGCGCTATCCATATGGTCGGAACTTGAGCAAGCGTATCACAGGCCTGAGACTCATCGTACTATCGAGCTCTACCTGTACCGATTGGTTACCGGGTCCCCTTCTGCTTATCGAGTTGAACTCATAGAAAGTCCAGGACCTATCGGCGATAACGTTCGGGAAATCTACCGAAAGGCAAATCGAGCTCTCTATGCTCTATTGAAGCACTTCTGTGACATCAGAGAGGCCTCAATCACTGTGGAGGGCCAAGAGCTTGGACCTTGGTTGGCTGATTCCCTTCAATGTCACAGAGTCCAAGTCACTGTGAATCCAAGAAGAAAGTGATGACTAATAAGCCCGTGATCCAGGTTTCTCACGCTGATCTCGAACGATGGGATGATGGACCTTACAAGTCCAAGTGCCCAACCTGCAAGGATGGGATCCTCATGATCTGCCGCGATTCATCTACGTTCAAGCTACAACGTCGAGATCGATGCATCAGTTGTGGTCAACAATTCAACTACACGGACGCGGAGATCAATGGAGAACGGTTCGAGGGGGACAAGTAAGCACAAGTAGGTTCTCTGCGGCATTCTGGTTACAAGAACTCTTGCGGATACTCGCTTGACACGTTGCCTAGATCCTGCTCTCCTTCTTGGTGACTCAATTGTTGAGTTCTAGCCTAGAAGGAATTCGGGGCGGGAAGGAACACCATGAAACCTACAGTAGCAGTTATCTCCTTAGTTCTCCAAGCCACAGCCCTAACAGCCTATGCACATCCGGCTTGTCACGGACAGTTACAGGGGGCCATCAACACTCCGGCAGATGATTCCGTACATTGCCCGACGGTATGTGATCCGACTGGATGCCAATGTGATCCCACTCAGCTCTCCCCCTATAGCCTCGAGTGGTGGTACTGGACGGGCCACCTGAAGACACTGAGTGGTCGCAAGTTTGGGTTCTCGAACATCGTCTACACGGGGATCGACCTCGTCACCTACCTTCCACTCACATGGTCGGACAGTACGGTGGCCGACCTTCGTAACGGCACGTTCAACTATGGTGGACGAGAAGCTATTCTCGGGTTGCCGACGAAGGTCCCCAACGGATTCGAGTTCACTTTCCCTCACTCGCAGGTCTTTGGGGGTAATGGAACTGATGCGATCCACTCAGTGATCGTCGACCAAACCTCGGGCAAGCGGTACGAAGTGGATCTGGCGATTCACTCGGTGAAAAAGCCGGTTCAACAGCGTGCCGATGGACTCGTTTACTACTATTCCCGCGAGCAAATGCTTGCAGTCGGAGCCATCGTTATCGATGGGATACCCCAGATCGTAACGGGAACCGTCTGGTTCGACCATCAGTTTGGGGATCAACGAGACGCTTACCAGAATGTCACCACGTGGCAGTGGTTCGGGATCCAACTCTCGGGCAACCGGCAGCTCGTCCTCTACGACGTCCAGGTGAACGAGAACGAGACTCGCCCCGAGTACGCCTCCGGAGTCATCGAAGGGACCTTCACGGATCCCAACTGCGGAGTCACTCACCTGACCCGGAACGACTTCACCATCACGCCCCTTGGTAGCTGGCAGTCGGCTTGGATGCCCCCAGGCTGGGGTGACTTCCAGTGCATCTACCCGATGGGGTGGAGCATCCAAGTCCCCAGCAAGGGGATTGACATCACCGTGGATCCCTACTTCGATGCCCAGGAGATCATCGCCCCCTTGCCGGCTCCTGAAGGCACATTGACCGTTGGTGACCGGTATTGGGAAGGGGATGCCGCGGTGACGGGTAGCGATACCGGTGAGGCCTTCGTGGAACTCACCGGCTTCTGCCCATTTGCCCCAGGATCTAACTAGTTTGGTCAGGTCACGGTACCTGCAATTTCTTTCTTGGCTACAGCTTGCAGGTACCGTATGACCAACCAATCGTCGACAACGTCCCCTGCTCTTAAGTATTGGGGGGCATCGGGTGGCACGTACTTAGTAAGTTCATCCTTGAAATTTTCAAGTTCCTCGGGTGTGAGGCCTTGTTTGGTTAGGTCAAAATCATTGTACCCATGAAGACAGAATTCACTAGCTGCATCATTCAGGATAGTCACTAAAACTTTCAATTGAGCACGATTCATTCCCCGGTGTACACCAGTTCATGCACTTTTGTGGAGACCTATTTCACGATCTGCCGTTTTATTTGGTGACGGCGTTGCCGTTCTTAGGTACTCTCGTCGCCTGGTGTCGATCCATGGTCAAAAGGCTTCGTGTGGATAGAAGACGATGACTGAGGCTCTTAGGCGAGGCAGAGGTTAAGCTCACGGTCAGCTCTTCATGAAATTCGCTGGGCTATCTTTCCGGACTCGATGCTTGATCTCGTCCCGCACCTTGCATCCCTCGGCTGACTTCGTAGGCTCAAGTGGGGTAGCAGGGGCTCCACAGTTCTTGCACTTGCCGCCCTTCACATAGAGCGGGTTGTGACAGTAGTGGCACTTCGGCCTTCTCTTCGGCGTGTGCTTCATAACTACCACCGGACATCCTCCGGGAGCCTCCCATAGGCCAGCTCACAGGCTTCCTCGTACTTCGTAGCCCGCTCAACCTCACCTTCGAGCCGGAGGCTCATGGCACACGACTTGTTGATGGCGTAGCAAGCTAGCGTCTCCATGATCCGGCGAGCGCCCTTCCGCTTCCCAGTGACAACGACGGCTTCCTTCTGGGTGGCGATGTGCCACCCAGAAGTCTCGGAGTTCTTCCCGGCTCATTGCGTCGAAGTTTGGGATTTCCATGCCTTCTATTACGCACCACCAGCAGAGAATTCAACTGAATCTTTGCTACCCACCTCTCCCCATGGTATCATCTGGCTATGGATACTCGACGAAAAGACCACATCCAAAGAGGAGGTCGTGTATTCCTTCCCCTTTGGCGTATGAGACAGATTAAGTTCGAAGAGGCTGTACTCAATTCGATAGCCAAGCGCGAGGGATTGACTGGTAGTCTTCATCACATGGATTGCCGGTGCGGCTCTATCTACTGCAAGGCGACGCCCTACCTCTCCACGACTAAAGACGCTCGACCCGAAGGATGCACTGAGGAGCCCAAGATGCGGAGCGGTTTCCAGCCCGGTCGACCTAAGTACTAGGAGTCAAGAGAACGACAAGCGAGTGTTCAATACTGAGGACAAGCAAGTAATCCCCCTCCATCTTTTGTGCTCTGATCTATGCCTCAGCTAACAATTGAACAGCAAATCCGATATGAGCGTCACGTTAGGCTGCCTGAAGTCAAGGAAGCTGGGCAGATCAAACTGCTTCAGAGCAAGGTCCTGCTCATAGGGGCGGGCGGGTTAGGATCCCCAGTAGCGCTCTACTTAGCCGCCGCAGGGGTCGGTACCTTGGGGGTCGTGGACTTTGATTCGGTTAGCCTCTCGAACCTCCAGAGGCAGATCATCCACTCCACCGTCGGAAAACTCAAGGTCCCAAGTGTCACAGAGGCGGTGACCCGGTTGACCCCTGACGTATCCACCGTTGAGTATGTCGGTCGCGTGGATGCCTCGACCATAGATCAGATCTTCGAGATTGGTTGGCACGTGGTCATTGACGCCGTGGATAACCTGGAAACTCGGTACCTCATCAACGAAGCTTGCGTAAAACGTAAGCTCCCATGGATCCACGGGGCCGTTTTCTCGTATGAGGGTCAAGTGACAACCTTCACCCGGGGCGGCCCCTGCTATCGATGCCTCTATCCAGATGTGCCCCCCAAAGGGGCTGACAAGCCCGGTGGCGTCCTTGGAGTTGTCCCAGGCGTGATAGGTACTATCCAAGCAACAGAGGCGCTCAAGGTCATCCTGGGGCTCGGACAGACGTTGGAAGGGACGATGCTCAACTACAACGCTCTCTACATGTCCTTCGACCGAATGCCGCTTGGAGCTCGCAACCCAAACTGCTCAGTTTGCTCGATGACTTACTGAGCATAGGTTCATCACTTGAAAAACATGGCTGGTGTGTCCCGACGAAGAGGGTGCTTGATTTCGTCCTGCACCTTGGGATCTTCAGTGGGCTTCAGCGGGTCAAGTGGAGTAGCGGGGGCACCACAGTTCGTGCACTTGCCATCGCTCAAGTAAAGCGGACGGTGGCAGTAGTAGCACTTGGGGCGGCCCGTAAGATTACCTACCACCGGACGTCCTCCGGGAGCTTCTCGTACTGGATCTCGCAAGCCTGCTCATAGGTCAGGGCAGGTTCAATCTGGCCTTCGAGACGAAGGCCGATAGTACACGATTTGTTGATGGCGTAGCAGGCTAGACTCTCCATGACCTTGCGAGCGTCTTTCCGGTCACCAAGGAAGAGGCCGGCCTCTTCCTTGGTGGTAACGTGCCACTTCGACCAAAAAGCTCGAAGCTCGTCTTGAGTCATGGCCTCGAGGTTTGTGAGTTCCATACGTTCTATTACGCACGATTGGGGTGAAACTCAACAAGCAATTGTCTGATTCCTAGGATTGGTGTAGGGTTGAAGCATGGAATGTATTGACCAGTCAACTTTGAACTCTGAACCAGATCTCGGAACTATCGCGCAGTTGAATCACGAGGGGGATACGACGTACACGTGGGACAAAACGAATGAAAACGAGTGCCGGGCCGCCGAGGCACACTTCAACCTGTTGAAGTCGAAAGGATTTCTCACCTTTAAGGTGAAACGTAGTAGACGTAAAAGTCCGGAAGAAGCATTTGATCCGAAAGCAGGCAAGTACGTCTACGTGGCCCCCGAAATAGCGACCACCCTTGACCCCAAGGCGGACTACGTAGTGACACCACAGATGCGAGGCGGGTGATGGGTAGTAGAACTACCCAGTGGATTCCTGAATCAGAACTTAGCCTTAGCAGGAGATAACTTGTGCATCTCCTCGTAGGCGTTCTTGATCCAGGTGAGATCCCCATTTATGAGTTAGAAGGGGCAGAGCATAGCTATCAGTGGGATGGGGCCTCCAATTTTGCCAATGGAGGAATCTGGGACATCAGGCCCTTAACAGTCAACCATAGAGTCATAATCAGCTTAGGGCTTGATGAACCACTGACCGTTCTCGTTGCCCAACTTTCAGATCGCCTTCAAGCGTTACCTCAACCACTGGATGGTTCCTTGATTCTGTCTATCAGGTCCGTCTATTCTGTTGATGGGGTTACTAATTGGGAATCAGGTCCAGATCAGCATGGGATCTGGATCGTGGGGGTTTGGCCTTTGTAGAACGAGCCTACACGGGCATAGATCTCGATGGGCAAGATCCAAGCTATTTGATTGAGCAGACGTGCTTGCTTATCGCCGGCAAGGATTACGATAGAAACATACCTAGACTTGAAGCTTGGAGGGTTCGTCTCGAAGAAGAAAGGCGCGAGAGGAAAGCCAAGCGTGATAGTGTTGAAGCAAAAGCTCGAGCTATCCTAATGGCCCATCTCGATGAAACCCAAGTGTCTGAGTTCGAATCCTCTGGATCCTTCCACGTCCTTGGTGCCGATGGTTACACCTATCTCATCACCTCCAGGGAACAACACAATGTGTTTCGAATCGAGGAGGGACGTCGAACCTTCGAGTACTGCATCGTGACAAGGGATTTCGTACCCCTTCAGGATCAGATGCTGACTCAAATGCTTCTCTTGACGACCCATCCTGCGATGTTTCATCAAATCGCGAACACCTGGGAAATTAGAGAAGATGGGACCCGCATCCGCATAGCAGGGCGACTAGTTGACGTTCTTGAGAACCCAGCCGCCCAAGTCGGCTGGGTTCTCAAATCTCCTTACCGGCAAGTATCTCTCTGTACATCGGGCCTAGCACTTTTGAGACACTCCCCTTGATGCTCTGCTCGGTAGCCCCGAGTTCGGTCATCTCCCGTTGGCAATCCTTGGCCAGGTCTGCGCAAACCGTGGTCAAGATCAATGGCATGTCCTTCATGGTATGGGTTAATTCAACCCCTCGGTCGTTAAGGCGTCCGACGGCGTTGATGACTCGCCCCTTCGTGACGTACTTGACGATGAAGTCATCAATCGGAGAAGGACCCCTTGGAGTTTTCTCTTTGGCGGCGGATGCAACTTCAGCGAACTTGGCGCATTTATGCTTACAGATTAGCCAGTTTCCAAACACGTTTCGGAGAAGAGGATTCGATCGGATGACCACCCCCTCAGCGATGTTGTCATCCCCAAAACCATTGATCTTCCCAACCGTGCTGGGTTTTTCTAAGAGCGCATCGAAGTTTGCCTGAGTCGGCTCCCCTCGCCACACCTCGGGTATTACAGGTAGCTCCATCTTGGAGCAAAGCTCGATGAACAGGTCGTAGGTGACAAAGTTCTTGGCCACCATGATGTCGAAGGCTCTGAAAAGAGGCTCCTGACCACTTGAGTATTGAACTCCCTTGGTTTTGATGCCGGGACCGTGAGCTTCACCAAAAACGGTGACTTCAGAGAACCCGTAGGACTTGATGACCTCCATCATCCTTGTTAGAAGGTCCTTCTGGGCTTTGAACTTGTTAAGCATGCTCCCGAGCGGGAAGTTCTGCCCAAGTTGATATTCGACGTCACGTGAACCATAACCAATCTCTTCGATGCTTTTCATCCCGAGTGGGAAAAAGAGACGAAAATTCGAACCGTGGATTTTCTCGAGGGCAACTACTTCCCTGACAGAAAAGATCTCTGGGCAGTCGGAGAGTTGAACGATTGAAGGGTACTTTTCCATTGGATCCTGTATAAATCCACGGATAGGTACTCCAATCCCTTGGCCAAGTCAACATAATGTTGACTTTCTTGATATACCCTGACACCTTGGACTACTACTATGTCAAAAGACGAATGTCCGGCTGAGGATAGACTGATAATAGGTCCAGATCTTGGGGATGGGTCGCATTCGTGCGTGAGGCATACTCCAGATCACAAGATCCACGTGGGTAGAGTCCAACCTTTGAGAGATGGGCAATCGATCATTGGGGACCAAGAGATTCTGATGGTGAAGTACGATTCCCAGCAAGGAGACTTTTTGGTACGAACTGTATACAATCCTCGTCATCAAGGAGAAGAGTCCAACACCTCGAAGGGCCCAGCCAAGGTCACCAGCGACGCTTATCGAGCCGGCTACGACCGTATCTTCGGCAAGACTTCGATCGGAACAGCTTGATGAGCTGGTTCGGTGTAATCACCGATAGTGTCTCAGGAGTTCAAAAACCCCAATGGGTTTGATCGGTTTGATCAACTTTGACTAGCTTTGGAGTCAACTGCTACTACCCTGATCGATACAAGCGAGAACCCATGATATGACTTTCTCCGAAGCCCTTGTTCACCTCAAAGCTGGTCGACAGATTAAGCGCAAGGGGAGTGTTGTTTGGCTGCATATCGACAAGTACGGGCACATCCGGGAATTGGACTTTGCCTTTGGATTTCCAGACTCCACACTCTGGGTACCAACCGAAGAGGACATCTTAGCCGAGGACTGGGAAATGCGCGAAGTTACCAGCTAAATAGCTCATTGACACATAGTACTTAAATTAACACTACCCTCAATTTACACAAAAGGTATCGTATGTTCTTCTGGTTCGGATTGGCCCCTTGGATCTGGGGGTTTGAATTTGTACTGTTTGTAGGGCTTATTGTGCTAGTCGAATTCGAGTTCTACAAGTGGTCCACCGCAACCCTCATAGGAGCTCTCGTACTGAGTCACTTCCTGCATGCGTTCTCAGTAGTGGATCTAGTAAGGCATAACCCTGGAACCTCCTTTATCGTAGTCCTGAGCTATTTCCCTGCGGGCACCATATGGGCAACCTTCAAGTGGTTCTTGTTCCTCTATCGGTTCAAGGACGCCAGGATGGATGCCTTGGATGAGTTCCATGATATTCAGGAAGCGGCTCGAGCTCGAATCGCTTCGGGTGCTGTCTACACAATGGATGAGGAGTTGGTCAATAAGACGGATTACCAGTATTTGCGTAGCCAATACTTCAAGAAGACCAACCTTTCGAAGATCCCACGTGTCCGTGACTACAAGAGGAAGGTTATCGGTTGGATTGCGTTCTGCGTGTTTTCGATAGTTGGCACTATCTTCCACGACCTGGTTCGTAGGATCGCACTCTGGATCTACAATCGAGTCAGCAGTTTCCTTCAGTGGATGTCAAATCGGATTATCTCCGAGGTGGAAGAAATACCTGAAAAGACCTAGTGAACCAAGGTTCGCTCGAAGGCCTCGTTGTTGAGCACAATCATGATGGAGGGTGGATCCGGAGCGTTCGCTTGACGAGTTGACTCATCGTACTCGTGGCAACCCCACTCACCCTTCTCCATGTAAGGTTGAACTCTTACCCATGTTCCGATACTTGGATCAATGGCTGCAGCAGCCGCTATTGTGTCGTGAAGGGCCTTCCCCTCTGGGCGCTTTTTGAAGTAAAAAGCCATCCCTTCCTTGATGAGGTCAAGCCCAGCATGGGCTCCGGAAGGGATTCTCTCATTGACCATAGGACCCCAGAAGACACCGTGACAAACGTTCTTGGAAACCATCCGTCGAGTCCAGATAGGTGAGTTTTTACCCAGTAAACCGAGGGCTGCTTTCGAGTCGCCCCCAAGGTTGAAGGTCGGACAGGTGAGCTTGCCGGCGAACTTGGGTAGCCGGTGTTCGGGTGGGACGATGTTGTCTCCGGCGAAGCCACCCTGGCAAGTCCACGTACGGAAAAACGGCCACACCTCACTGCTAGCCTTCCAGATGTTGGTGAGGGCCGCTCCAGTGATTAGGTGGGTGGTTGGAAAGTCCAGTAGTACCTGCTTAATGACCTCAGTGGCGCTTCCCTGGGGCTGACAGGGGGAGATCTTCCCAAGCCAATCATAGTGGAACTGGGACACCTTAGAAGTTTGCTTCTTGAGGCTCCCAATTCCGATAGGCACGTCCGTCCGCCCAAGACGATCGAGGACATGACGAACTATCCCGACCTGGTCGAAACCTCCTGGATGGATCGTAGCCCCAACGAGTTTGGCTCGGGGATGAGTAGCAAGGAGCGCTAGAGTGAACACGTCATCTGGGTCACTCGTTTCCATGTCGAACAGATATTCTTGAGTCACTTGAAATCAATCTCAGGTTATAGGAGTGGCTGCCACCTAAATTTCGATGGTGTATCAGCTACCATGCCCTCTTCGTTGAGTAAAGCCCAAGCTTGTCTGCTGTGTCATGTGGTCGGAGACTCCCTTGGGAGCCTCGTAGAGTTCGAGTCCGAGGAGACCATCCTTCAGGAGCACCAAGGAGAAAAAGTGCGCTACCTCGCTGATGGGGGCACCTGGGAGACCTTGGCGGGGCAAGGCACAGACGATTCCGAAATGGCCATCACCCTAGCTAGGACTCTCATTCACCATGGTTTTTACAGCTCAACCATTATGCGGAGTATGTATTGCTATTGGCTCAATAGCCAACCATTTGACGTTGGCAGGACCACTCAAAATGGACTCCTGGATATGCCTGACTTCCACAGCCAAGCCAATGGGGCTTTGATGCGTGTCGCCCCCTTGGGGATCTTTGGAGCGAAGAAGAAGGACTGGAGAAAGACCATGATCTGGGCGATGGAGGATGCCCTTATTACGCACCCAAATCAAATATGCTTACAAATCAATGCACTTTATGTATCGATGATCGATCAAGCAATCGGAAGTGATGCAAGCCCAGATCAACTCTACGGTGCGCTGGCCGCAACAGCAGTGGATATGGAAGCCCATCCAGTTATCCTCGAAGCTATCGACCGAGCTAGAACTGCCCCACCGGAAAACTACATGGTGAATATGGGTTGGGTTGTCCTCGCTTTCCAGAATGCGCTCTATCAACTACTACACGCCCCGTCATTGACTGAAGGAATTGTCGATACCGTCAATCGCGGAGGTGATACCGATACCAACGGAGCAATTGCCGGTGCTCTGCTTGGGGCTGTTTACGGGATGGAGCAAGTCCCCAAGGATTGGATCGATGGAGTAACCCAATGTTGCCCATCGGTGACCAACCCCTACTCTAGAAAGCCACGTACAGGCTTCTTTTGGACTAATGATGTGCTAGAAGTAGCCAAAAAACTACTTGATAGTTGACACCTGCGCTACTTTAGGGCAAGCATCCGCCCATGAGTGAACAAACCCCTGGTAGAGACGAGAAAGGCCTTACGATATCCGGAAGGACGATGCTCCGGATACTCTTGGAGTTTGCGAGGTTACTCGCAGCTTCGAGAAAAGTCGGAAGTAAGATGACTTATGAGGTTCTCCAGACTCCAACCATTCTCGTTGAGATTCGGACCCTCCTGTGGATTGCATCTGGGATGGCCAAGAGATTGGGTTCGCTTGTGGAGGTAGAAGACTACTTGGCCGAGCATGCTGAGGAAGACGAGAGGACTGTTTTAGCTGGAACTACTGAACTAGAGAAGACCTTGATAGCGGAAGCTCTGGCGCGTAGCGGGGTTCCAAGATGCCCCAAGTGTCACGAACCTACCTGCCCAATGTGTAGGGAGTGTCACTCTTGTGAAAAGCGAGAGTCGCACTCTAGCCCTTTCGATTTCTCAGGTGGTGGAGCGGCTAACTAATGTTGATATGGAGGCTACGAAGATGATCCGTGCAGTAGGTACTCAGAAAGACGGGCGTAAGTTACTGATCCTTGGGGTTGATGCGATCAACCTCGAGAACTTGAAGGCCAAGAATGCCATTCTCGTCCGAGGAACTCAGTTCGGTATTAATCTGCCAGTGGACGTATTGATCATGTATGGGGACACCTTGGAGGAGGTAGCGGAAGACCTTCGTAAGAGTGGGGTTGGATCCATTCCAACCCCACTACCAGATCCCGTAGAAGGAGGTTCCAATGTCTGAAGTCCGAGCTGTCACCTATGTCTCATTCGCTATCCCTAGAAGAAACCTAGGGGTGCTCATTTTAGAGGGGGAGCTGAACGTATCTGAGGCAATCCTTGAAGCTAACCGTCTCAAGTTGAACCCTGGTGGAGAAGTAATCGCGGTCTCATGCAAAGAGACCGATACGGATGTACCAAAGGAACTCTTTGAAGCCATGTGGAACAATCGGAACCGTCTCATCCCTGAGGTAGAAGCTCGAATTCTATTTGAAGCAGCTTCAATCAGAGATTGGGATGGGACTGCGGTTCAATCTTGAGTACGTTATCCGGAAGAAGAAATATCGTGGCTGATGATCAAAATCTAGTGCAGTGGTCGAATGCTGATCCCCGAGACACCATTTACAAGCGAGCTAACATCATCATTTTGAGACCCAATACCCAAGGTCAATTCGGCAATGAAGTAGGTGAGGGTTGGGTTGAAACTAAAGAAGGATACCACATTCATACAACATTTGAGGACCACCGACATATCAGTGCGGACGATAAGTGGGATCCCATATGGTGGTGGGTTAGGGGCCCCATGCAACCGTAGTTGGTAGGTTTTGTCATCCAGCTTCCACTTTGTAATCGGTGTAATTTTCAGAATGAACAAAGAAAAGTACGGGTCCCCAGCTGAGGAACAAGCTACCAAGATCCTCGCAGGCATAAAGATCATTCAGAAGTATTACGCCAAGGTCTCACTGATAGGACTGGATAAGGGAGTGTTCGTCGGTCCCTGCTACGGCCCCAAGGACGCCCCGTATCTAGATGCGGACGTGAAGGAGCTTCAGTCCCTAGGATGGAGTTGGAGTCAAGAACAAGGCGCCTGGGAGTTCTATACAGGTCATGGCTAACGAATCGAACCTATTCACGTTTGCCGCTAATTGTGGCTACGAGGTGTGTAAGGTTACACTAACCTCTTTTGGTCCCAACCCCAATCGGATCCGCCAGTACCTTCGTCAACGATTCGTCTACACTCTAGCCGAAGTCCTTCGAGTTCGACCACCAGTCCCATTGCTAGAGACCATCTTTTGCGAGGAGGTTCAGCTGATTAAGAATGAGCTCGAATCCCGTGGTGCGAGAACCAAACTAGATTACGGGTGCAAATCTGCAAGTGAGGATTACCCTAAGGTTAGAATTTCACTCTTCGAATCCATTCCCAACCCAACTACCCAAACCTGTAGGGGGTCCAATGGAGGCTAATTTCAGTGCCAAGCACGTGTAACTTTCTTATGAATGGCGTTACTAGGTGTAAAATGAAGAAACCGTCCTGGCTTCGTTGGATCGATGTTGTTACCTTTGGTGGTCTTACGGCCGTCTCTTCTTCAGCGTTCTTCTACGCTCTTACGCACAAGATCGAGACCCCTCATGCTACTGAAGGACTGTGTCTGCTTGGTACTGTAGCTCTATGCTTTGGTTTGATCTGGCTCCGTTTTACCCTACTCTACAAAAAGTGGTGGGATGCCTTCACTTGGTACCCAGAATATGGATTCATGATCAACCCTGGGAAGTACAAGCTCCCTGATTCCAAGGAGCTGAACAGGCTCGTCAAGAAGACCATCGACGCTTGGTCACCCTACCACCCAACAGCTTACTTCATTGTTCGATCTGAGGTCAACTGGGTTTGGTTTGAGGAAGGTCTCAACATTAGGGTTCGAGACGTTGTTGGAAAGCTCTGCAAAGGGTACACTGTGCCCTTTAGTCACTTGATGGGGGTTGACTACGATACCCCGAATGACGTGCTAGAGCTGACAGCCTTTGAGCATGAGCTAGGCCATGTTATCAGGGGAAATGCCACTGGCATTTGGGACGAAGATGAACACCACAAGTTCATGCGTGAGCACGGACTCAAGTAATTTACATTCAGACCAGTGTGTGAGCTTCGTAAGCACCATCATGGAACAAGTTGAACGTGAATACTCAGCCCGATTAGGTATTTGTTTGGAACTTCTCCGCAAGATCAACCAAGCTCGAAGACTTGGGGAATGGGACTTAGCTGAGAACTTGCTGAGAAAGTTGCGTCGAGTTGAAGGCAAAGTGTGAGGGTATCGGGGGCTACATGAAGATCGATACCAAGTTATGGACCTTGAATCAAAGTAGCGGTCCAGTGCTCTTGGTTTGTATTGAGGGCGCTGAGACTTTCTTACTTCGAGACAATGGTGAGTTAGGGCATCAGGTTGGGAGTAAGATTAAGTGGTATTTCAATAACCGGTTGTCATCAACTCAGGCACTACTTGAGGTAAGGCTTGTTCTTGTACCAGTACCTAGGCTAACCCTCTTCGGTGGTCAATTTACAACTAATGAATGGGTTGGGTGGCAAGCTCGGAAGCTAATACAGTTTGCTCAAGAGATGAAAGGATCTTCGATTGCTGGCACTTTGCACCTGATAGATCTCTGGTCTGAAATCCAGGATGGAATGCCACGAAGGGATCTGGCCCTGCTGTTCTCGTCCTCCAAGTTCGATACCTCGGCGCTAACTCCGATACCAGAGTACTGCGGTTGGACTGGAATCTTCAATAGCGATGGAAAAGAAGAGAGCCTTCCTCGAAAGAACCGGTACTCTAGACCATGGGTTATCTGACCCTCTAGCCGAATTACTAGTCCTCGAACTAATTGGTTGAGAATGTAGAAGCCTGTGCGTAGTACATCGACATAAGTCTATGCCGATACCTATCCACCAAGAATCAGATCCTGAGATTCCTCGAAACTCGGACCTGGAACGGTGCTGCATCTGCCGAGAACGAACGTCTTGGTGGACTTCCCTTCCAGACCGTAAACCCGGAGAGCAGGTGGCGATCTGCCCTCATTGTGCATCTCGAGGAAATCCCGAGGACGTCCCCTCGAAGTTGGTTTGGTGCCGGCGAGAAGACATCGCGTACCACCCGACTTTTGGTGACATCAGTCAAGGTCACGACCGAGAATACCCACCCGCGCCAATAGTTCAACCAGAGGCCAAGAATGACCTACTACAGCGACCCAGTCAAAGACAGCGAAGCCCAAAGCATCGTAACTCAAATTCAGGCTCGACTCGCCGAAGTCGGACTCAAGTCTGAGATTACCACCAACTGGTATCACTATCAGTTAACGGTAAAAGAGCCTCAAGATTACGTAGCATTTCAGGTTTTGGAGGGCGGACTTGAGAGTTTGGAGGGCGGACTTGACCGCAAACTAATTGTGGTCTTTAGTACCATTAGGCTAAGTAATGACGGGGAGACCTTATACCATGGGGTCAACCTCAGAGAAGACCTGGAGAACTTCCATGAGAAGATATTCGATGAAGCCAAGCGCCAGAACGATTGGGTTAAGCAGAAGATACAACGGGAAGTTGAGAGCGCCGAAGCAATCCAAAGTTGCAATCGGATCCTTCAACAACTAAAAAACGACTTCCCAACCTATGCCAAGTCCATATTGATTGGGCTGTCGTCTCCTGAGGGGCCTAAGTTCAGCTTGGGGCTCCACGGACTTACGGAAGATCGGATCCGTCAAATTCTAAACCTGATCGGGTCACCTTCGATGTACGCAATAATTGGAATTTACTCTGATAAACCTACCATTTGGGGTATCGGAGGCACTCCAGATGAGGCCCTAGCTGATGCTCAGAGTAACGGCTTCCAGATATCCAACTGGAGCATCATCCCAATCACCGACGATCAAGTTCGAATGATCACCAAGAAGGGGGCCGAGGGTACGGATCCTAGAGCCATTGGAATCGAGCTAGCTGAAAAAGATTGGTTGAACTTAGGATACCGTCGCGCGTAATAGGTCCCATACCACTTCACGAACGCATTGCGAAAGCTCTAGGTTGGACGGTCAATGAGACCCAGAGCTTCTCGTTGGCTTCGTTAAGGGATCTGGTTCGTCCAATCTCTTTGAAGTTGGCCGCTGAGATCACTCAAGCCATCGAGACTGGATCCTACCTTGTAAGCTAATCATGGTCCTTTTCCGCGATATCCCCCTGTTCCCTCGGGCTCACTACGAGATCGACGTGGATTGGAACTTCCTCGAAAAGTTCATTAGCAATGCCATCAAAGAGGACGGGCTCAACCTTGACCCCGACTTCCAACGAGCCCACGTGTGGACTCGGGAACAACAGGTGGCCTACGTCGAGTACATCTTGAAGGGTGGCGAGGTAGGCCGTAATCTAACCTTCAACGCAAAGGGTTGGGGGTACGATCTTGTAACCGGGTCGTATGAGATCGTGGATGGAAAGCAAAGGCTCGAAGCGGCTCGAGCCTTCCTTCGGGATGACTTTCCAGTCTTTGGGCACTACCGATCGGAGTATACGGATCGGATGCGGCTCCACGCTGGCTTCAAGTGGCGGATTTGCTCCCTCGAAACTCGAGAGGAAGTCCTCCAACTCTACCTCAATATCAATGCCGGTGGGACCCCTCATACGCAAGAGGAACTTGACCGAGTTCGCCACATGCTGCGTTCACGTTCATAGAAGACTCTGGCATCACCGTCGGACTCATCGAGGCGGTAAGGCACAGAACTCCCGTGCCTCGGCTCCTAAGGGGCTGTTGCCGAGGGTATCTCTTACCTGGATCGCCTCCTGACCCTTCTCGCGCCCCAGGAAGTACTCGACAAACGTAAAGACCAATGATCTCTCAACTAGCTAATCAACTGTCCTATGCCTTCCTGGGGCTCTCGTTCCTCGTCCTATGCACTTGCTTCTGGATGCTCCGGAAAGCTCATAAGCATTTGACCAGAGTCACCAAGATGGCTGCTCCTTGGTGGTTTCTTGAAAGTAAGAAAACTCGGATGCTTCCAGATGGGTACCACGAGTTGGCCAATACCCCTGTCGGCGATGCAAGAAAAACCCGAATACTTCCAGTCGGATGCTATGAGAGATCTTCTTGAGTCAGAGCTCAGGTAGTGCAGGTGTATGGGATAACGAATCGTCGTAGTCTTGAAGGCAGGCCTATGTGGGCATTATTCAGAAGGAAGCCGAATGAGGATCCCGTTGAGTACCCTCGCATAGCTAAGATCAAGATCCACCCTCTACGCTGCCACACCTGTGGGGAGTCTTTGAAAGATGGGGACTTAGCTGTATGGTCCGAGAAGAAGAATGGGTGGAAGGGGGAAATGTCTCACGCTCGATGTGTAGTTTTCATCAGGCACCCTGACTCTTCAACTACCAGACTCGATGGGAGATCAATCAGAACCGATGGGAGAGGGGGCATCCTAGAACCACTTCCGAAAGGATCTCTGCTCCTGACCGTATCCGAGTGGGAGCATTGGTCGAATATGGCTGACTAGACGCCTCGCCCGCGCCTTGAAGACTCGAGGTGAGGGCCAACCCCAGAAGGCCAGTGGTTGGACGGTTGGTACTCGGAGCAAGAGGTCTCGTAAGTCAACCTAATTACTTGCGAAACTAGGTTGTTAAGGTGTCTTGACTTTTCCACCTCATTCAGGCAACGGTAAGATCTGCTCGAGGAGTCCACCAGGTCAAATGCCAAACTCACCAAATGATTCTAAGCTAACCATCGGGCAGCCGCGTTCGGAATCCCTCAGCATCCTGACAATCTTCGAGCATCCACTGGACTACCCTACCAAGTACGTAGTCCGAGAGTTCATTGTGGATGTCGACGGGAAGCTCTATGCTCGAAAGGCGTGCAATCTCGCTGATACTTTAGAGGGCGCCCGCCTACTGATCCCTCCAGGACGTGTTTGCGTTCAAGAACCAAACACCAAAGAGTTACCAGCCGTGGAGTCCTGGATATGAAATTCGATGCACCTTACGAAGCTCTATTCCTTCTTCCAGAGCCTATTTGCAAGTCCTGTGGGACCAAGATTCCACGAGACTCTGAGAAGTGCCCCAAGTGTGGATCCCTCTTCGAGTGGTCCCTTCGTGAGAAGCTAGCTACTGCAGCGATCTTGTCCTACGTTGCTGCTGAGGTTGTCAAAGAAGAGGCGGACCGAGTTCTTCGTGAGTTCAAGGCTCGTAAGTGGTGCAAGCAGCATGGATTTCAACGCACTCTTACTTTGCCAAAAGATGGTAGGGAAATCGTGGTCTGCATTCACTGTCTTGCTCATGCGATGATGCAACCGGCTCGGATCTCTACTGTCCCCGCGTCCCAAAGTGACACGCGAGCAACTCATGGCGAAGAGCAAGACCCGAACAAGTCTCAAGCCTGAACCCACTCCCAAGCAACTCAAAACTCTTTGGGATGCCATCGTCGCTTGGCGGAACGAGCACGAAGTGAGTTGCCCGGAGGCCCTTGTACAAATTGATTCCGTCAACGAGGGCCTACCGATCCTTGCTGAGAATGCACTGAATATCGTGGGCTATTGGGGCGAGTAGTCTGATTGTCTTGACCGGGGAGCTGAACTCGTTCGAAAGTTTCACTTTACTGGCTATCTCGAATAGTGTAGACCCGAACCCCACAAAAAGGGCAGGGTGTCTAGGATTCGAGTAGAAAGGAACGAGCATGGCCGAAGGTAAGAAGGAACTAGTACTAGTAAACAACGAGTTTGCATGGGTGAAGGATCTGTCAGGGGGTATGATTTGTGTATTGCGGTCCCCACAAGGAGCCGCTATCCGTAGACTCTGTGATTGTGATCCAGAATGCGAATAGAGAGTTCGTTCCGATCGGTGGGGACCAACTGAAGGGGCAGACTTTCGTCCAAGCTCTGGAATCCCAGTACATCATCCTACACAATCCCGAGACTCCCGGTGCTCGACTGATGACTCGAGGGAAGAACGAAGCCATAGCTCTCCAAACCGGTAAGTGCATCGTCAAACGTGGTCCATGCGAGTTCCCTCTTTGGCCTGGTCAGCAAGCGGAGGTTGTTGACGGCCATCGCATGACTTCGGACCAGTTCCTTCGAATTCGAGTAGTGGGGGAAGTGGCTCCTGACGACGTCAAGGCTCTTCAGTTGTTACTCAAGGAGGACTGGCTCACCTCAAAGCCCATGCCTCAGCCCGTCAAAGCCGAGGAGCCTGCGGGTCTTTTCATCATGGCCAGTGCATCCAAGGATCCGGAACCCGTAGAGGATGAGGTCAAGCTACCCGAGCTAACCATCGGCTCTGAGTGGATTGTCCGCGGAATGAAGACCAAGTTCTTCATTCCTCCTACTGGGGTTACGGTCCTCCCTGCTAATGACCGTGTGACCATAGGGGAAGACCCTTATGTGATGAATGGCGTTCCGCTCGATGCTGATGAGTACGTCATTCTGAAGAACCGCAGTGGTCGAATCAGCTACGTTCTAGGCCCAACAACAGTCACCCCCTGCGAAGACCAAGAGTTTCAAGAATCTAACAGTGGGTCTCACAACCCAGTCTTCAAGGCCCAAAGTATCGACGAAAACAGCGGTGTTCTACTCCGAACCCTGTTCCCGATGACTCGCAAGACGATCCAAGAACGTATGGGCTTGGATGTTCAAGTCCAATTTACTCCAATTGCCAACCCCAATGAGGACGGAGAGGAAAGCGATAGGAGAACACCTTCCTCTGATGAGGTATTACCTCCAGGGACTCAACTTGTCGTTTGGCGGGAGAAGCGATTGGTCTTCCCGGCGGATGGTATCCAGATCATCAAGAAGTTTGAGGCCATCCACATTCTAGCGGGTACTGCTCGGTACGTGAAGAACTCGCTGACGGGTAGAACTCGAATCGTGCAAGGGGAATGTCTATACCTAGCTGATCCCCGATGTGAGGAGTTCACCAGCCGTCGTCTGACCAAAGAGATGATCGGACTCTGGCTTCCGGGGCAAACTTTCGAGACTTACAACCCCGAACTGGTTCCCTGCATTACCGTTCCTCAGGGTACGGCCGCCATGATCCTCAAGCGAGGAATTGGCTCAAACACTCGCAAGACCATCATTGGTTATGCCACTTACTTTCTGGAGTGGGACGAGACCCTCTGCGAGATGAAGCTCTCGACCTCGCGGGGTGGAGAAGCCAAGACCTATCAGAATGCAATCAAGATCTGCTACCTCTGGATGAAGTCCAATCGAATTAACGATGCTCTACTGGATGGACGTACCCGGGAGGATTGTGAGTTCTCGATCCAATACACCCTGACGGTTGACTTCGAGGAGGAGCACAATGACTCCTGGTTCAACGTCGATGACTATGTGTTTCTCGTCTGTGAAGAGGTTCGCTCACGTCTACGCGGAGGTCTCCTTGCTACCTCCATCAGCGAATTGTCCACAAACTACGTCGAGATCATCCGAGACATAGTTCTCGGCATGAAGCCCAGTGTACCGCTTAAGAGTGAAGACCCACTAGCCAGGCTAGAAGCCTATACCATACCTCACCGCCCAGGAATCGAGTTCCCGAGGTTCGGAGCTCGACTGGTCGACATCAACATCAATGCCTTCAGTATTCGAGATCCAGAACTGCAGGGGCAGCTCCGCCAACTTCAGATGGCGGGGATCAACGAGTCTGTTCGAACTCGAACAGCTCAGATCATCTTAGATGGGGCTCGAATTCGAGCGGAGATTGAGAGGAACCAAGCCACCCTTGCCACGGAGACCACCAAGTTCAAGAAGGGTCAGGAGCTTATAAACACTGAGGTGGCTGAAGAGACCACTCGTAAGAAAGGTCAGCAAGAGCATCAAACGGCCCTTGCTTACTTGGAAGCGGAAAAGGCTCGGTTATTGGCTGAAGCAAGTAAGAACCTTGAGGTAGCTGCGAAGAATGACGAGCTATCGAAATCTCAGCTAACTACTCAAGCTACTCTTGCAGATCTTGGACTCAAGATCACCGAGCTCAAGAAGCTGACTGATCTTGCAGTTCTCGAAGTAACTAGCAAGAATATGGAGCTCAAACGTCAAGACGAAACCGAAAAGGTGAAGGCAACTGCCGAGGCCGCTGCTATCGTCAACAACTCGGTCTTACCGACTCTCGGGGCACACCTGGCGGAGATTCGAGACTCCCTCGTTGCAGACAAGCTGGTTAGTGCCTTCGGTGCAGCGGCAAGCTTCCGAGGCGTGGAAGTCGTCGAGCTTGCTGCTCAGACCCTCAGCTCGTTACCCGGTTTGGGATCTGTTCTTGGTCGACTACGTCGGAATCCTTCACGGAATGAAGGCCAGGGTAGCCCTCAAGCGACTAGATAATCACTACTCGGTGGGCTGAATCATAGCCCCTTCGGTATTCAGTACTGAGGGGGCTGTTGGTCTCTTACCTCTACAACACTTGCAACCCTTCTGCTTAACTAGGTTGTTCGTCTGACGTACACTGACCGTCACGATGGCCCCACAGACGAGACAGAGAGCCTTCCAGAAGGACCAGTCAGCATTCGGTCCCTCTCCAGCGATCTTGATCAGCTCGTAGGGGCCGAACACTTCCCCCTTGTGACGTTTCCTCGGGTCATAGTTTCTCTTGAGAATAAGGGGTTTTCTCTCATCTGTGGACATCGACATGTGTGCTTACTACACCAATTGATGTGATGTCGAATCCGGAGACCTATGTCCGAAAAACTAGTAATCCCTGCTAAAACTGAACTGATTGTTCTCCCCGCGGATGCCCACGAGAAAAGGACCTTTGGGTTCGTTGTGCACGAATGGAATGGAGTTCCTCTTCATTCCATTCTCGACGGCAAGATTGTGAAAAAGCCCGTACCCACAACCGAAGATCTGGTTGTAGGTCATGACTATGCAGCCTGCGGCCTCAGTGGCTATCTGCTCTGGACCGTTGGCAAGGATGCCGATGGAGAGCTCCACATCACCTGTGGGCCCTACCTGATTGGGTGCCTTGAACGTGGCAGGGATGAGCGCAATTGCTGGGTGGTCACCGGGATGATCAATACTCGGGGGCTCACGAAGATTAAGAAGGCTTATTCAACTTAGACTGTTGGTTTCTTCCAGCCTTCTTGTGCTCGGATCTGTAAGACCTGCGCAATCGAAAGCTTCCCAAGTTCGGTAGGCCAGCCTTGATCTTGACAATACTTCAGGGCGAAAGCATGACGAGCATCGAGGATTACTTTCGCCCGGTCAGCATCTTCTTGAGTCCCGTGAGTGGTTACAGATCCAAGGTTACCAGGAAGCTTTATGGTCGGCATAGTTCAGGTTTTCTTGATGTTAGCGTTGTCAAGCGCTTGCTGGACGATCAGCTCAGCCGCTTCGATCATCGAAAGTCCCGTTGCCCATGACGGTCGTGCATTTTCAGAACACCAGTCCTGTAGTGCTATCACTCCATCTCCCATGTCATGAGCTCCGTAAGGTGGAACCTCCATCGGTGGCTCCTTGCCTATGAGGACCTTGAGTGCCTCCCGGAAGTAGTTGAGCGCCCCCTCAACATTGCGGCTCTGACCTTTTCGACCTGAATTCATATGTGTCCTCGAGCTCGACCCCAATCCAACCATGCCTGAGTAATCAAATCAAGCTTCCCCTCCATCTCTTCCGTACAAGGATTCTCTTTTGTAATAGCCTGTAAGGCTGGACCCCACCAGTCTGGGTTATCTCGTAGCTCCTCCAGAATGATTGGGACCACAGGCATGCCCATCTGGATGACTTTTTGATAGGCTTTGTGGTTCAGGTCAATGGCGGACAATACTTGGGCGTCTTTCTTCCAACTGTCTCTGAGAGCTCTGAAGGAAAGACGCAACGTGATCTTGGTCTGCAGAGCTTCGAACCTGTTAGCTACCTCCTTTAAACCAAGAGCTCTCCACAGAAGCTGGCGAGTATTTGCCCCCTCGACCCCAGTAGCAAGCTTCGGGCAGTCATAGAGCAGCCTAGCCATCTCGAGCAGGTCATTGTCGTCCTTAGCTTGACTGAAATGAGCCTCGAGAGATCCATTAGGCGCTCTCGATTCAGAATAAGGTTTCTCCTCCCGAAGGTACAAAAGATCTGCCCACAGGTCCTCCAAGAGCCTTCTCTCAGTGTTGTTGAGTCCTGGCCAAAGTCTCTCATCTCGACTTACGAGCTTAACACTCTCAGGTTTCTCCAGATTCGGATCTGTTCTAAAAGCATCCCCCAACTTGATGAGGTTGGCAGCACTCTCATAGAAAATTGGTGAGAGTAGTATTGGCATCTTGGAGTTAGACGTAGGGGTTTTGGGAAGATTCTGGATGACTCTCATCTTACCTTCCTTGGTCAGCTTCCACGCTGACCAAGGATAGACAACTCGTTCAACGTACCCATTCAAAATCAGATAGTTCAAGTATGTTTCCGTCTTACCCTCATCTTGAGGGCTTACGACTATGAAGATGGTGTCTGGATCCATCCTTTTTTGAATCCAATCAGCACCAATCTGGTCTAGTAGGTTAGTAGCGCCCTCACGGATCTCCTCGATCGTCATCATTGTGCGCTTTTACTTCATGTGGTAAGATGTTTCAAGCTGAGAAGTAAAGGTTTGGCGCATAATATGGCAACCATCAATTTGACCACGCAGTTGTTCGAGGGTTTGACCGACCAAGAGGTCAATGAGCTTCAGGCATGGGCTGAAGGCGTAGTGCTTCGAGGAGAGTTCCCGCCCAAGCACCCAGACACGATCGAACAATGGTTTGTAAGTTTCGGTTATGACGCGGATCATCGGCTACTAGTATTCTCCACTGCGCTGCCCCAACGGGTCCTCTTGTCCCTGCTGAAGCGGAAGGATGAGCAGATCTCCAAACTCTGTGAGTTAATTCACATGCCTATCGAGTAGTGTCACCAAGGTGTAGTGAGTGCCGTCCAATCACTGGTCGACGCACTCGACTTGGCAACAGGAGTACCGACATGAGAAATCAAGATCTGATGAAGCGAGTTAAAGGACCCGTCGATGTCCCCAATGAGCCTCACTTCGCAATCCTCATCTATGCAACCCGGAGCATCTATCACGAGGGAGATGAACGCTCACGCACTTGCCCAGGTCACGGATACCCAGCTCATACGGAAACGCTCGATGCGTTTGAGCACTGGGTGACGACCGAAAAGTCCTACCTCGAAGAGTTCATCACCGAACTTGATGCCCGAACCGGGTACGACAAGAAGCCTTACGTCATTCTGGAGGTGACCAAGAAAGGTAGCGTGGCTAGGAGCACCACGGTTCAGTTCTAATGGTCCGCCCAGGTTGGCTCCAAGTAGGGCTTCATCTTCGATCGAAAGAAACGCCGAACGACCTCTTCCGAGTCACGAAGATCGTTCAGGAGTTCGTCGAGCTCGAGGGGATCAACCACCCAGAGGACAATAAACACAGAACGAAAATCGACTACCTCCATGCCTTCTATTGGGCTCCGGACTACTTCGAATGTGATGACTGTCGACGCAAGCCTGGGGCCCCTACTCTATGTTCTGATTGCCTCAGACGAAGAGAGGAGTTTTACAGTAATGGTAGGCTTAAATGTGAGCTACCTCGCTTCTGTTCTAAACCTTACAATGGGTACCCGGCGGTTTACCTCCCAATGGGGCTTTCTAATGATGACGTACCAGTTGTGAGATTGTCTAGATATCAGAGAAAGTGGGTAGTCTAGCTGTGGTGTATTCAATGAGTGCCGTTCAACAACATCTTGGACTTCGTTGAAGGCCCGATGGGGCTGAACTGGACTCTCCTGCCGGTCCAGCGCTTCATTTTGAAGCTATACTACGGGATTGAACTCAATACCTCCGAGCGTCGGATCCAGATCTTTGATCCATTTCAGGAGACGCTTCGATACAGTCTTTCTGAAGACGACTACTTGAGCTACCTCTTTGAAGAAGGTCGGTGCAACGTCCAGGACCAGTCATTGCTGCCCCGTCCTGGCCTTGTCCTAGCTGCTGGGCGCAGGACGGGGAAGAGCACCTTGGCAGAGCTAACCGCCAGCTACACGGTCATCCAGCTGCTTCAATTGGGGAACGCTCATGAGGCCTTTGGTGCTTCGAATCCCAACCTGGGAGGTTCAAGTTCTCCCCAGTGGGTTCCTACGCGAGGAGTTCATGCGGGATCCTCATCGATTCTGGACTGAGTATGGGGCTGAGTTCGCTCCCAGGTAGCTCAGACACGTTAGGATCAATCTCCGGGTTTAATAGCCTCTCTGATGCCTTCAAGAATCTGAGACAGAATGCTGTCTTCTAAGCTTTCGAGGGCTATGAGCAACGATCCGGCGCGTTGGGCTATCAAGTGGATCATATCCTTGGCGTATCTCGCAGTCCATCCATGCTTACCCCAAGCATCCATCGCTTCTTTAGTTCGATAGACGAAGATCTCAGACGGTTCCCCTCTATCCAATATGGCGGAACCCCATACTCTCTGTATGACAACAACCGCGTGAGTTAGAGTGTCATTTGCACCGAATCTCGTTTGAAGAGCTACGTCACAGCCACCTGGAAGCATGTCACGTTCCTTGGGTCTACGGGAATAGTTAGGACAAAAGACGACTTGTGACAGGCTGCTTAACCAAATACGTCAAGGAACCGGATAACCATTGGTTCTTAACACCTGTATGGATTGCCACCCTCCCCCATGTCGTCAAAACCAAGACCACAATCCGGGCAACGCCAATGCCCGCACCCACGGTGGCACTCCCGCATACGCCGATGATCACATTGCCGTAAGACGGACCAACTCTTACGTGGTCGTAGTATTCTACGTTCGTTCCCACCGAGGTCCCGAACACCTTGCTTGGTCAGCTTCATTCCGATTGGGCTGACCTATGCCAAGCCAACGAAGGGAGTCGTGAGACGATAGTTGTTTAGGGTCAGCACTTGGGCCTTTACCCCTTCCGGTTCCGCCACTACAAACCAGAATGCAACGACATCCTTGGTGAGAGGCATACTCCTGGATGCTTTCACTTGAGCCGGCTCGTCAAGGGCCTGCTTGAGTGTATCCCCACATGAACTCGTGATAGACAGGAACTTATTTCTGTCCGTTACCAGGAAATCCCCCTTGGCGTCGGAGTCAACGTAGATAACCAAGTCGTTGCTCACCGTCTCTAGCCCTCGCTTCGCTGCTCTCAAGAGGCGGGCATTCACGTACGGTTTCAGTTCTGTTAGGTTATCTTGAGTCATTTGTCTGGCTGTTCTCCACACTCTGGATTATATAGGTATCCACTCCTACAGATCAATACTTTTCAAGTCGTTCTCAGATCACCGGGCTACGCTTGTAGCGGCTTGGGATGGTCGTTCGGTCTTTTTTCATGGGCTCCTTCTTCCTCGAAGATGAAGGTTCCGGTTCAGACCGTCCTCGCACCCGTTCGACAACAACCTCAAGCCTCTCTCTGATAGGCTCCGTCAGGATGGCGTCAATCAGAGTTCTTCGCTGAGGGAGATTCAATTCAGTGAGTTCTGTGCGAACCGGCATGAGCCCGACGGACTCTGGCTCAGAATTGAAATAGATATGACCTATGGCGGGGCGAATCCTTTCCCAGGGCGTCTCTTCAATTAGGTTCTGATTCCTCCTTACTACGACCTGAATGTCATTAGGATTGAATACGACGATCCCACTCTCTATTTGGTTTCGAAGGCTATTCCAGAAGGTGGCACCCAACTCGCGAGCCAGGTCGAACGGATCCTCGAGTTCACCAGCGCTCCAGGATCGCATAACCTCATCGGTCATTGTGAATTCAGAGGAGGCTAGGTCCCCACCTTCCCCAATGACTCGAACAAGAACCTGTACCGTTGGCATAATCTTAATGAAGCTTACTTCAATCAACTTCCGGTGTAAAGACCTTCATGGATAGGCTGAGCTGATCGAGTATCGATCTATACGACGATAGACGAGTAGCGGTTCATCGATTGGGGGATGGTGTTCAGTGACCGGCATCCAGCCTTTTCTTTCGGGTTCAGGCTTCTCTTTCATGGGGGATCCTCCGGTGGCAGGGATACACCGGTTGACTTTTGGAGGTGATCCCCGGATAATGGGGGTCATTATGGTCACCATTACGAAAGAACACCTTGAGAATTGGAAGACTTCCGGCTTTATCCTAAGTGAACTTTTCCCGATGGGAGTGATGGGAGTGTTTGATGCTCCGATTTCTTCTGAAATCAAGGTTCGGATTCTCCTACGGGAGGAGATTCTTGGTAGCAGGGGTTTGATCTATGTAACGGCGAGGGCGGTACGCTGAAGGGGGAGAGATCCCGAAGGAAGAGTTAGAGAAGGCTGCTGAGGCTGCTTCTATGGCAGCCGTTGAAGCTGTTAGGGGGAATGCTTGGGCTTCTTCTATTGACTGCTTGGGCTGCTTCTATGGCTGCTTGGGCTAATGCTAGAGTTACTTGGGATGCTACTAATGCCTGGAATAATGCTATCACTGCTGCCCGAGCCACTGCTTGGATGGATTTTTCTAGTGAGGAGGAAGAGAAAGAAGCCCAACTCACTGATTGCCGAGAGTGGTTGCTGAGGGTTCCTGTACCAACGAATAATGGGGGTGATATGATAGCCAATAAGAAAGAGATCATTCCGATGGGGCTTATGGGATTGTTTGAAATCCCTATCTCCCCTATTAATACCCTATTGATACTCTTACACGAGGAGGTTCTTGGGAGGAGGGGAATGGTCTATGTGGCGGCGAAGGCTGCCCGTCGGGCCTGTACGAAGACAGAATTGTCTCATTCTGATAGCCTTCGAGCTCTAGATCTATGCGACCGATACGTTGAAGGGGAAGAGATCCCGAAAGAAGAGCTAGCGAGAGCTGCTAATGTGGCTGATGTGGCGGCTCTGTCTGCTTGTGATGCTACTTGGGGGGCGGCATGGGCTACTTGTAAGGCGGTAAGGGCTGCTAATGCCGCTTCGTCTTTGTCCCCTGTCAGGACTGATGCTTGGGCCGCTGTGGAGGCAGCTGCTGTTAGAGCCACTTCTAATGAGGAAGGAGAAAGGGAAGAGGAGAGAAAGTCCCAACTCGCTGATTGTCGAGAGTGGTTGCTGAAAGGGAACACATAAGATGAGGTCGTTGTGATTACAATTACGAGTGAACTTCTCGAAAGTTGGGAGGTTTCCGACTTTATCCCAAAAGAACTACTTCCGATGGAGGTGATGAGGTTGTTCGAAGCCCCGATTCCCTCTAGGGACAAGGTTCGGGTTCTTTTACGTGAGGAAGTTCTTGGGCGGAGGGGTTTGGTCTATGTAGCGGCCAGGGCGGCACGCCGAGCCCGTACAGTGACAGGTTGGTACCATTCTGATAGTCTTCGAGCTCTAGATCTATGTGATCGGTACGCTGCTGGAGAAGATATCCAGAAAGAAGAGTTAGAGAGAGCTATTAAGGCGGCTGAGGTGGCTTCTTCTGAAGCTGCTTCTTCTTGGGCTGCTAGGGCTGCTGCTAATGCTGCTAGAGCGATTGCTGTTCCTAGGGCTGCTTGGACTGCTACTTCTAATGAAGAGATAGAGAGAAGGTCCCAACTTACTGATTGCCGAGATTGGCTTCTAAGGGGAAACCCACAAGAAAGAGCCCCCATACTCACAAGGTATCAGCGGATAATGAGGTCCTTGTGATAACCATTACGAGTGAACTCCTTGAGAGGTGGGAAAATTCTGACCTTATCCCGAACGAACAACTCCCGATGGGGGTGATGGATGTGTTCGGAGCATCGATCCCCTCTAAGAACAAGGTTCGGCTTCTCCTACACGAGGAGGTTCTTGGGAGGAGGGGAATGGTCTATGTGGCGGCTCGGGCTGCGCGCCGGGCCTGTACGAAGACAGAAGGGTCTCATCCTGGTAGCCTTCAAGCCTTAGATCTATGCGACCGATACGCTGAGGGGGAAGAGATCCCGAAAGAAGAGCTAGAGAGCGCTTCTAATGCGGCTGACGAAGCGGCTAGGGTTGTTTCTGAGGCTGCTTCTACTTGAGCTGCTTTTGACGCTTCTGTTTCTGATGTTAGAGATGTTTGGCCAGCGAGAGCTGCTGCTTTTGCTGCTGGAGCTGCTTTGGGTACTTGGACTGTTTCTGATGCTTGGGATGCTACTACTTGGGCTTGGGATACTACTGATGGGGTTAGTGATGAAGAAAGAAACTCCCAACTCGCCGATTGCCGCGAGTGGTTGCTGAGGAATTCCCCACAAGAAAAGGCTCCAGTACTTACTCGGTACCAACGGATAATGAGGTCGCTATCCTAACCGTAGGACGGGAGCACCTTCAAGGCCAGACTCGAGCTAGTCCAGCCCAGATCAGGTTCAGTAGAGTGACCACAATGAGGCACTCAATAGCCGCTTCTTTCGGGAACTTGAGGACGGCACAGGTCATCAAGCAGATGACCCAGGAGGTGAGGATCCTCGTGACCACGGTCATCCTACGAGTCTGAAGGTCTTCCAGCACCTGACGCAACCGTTGCTCTCAACGTCATCAAGCTGGTCGAGGGCATTGACCTCAACCTGGACGGCTCGGCCCAGGATAAGTTGCACGACGGATTGGACCTCAAGGATTGAGAGGTCTTGGTAGCTCGTAAGAGGCGTTCCTACCTTGACGAGGTCAGCCACGACCTCTACGCGAGTGATGTGCCAGCCCAGAGTTGGATCGTTCGGGAGCGTGTACTGCACCCTCGCACGTTGGAAACCCTCCATCCTGACGACCTCGATGGTCATGGGGACTCACCTATCAGGATGAGAGAGTACGTCTTTGTCATACTGGGTATTACGCGGCAGGCTTGGATTTCTCAACCACTCTCTTGGGCACCTTGGGGGCGTTCGCGAGCCAAGCCTCAACCTTAATCCGGAAGTCAATCCAAGCCTCAGTGTTACCCAGAGTCCAATTCTCGGTAGCGTGGTCAATGGTGCGTGCCATATGGATCAGGTCGATGACCGTTGGAAGGAGGAGCTTTCTATTGAGCTTGGCTGAGATCTCCTCAGCGGGCTTCAATCGTTTTAGGCGTTTCATTCGTTACTTTTTCAGTAGCTCGGGGGGAATGTTCTCGCAGGAGACTTGGAAGGCCGATTGATTCCATAGGCCCATGCAAATCTTTGGGGCTCGCGGATCTCGAAAGTACGTGGGTTGATTCCAAGTCGTTCTCTGCCGGTGCCCAACCCAAAGAAGCAACGAAGTTGACCACAAGATCGCTGCTACGACCAGAGCTATGCAACCTATCTGCTTGGAACTTAGAGCCATTGGTTTACCTCAGGATCCCAGTACTTCTTCGACACTGGGCATACTTTGGACACTAGCTGACGCATCTTGGTGTGGTCAACTTTATTCAGCGTTTCGATCCCTATGCAAAGAGCCGCAGTCATCACTCGACGATGGCTGACGGCCCCAAAGGTCTGCCTCCACACGTAGTCAACCCCCTCGAGCAACCCCTGCGTGGAAGTACACTCGAGCACCAGGACGAAGTTGGAACAGATTCGACCCCTCACCTTTCGGGGCGCCCACTTCTCGATTAGCTGCTTAAGTGTACTCTGGGGCTTCCTCTTGAGTATTTGAATGCCTATAACTATCGCGGTTTTAGCCAACCTGTGTTTGGTAACGGTGCATTTGATTCTACCCTCACCCTTGTCCTTAGTTGAGGCCAAAAGTGCCATCATGATCTCAGCACTCTCTGGACTACCAACCAAGTTGAGTACCGAATTGCGACGAATTGCCAAAAGAAACCCCTCGAGATGCCAAATCCCCGAAGCAACGTAGGTTATGGCATTTGACTGTGCGAGAGGGTACACGAGCTTTTTGGCCCATGACAAGGAAGAAATGCTAAAAAGAACGTGGATTTATCGGCGGTGCTGGGTCAAGCAGAATGAGGTGGTTGAGTTTTTAGGGGCTTTCAGCTACGAGGCTCGATTACTGCTCGAAAAACTCGTTACAATCGTTCGTTGTGCGTCCCGGATTAGGGACTTCGTTCCGACGAGGACCCGCAAGATGGGTTGTCTACCGGGCCGGTAAAAGGGCCAGGGTCACTTTTGGCATGATCTTGATGGTTTACCCCAATCAACTTCCGGTGTAAAGACCCACATGGATAAGGCTGAGCTGATCGCAAGCTACAAGTTCGAGAAGGGTCGTCAAGTCATGGTTGAGAAGGCCCAAGAGATTCAGAAGCGAAAGCTCTCTAGTATCTGCAAAGAACTACTCGAGAAATACGGCAAAGGTCCACATGACCTTGGAGATGGGAACTCCGAAGGGTACAACATCATCCAAAAAGGCGATACTTGTTACTTGAGTCAAGTTCGAGCCAAGAAGGCTGCTTCCGGTTGAATCCTATGACCCAGGCTGGCGTTATGGTTTCCAACCAGCAGGTGGTTGGAAACCAGCATCCTTAGCTTTCACGGCCCAATCAGGCCATGGACGTTCAACTCCCAGCAATGCAACGTTGGCAGCATCTAGCGCTTGCTGAGCGCGTTTCTTCGAGTTGAACTCGAAGACATCCTCTTTCGGGTCAATCGCGTAGGACCTAACAGCCTTCTGTGCTATCGTGAAATCGCGATCGTAGGTTTTAAAATCCCCCAAGGGGGCATCGGCCGGATCCGATCCTTCCTCTGCTTGAGGATAGTACCATCCGATGGCATATGCATGCCTCGTTTCAAAGAGAGCAAGAACCGCGCCATCCGAGGTGGTGTACTTTGGTTGCTTAGTAGCTTGCTTTGGCATATGACGAAACCCTATTACGCACGAGATCTGGGGAACTCAATGAGAAAGTATACCGTTTAGCAATGCCTACCGCTGCTTGGAGCTGGGGGCTGAACATCGTGGGATCGCTCGGTTTGGTAGGGGCTAATCATCGCTCACTGCGTTGTATTAGCGGGCGAGAGCTCTCATTCCACAAGCCATCCAACCTTTGGATCTCTCGCCTGATAAGGGATACATTCTCATCGATCTCGGGCTTCAAGTACTTGAGGTACACTTCGCGTCTCTTACTGAGCCAGACCTCTTGGGCATCCTCATCATCCATGGGCCTCTTCCCGAAGGCACTCACCTCTTCTAGGATCTTGTCCCGATCAGGACCATACACCCAAAACAAAACATCCCCTTGATGGTCCACAGAGGAAGGGCCGATTCGAACACCCCATGGATCCACAGCCCAATGACGACGTCTCTTACTGAGGGACGCCTCCTGTTCTTCAGTGACTACTAGTACAGGAATGTTGTGAGCATCACAGTCATAGTTGTAGTAGGGGACCGCCTCTTGAAAGAGAACCAACTCTGAGCTGATATCAGTTGACATCCTACTCTCTCGGTCCCCAACCTTAATCGCAATCCAACGAGTAACACTGTAGATGTAGTCTCGTTCGAATCCGAACATCCCCGATTGGTAATCAAATCCAATGGAAGTCGGACGTTTGAAGATGTCGTCGGTGGGGGGACTTGCCGATCCGTGCCATTCGTCAGGATTCTTTCCTGACACCTTGTCCCAAGACAAGAAGTTCTCCTCCATGAAACAGAAGAACTTCATCCTGAGTTTCTTATCCCCAATTGGAACGGATATTGAATAACCCATCGAGGCAACTACACCAGGCTTTGGTGACTCCCCTTAGGATCGTAATGGTAGCCCACTTGTACCCCTATGTTATCTACCTCTTGACCAAGATAGTAAGACAGAGTACACCTACCTACATGGAATCAGACCAAGCAATCCACTACCTTCTCCATACCTTGTGGACGAAGGCCGTAGGGACTGAGAACTACGACAAATCCGAGTGGAAACGCATGAGCGCCTTTATCTACGCTCACTTGGACAGAAACAAGATCTACACAAGAAGTCCCCGAAACGATCAACAAGAGGTCGAGCGAAAGCCCGTGATCTAAGAGATGGGCTTGGTGTGAGTGTACCTGGGTTCAACTTCTTTGACCACCTTGTTCAAAAAGTCAGCCAAATGCTTTGCTACCTGAGCCGGAGTACCAGTTTTCCCTCGGAGTCGATACTCTCGGGGCATAGCCGATAACCTATGCTCGACCTGGACCTTACCTGTTGGTGGGGGGCTGTGTGGAGTCTCCTTTCCGAAGCCTTTGATCGAGAAGGCCATGCGGTTGTTCTCGGCTTCTGCTCCTCCGCCGGCACTCCCCACACCTTTGGGCAGATTGATGAAATTGACAAACACCGTGTCGTATCGGACTCCAGCGAGTTTACTCACGTTGTCGAATTTAATCTGGCGGCCCTGAAGATTGAGATGGGACTCAACCATCTTGATGAACTCTTCGGATCCTCCACTCTCAGCAGCGAATCTTGTGGCAACTCTCTTGGTTAGATCTTGGGTCATACCCTTGAACCTCGATAAGAACTATCGCACGCCTTGACTCCAGTGACGAACTGTGAACCGCTTCAACCACTCTTACGCGCGAGCTTGTCTGAATCTCAACTAAATTGAGTATAGCCTTCCAAAAGACCGTTCTGTGAAACTTATTCAAAGTTGCTCATAGGAGAACTCCGATGTTCACTTCCTGCTTCAACGAGACATGACTCGTAGGCCGAAGGGTTCTCCTTCGTTCCGCCGCTAGAGGACTCTCCACAGGCTTTTTAGCGCCGAAGGCGCCTAGGTTCCTCGGGAACTCCGAGTACCTTTCCAAATTCTTCGCCGCATTCTCATCTCGATCATGAATAGCTCCACATCCTTCACAAACCCACTCTCTCACAGAAAGAGCCAGCTGCGGCCGTTTAAGGCCGCAGCTGGTACATATCTTCGAGGATGGGAACCATCGATCAGCTACTTCTAGCTTAGATCCATACCAAGTGGTCTTGTAGGAAAGTAGCCTCTTACTTTCAAACCACCCTTGGTCCAAGATCGACCGAGAAAGGTGAGGATTCTTACTCATTCCACGAATACCAAGGTCTTCCACAACGATGGCTGACTTGGTTTTCGCCAGCCCCGTTGTGAACTTATGAAGGAAATCCCTTCGAACGTTTGCTACTCGTGAGTGAATCCTCGCTAATCTTTGAGCTGATTTCCTCCTATTTGACGAACCCTTACGCTTCCTCGAATGAGAGCGTTGAGCCCTTCTTAACCGACTTAACGCTTGTTTCAATGGATTCGGGGCATGTATCTTCGTACAGGCCCCGTCCGAAGAGACCGTAGCGAAAGTAAGAATCCCTAGATCTACCCCAGCTTTTGGTCCTTGGATAGGAATAGGATCCGTCACGACCTCAACGGTATTGACGGATACGAACCATCGATCTGCTACCCTCGAAATCGTAGCTGAAAGGATCTCCCCACTAATCCTGCCGTTGATCTTCTCTTTGGTTCGAATAGTCCCAAGCCTAGGGAGCTTAATATACCTAGTTTGTGGCTCAATTGAACCATAGAGACGGAAGGAATCCTTTGATTTATGCTTCTTTTTGAACTTTGGGAAGCCAACTCCTTCTGATCTTCTGGACCAGAAAGCTTTGAAAGCTTTGTCAAGATCACGAAGAGCTTCCTGAGGGGCACACTTGGAAACCTCGTACATCCAAGGGAAGTCAGGGCCCTTGCGGGCGTTGAGGTCCCGATGTTCAGCGATGGCGTTGGTGAACTTCTCCTTACCTTCTTGGGTTCGGAAGCGTTCGATCCTCCTTTGGAGGGACCAATTCCAAGCGAAGCGAGCCGTTCCGGCATGCTTCGCCAAGAACGTCCGAACCCGATTGTTCGGATCTAACTCGAACTTATACGCCTTCCGAAGTTCCATGAAGAATGGGTATCTTACACCAAGTTCAGAAAAAGTTATCGAAATTCAAGTTTGAATAGGGTCGATCAACTTTGATCAGGTTTGGAGTCAACTGCTGCGACCCTCGGAGGAGCCCCCAGCTCCTCCAGCTCCATTTGCTCGATAGGTTTTTCAGGATCCCGCCTCCAAACTACATGGAATCGGAGGCTAGGAGTCAGACCTAGGTCCGAGCAGCCAAAGCCCGAGCGATAAACCGTCGAGCCTCGGGGTCCGAGGGATCGAAGGCAATCGAGGCGCGTCCGGTGATTGGCACCGGGGGTTGTACGGATTTTGAACCGCCATCAATAGCAGGCTTCTTGGCGGACTTCCCCTCCGCCTTCTTGTCAGCACTCCGGAGAGTGTAAATCGTATTCGGGGTAATTACGGCTCCAAGTGCAGCTGCCTTCTCGACGATCTGCGCAGCCGAGAGCTTGGGATACTTTCGAATAAACGCAGACTTATTGAGGGGGTTCCCCTCAACTTTCTTGGCAGCCTTGGCGGTCTTCTTGGCAGCCTTGCCAACCTTCCCCTCCGCCTTGCGCTTGTCCGCACTTCGGAGAGTCCAGATCGTTCCTGGACTTATTTCTTCCCCCAGTTTAGCCGCTTCCTCGACGACTTCTGCAGGCTTGAGGTTGGGAAACCTGCGGATGAACTCTGATTTGTTGAATCTTTCTCCCATGTGCTTATTACTTTCTAGCCATTTAGGCTGTGGCCATCAATAGTGGATCAAAGTAGATCGAGGTACAACCTGAAAAGTACGTGCAGAGCTTGACTATCGTCAAAACCTGTAACTTCAGCCATAAGGCCCGTGAGGGATCTGTATATAAAATGAGGCATTTCGACCAAGGTAGTAGATGATAACTGTATGATAGAGCTAAGAAATGAAGCTAGTAAGGCGGACTTAAGGGTAGTTCGTTGGGGCCTACTGACTGAGAATCCTTGGACTCGGCGATGCTAGTGCGTCTAATCTCGGAAGAATTGGGTTTCAAGCGACGGCAGAGTACCTACGCAGTCAAAGCAATCGAGGGCTTCGAGACGGGCAAGCGAATACGCTCCCCCAAGGATGATTGGAGTCCATTGGTTCTAGGACTAACTTGGCCAAGCACACCTACCGCAATGAACTCACCCTGTCAGACACCAAGCGTGGTTTGCGGGTCTTGCCGATGCCACGACAGCCTAAAAAAGCAAAAAGCCCATCCAGCTCCGCTCTGTGGGACTGGATGGGCTTTTTGCTTTTTTTGGTCAACAACCCAAAGTGTCGACGATTCGGCTAATCTTCTGGACCTTGGACCGGAGCTGATCTTCGGCAGCCATTCGGGCCACGGATCGATCCTCATCGTTACCCTCGCACCACAGTTCAAGACCGTGCACGAAGATTTCGGTGTGCCACTTCCCACCTGTTTGCTTCTCGGAAAGAACAACATCCTCGTTCTGGTAGTGGCAATGAGTTGGGTTTACCGAGTGCATGGGTTGGTTCATCCATGTCGAGAACTCTGACTGTACTTTGGCTTTGCTCTTAGCGAGATCAGCATCGTCCTCATCATCGTCATCGGACTCGTCACCCTCCTCGTCATCATCGTTCTCAGACTCATCATTCTTCCCCTCATCCTCATCAGACTCGTCGCTCATAGCTTGAAGAGCTTCTCCAAGATCTAGGGTATCATTTGAGGGGTCATCTCCGAGGATTGGGCTAATCTTCGCTTTGGTTGCTAGAGAGTACCTGCCCCTCACGGGGCAGATGAACCGATTCTTGTGTGCCGAAAGTATATTACTTACTGAACTCCTTCGCTTGGGCATCCAACATCTCTTCTCCAGCCTAGTGCAAATCTCGCCGACGCTGAGAGTCTCAGTTCCAATGACATAGATTACCCTATCGAGTAACTTTTGAGGTTTTTCATCTTCCGACATCACAACTTCCTCCTCCACCGATACTGACACCTCTACCACAGGTGCCCGAGTATCGGAACTACTTACTGAGGTGGCGGGGCTCGTCGGGGTTAGCCCTGTCCCATTAAGCAGTTTCTTATGTTCAATCACGGCTATAGCGGTTGCCCTCCTTTCTTTCTCTTGCAACCGCCTCGCTTCAACGATTGCCAGCCTGCGGTCCGTGAACAAGCAGCTCTCGCTGGCCACGAATTCGTAATGGTCTTCAACTGAACGTACGGTCACAGGATCAGGAGGGGCATTCGTCGGCGAATGCCCTTCAGTACCAGCTTTTATGATGAAAACTGGTATGATCTGCCCCGTTCCCGCTATCCAGCGCATAGGGTGGGTAGTCATGCCCCGTGTTATTACGCATAGATGCAAGAAAATTCAACAGAAATTGTCGAGTGGTGAAATCTCCTACCTTGTACCCAATCGTGACCAGGCGCATCCTCGGTGTAGCCCATCTGAATGGCACTCCTAGACTTCGTTCTCAGTGAAAATGAGAGCTACATCAACCGATCCTACTACCATTCGCACTGCGAAGAGCACGAAGCCTCCCGAGAGGAAGTCCTTCTGTGGCGTAAAGTGAAGGAGCTGGAAGCTATCCTTCAGAGCCTCCGACCTCAGGTTGTCAATGAGCTCCTAGCGGCTATCCCTAGGGATACTGAAAAGGTGTGGGTAAATGTCAGAAGCATGGAACTCCTGAAGAAGTACGCTGGAGACCTAATCAGACAAGAGATCCTCTCTAGTATTGACAGCACCTACCAAGAGATCTGGGGATCAATTCAGGTCCTCTCCGACTATGACGAGGAGCCGCATACCATCTGGCTCGCGGTGGACCCAAACTTACCAGATGATGGGGTCAGCACTGAGAGAGCTTCCACGTACCTGACCCCGGTAATCGAAACTCTCCGATCTGCAATTGACCATCAGCCTGTTGAGGTGGATTCATAATTACAGTGATATTGCTCCCTTTAAAGCTCTCCAGGAAATCACTGCCCACTATGATCCTCTTCACCTCATATTGAAAGACCTTCGCCCTCAACAGGAATAGTCGAAGCTCGTTCAAGTTACTGAAGCAAGGTAGGTAGTAGCGACCTGGTGTAGTCGATTGAATGTAGATCGGCGACCCGTTTGCCCAAGGGAGTAATGCCCCGGAGAGGCTACCTCGCACTGATTTAGGTCCTTCAGTCACGCAGCAGCACCCTAGCACCAATTATGGATACAACGCAAATCCTAAAAGTATCGGAGAGATACAGATCAATATTTCAGCTTGCAGGAGCTACTCCTCGAAAGTGGGATACCTCTCTGAACACTTGTCCAGGAAACCTCTGCGCTTATGATCACTGCTTTTGGATGTGCGAGGAGATTCGGAAGATGATACCAGCGAATCCGGAAAAGGCTGTTCGTTGGTTGTGCTTCGTTCAGGGCATCCTCTGGGTTTCTGGAAAATCTAGTATCGATTCTATGCGGGAGGATAATCGACTCATCCTCGGTAGTCAAGCCGACTGCCGAGGATGAGGGGGCGCATGACCCCGAAGTGGCTCAGCGTCGCTCATCACTTCGACTCCGACACAGTCCGTTCAAGGCGGTTAGCAGCCTCTGAGAGGTCTCCGTTAATGAGTTGGGCACCCGCCACGCTTCTTCACTACACCAAACTCAAACACGATTCTGGTGTAGTGTACTGCGACGAATGAGGTGTGAGTGCTAGCAACAAGAAAATGCGCATTCGACTCATGCGAGATAGAGTTCGAACCAACACATCCATACCAACAATACTGCTGTACTAGGTGCAAGGAGCGCGCTCGTTGGCATCGTTCAGAACAGATTGAAAAATCCAAGAAACGCAGCCAAAAGTGGTACTCCGATCCGGAAAATAAGCTCAACCACAGGGTAGCTCGAAGGGGTAGACGCATGTCAGTAAAAACTGGTAGAGGTGAATGGGAGATGCCAGCCCCAATGATCGAATACCTACCGGGCGGATGCGTCCCGATTGCTATTGAGTGTGGGTATAAGTTCGAACATTGGCAACTTGCATCACTTCACGGAATGATGAGTACGATCACTGGACCTCACTCAGCCAACAACCCAGTATTTACACTGTTTCCGTGGCACATAGGGTGCGGATGGGCCGCGTACATTCGAGATATTGAGTTAGCCAGATCGATTGCCATGCGTACACACGTGGTCAACTTCAATGACCGTGAGCAGGAACTCGCTCTAGGATGGCTCGTACGTGTCAAAGCACCACAGATCAAGCCAGGTGCTTGGAAACTTCGAATCACAACTATTACACCTGTGTGTTGTCGCGCAACTGGAGGGACTTATTACATGGCTCCAACTGCGAACAACATCAAAGGGACTCTTGAGGTAAACGTTGCACGAAGGCTTGGAATAAAGACTGAGAAACACGACGTTCAGGTCAGATTGCTTGACTCAAAAGCCTTCTTAGACAAGCTTCGACTATCTGGCAATGGCAGCAAGCTTGGTGACATTTGTGGGTGGTCTGGAAGCATCGACATTGAAGTGAATGCGCTTGGTAGGCTTCTGCTTGAATGTGCCGCCCTCGGCATGGGATTGGGAGGCAAGTTGGCGTTTGGATTTGGGCGAATCAAGGTAGAGACAATATGAGGCCCTCGCCAAGTCAGCTGCTTCACAAAGCAATAGGAAGCCCGCGGGTTGACGGGTGCTCGGAGGCAAACGGTCTTTGCTACGTTTGCGCAGGTCCTGTAGTTCGAGGAAAACCCGTTGTCGACTGGTGTACTTCAAGTTACACAGATCAGAATCGTGCGCGTTGTCCTGCAGCAATTTACGTCTGTGAGGCATGTTGCATGCTTGCTGCACGTACTTTTCCAGTCCCTGGGCGCCCGCCAGGACAGTGTTCGGTTTGCGAGGGAACCGGAACTGTGAAAAAGATTCCTCCCAAGGGCAAAGGAAAGGCGTCCAAGATCGGAGACGCTTGCCCTAAGTGTGGTGGTACGGGCGAAGCGTCGTTCGGTGGCAACTTCCGCAATTACAGCCACCTATATGAGGAGGGGTGGGATTCACCGTCACTTCCGGATGGAACCGTGATCCCAGGCTACCTGAACGCATCAAAGGGAGAAAAACCGATCGTGCTTAACTTCCTAAGGCGTGACCACCACGGCATGTGGTTCGCTGCAATCGCAGACAGTGGACAGAAGCATGTGGTGCATCATACACCACCGAACCTGCTCGGTCCAGGCGGAACGGTGCTGTTCGAGGAGACGCTTGTTAGCATCCCACCAGGTCTCTCGCTGGTAGACGAAATGACAGCACTTCTCACCGCTGGAGCAACAAAGGAAGAGATTCTCATCGGAGAATATAGCCAGTTCACATGGCTGCGCTTGGAGACAGCAATCCGTGAATTTGAGGGTCGTAACGCGAAGCGGCGGCATACTGGGTGGTTTCGTTTGGCGCTATGGCTATCTCAACGAGATGAGGCAGCAGTAGCTATAAGGATTGAAGCCGAGAAGGCAGCAGAGAAAGAACGTAAGGCACGGACCAAACAGAGAACCAAGGAGACTCAAAGTGTTGAAACAGGAAGAAAGAAAGCATCTCGAAACACTTCTTGTCGAGATGCTGTTATCGATCCGAGACCGGTATGTGAAGGACAAAGGGGGGAAGGTAAAGCCGGACTACCTCGAACAGATCCAAAACCGAGCCAGAACAAGTGCAGAAATGTCACCGACCATCAATCGGTGGGTGAACGAGCTTCAAATAGACCTACAAATGCAGAGCATCGACACGTGGGGCAGCTCAGCCTCTTCAACGCTCCTTGATCTAGTAAGCTTCTGCGACGAACACTCGTGCCACAGAGAAGCGAAAATGATGGTAATTCGCGATGGTGCGTTCTTGTTTGCATTGCTCCGCAAACAGATCGAACTTCGCAAAGAAGAACGGGAGCGAGAGAAGCAGGAGCGAATCCTTGGGAAACTTACCAAGGAAGACATGTTGGCAGCAGCAGAAGAGAATGGATTGTTAGTTGAGGAAACGGCATAATGGAGACAACTCGATACATTTCGGTGGTCAGGGCAGTTCAACCGATCGCGCATCACAAGGGTAGTATCGGAAATCACGCAACGATCATGCGTGCAGCTGTAAGGCTTCCTGGCGGAGAGATCGCAGACGTGCCAGAGGGCACTGGTAACGCAGTTAGAAATCGATTACGCCGAGCTGCCGCGATCTGTTCATTGGACGCAGCTGGAATTCTGGGGGATCCCCAACTCGAACGTGGAGCGATGCGGCTGCTGTTCAACGGCGGAATGCTCACTGGAAAGGGTGATGGGACCACGATCAACATCGATCGATGGCGCGAGCTTGTGACGCTATTCCCGTTTCTTGGGATCCTTGGGGGTTGCATCGACAATCGTACCCAAGGCGGACAACTCAATGTTGACGCACTGAAGCTCATCTGCGAGGAAAACATGCACTCGCTAAATCCATGGACGCGACAGTGGCTCAAGGATAACAATGAAGGGATCTGCGAAAGCTCCTACCTACTTGAGAAAGTTCAACGGGTGAATATGGACCCGGAGATCCTTCCCGAGAACCTGAAACTGCTTTCGGAGGGTGCGAGGTTACAAGTCTATAACAAGCTACTAGCACAGGGTAAAGCTCACGAGGAGGGGAACGCGATCGAGGCCGCAAAAGTCAAGAGCGACATGATGCCGCATACGTTCGAGCGAATCATTCGCGGGTCATTGTTTCAACTGTCGTTCTTGTTGAGGTCTTATAACGAGCTTGAGCGAGACGCTTTCGAGTACGCCTACTCCTGCCTATTGAACAACTTCCGTTTCGGAGGAAAACAAGCATCAGAACACGGGGAACTCGAATTCCTTGCGGGTGCCAGGGTTCACTTCAAACAATACACAGGAGAGCTCGACATCGGTGAGCGAAAAGGAACCGGTGATCTGTTCCGAGCGCACGTTACCGATCACAAGGAACAGCTGGTGAACTGGTTACGGCACGAGGTAGCAGCGTGAACTACGAGCCAATCAAGGTCAGCTGCAAGCTTGCCGAGGGGTTCGTAATGCGAACCCCTACCGTGTTGGATTCACTATTGGCCGCAGTGATAGCAATGCGTGAGCAGTTGCCTACTCCGATATCCGAGGACGAAATCAAAGAGATCCCAGTACCCATTGACGAAGCTGCTGGGATTCGACTGTGCTCATCGGCCATGTTTGAGATAGAGGAGACATTCGGCTCATTTCGAACACGACGCCCACCAATCGAAGAATACTGCCACTTTGGAAAGCGTGGTGGTTCCGTATCGATTGCTAGTGGCCCCGACAAGCTCTATATGATGGAGTATGACTACCAGTTCGCAGTTGACGACAAAGTGACATGGTTTGCATTGGGAGACATTGTCAGTGTACACAACTTACTGACGGATGTATTCTACCTCGGCAAACATCGCTCAATCGGCAAAGGGCGGATCATTGAAGGCTCATGGAAGGTTGAAAGCTGTAAACCCTGGGGTGAAGGGTTTCCGGTGGTTCATAACGGCACTCCGAAGCGTCCCTTGCCGTTAGGTTGGCCTGGCGTGGCCACGACAACCAGGACCGGTTACGCAACGTTACGACCCCCCTATTGGATGTACTCTCGTGAGGAAGCCTGCTTCCTCCCAGGATAGATGAAAGCTCTAGCTTGCACGCTCGACACATGGGATGCCTTCGCAAGGGCCACCGGAAGAACTGAGACCACCGGTCTCACGTTTCCCCTACGAATACTCGAGATTATCGGAAAGCCCTACGGACTAGAGCTCGAATACGCGAACAAACTGAACCGCCATGACGCAGTGTTCATAGCGGTTCACGACTTTAGTTCGATGCTGTCCCTTGGAAAGGCGATGCAGAAGCTGAAATTGCCGCTACTTGCCAAAGACCGCGACCGAAGTCACCCGCTCGTATGGATGGGCGGACAAGGTACACGCAATCCGCTACCTATTGCCGATATTGCTGACTTGATAGTGCTTGGGGATGCAGAGCTCTCGCTGCCTCAATTACTCCAAATATGGGAGCGAAATGGGAACAGTAGAGAGTTCCTGGTGGGAGCGTCTACTGTCTCTGGGGTATTCGTTCCTTCGATCCACAACGAAAATGAGGTGACCCTGAAAATGGGTTGGTCACCGGATATACGAACTTCACTTCAAAGCAGAAGCCTACCAATGGAACAGCATGCCAGAATCGAGCTCTCGCGTGGATGCAAGAGCAAGTGCTCATTCTGCGGACTCGGATGGATGGGTCCAGTTCGACATAACACCTTGGACGACGTACGGGATGCTATCCGAGGAGTGCCTTCGGTCCACCTGCAGGCTTGCGATGCCGAAGCTTACCCGGACATCGTTCGGTTGCGTGAGTGGATGCGCGAGAGAGGAATCAAAGACACCGGGTGTACCTCACGTCTCGATTCTAATTACGATGCTAGGAGCGAATTTCTATTCGACAAGTTGTTCAATTTCGGAATCGAGGCTGTGACCGAGCGTGTCCGCCGCAAAATCGGCAAGGCCAGACTAACGAACGACTTCATCGTTGAGGCTATGTGCGGGCTATACGAGAGACAGAAAACGCGGAAGGGTGAAGCCTGTGAGAAGACCAATTGGCACATGATCTCTGGACTTCCGGGGGAGTTGGTATCTGAAACCGCGGAACTGGCGCAGACAATCCGAAGGCTCGATGCGACAATGCTGGAACGGAGAATCACCGGGCAGCTAACGATCCGATGGCAACCGTTACTACCCTGTCCTGGGACACCACTGCAGTGGTGTCCCATTGGGCCGGATTGCGAGCCGTGGAGTAAGGCCTTGGCCAGAAACATCCGCAAAACGTACTGTCTGAAGCTAGAACATGGTTCCGGGAGACAGGAACGAAAGCACGCCCTGACCTGTATACTGATGCGGTCAGGGCGTGTGGGGGCAAAGCTGATCGCACTTGAGTCAAAGTCTGCGGTTACCCCAGTTGCCGCGGTCGAGCTTACCGGGACGACTACCGGTAAGCTCGACCTTAGTGGTCCGCTTCCATGGGATTTCGTGCATGGTTACTACCCGCGAGGGGTGCTCGAAAAGGCCTACAAAAAGACCATACAATGCACGTAGACTGGAACGAGGAATCAGTTAGATCGTTTTGGCGGAAGAAGCTCGTGAAAAACGAATCCATCCGTAGACTCTGTAAGAAACAGACGCATCCCCGGCTTCAATTCCGGGTACTTCGCCACATCCTCAGCGGTAATAGTGAACTTGAAAATCGTATCATCCACTTCGTCTGCCATACCCTTTTGGGCGCGTTCCCAAAAGTCAAGAACAAACTTGGGCTCTCCTTGAAACTTGTCAGTCAATCGATCTCCATTCAGCATACCCTCTATTACGCATGAAGAACCAATAACTAAACCAAGAATCCGAATTTTGGTGTATTAGCACCCCATGGAATACTCAATTCTGGTTGAAGGTGGGTCTATCACATTGGACGAAAAGGTGGATTGTCGAAAGATTATCGACGGTTGCATCTACTTAGGCCTTCTCGCCAATTCCAAAAGTGAAGTCAAAACCGAGTCAAAACCCATCTACCTGAAGGTCAGTGCGTACTACTTCCTCAACCTTGGGTGCCTCGTCATGCTTCGAAACATCAAAGACGACACCGTCCTCGAACACCGATCTGCCATCATCGCTTGGCAGGGTGGTCTCGTAACGCACATGGAGGTGGACCGTTTCTTGGCCCAGTCCATTCATTGGTCTGCTGTTCGGATAAGAGATGCGGACTTCCTTGGCGGGAGGTTCGCCAAGGGCTACTTCGAACCAGCATCATCTCTCGCCGAAATCTTCAACCCATCTGAGCCCAGGGTGCCCACTCCAATGAGCGCGGCTCCGGTTCCTAGTTGAGGATTGACATAGTATTGAAGCTTGAGCACTGTTCCGCATTGTATGGAACCCAAGAAACTCCGGCAATACGGTAAGGTAATTAACTTCAACCCTATTATAATGGGCTACCCAATCCGTTCGGTTGCTCCTGCCAAGGGACTTCGTTCAGGTCCCCACCGGGATGGGGACCTGAACAGTGCTCTAGCTATACAGTCTCCTCAGGCACCTCCAACTTCAATGGTACGAGTAAGTCGATACCAAAGGGTCTTGAATCGGGGGAAATGGTTAATCTAGTGACATCAGAACCGAGAGCAGTGAACGGGACAACCCATGAGTCAGCGTAGGTTGGAAGTAAAGGTCCTCCCCGCGAATGGGTCAAGTCCTGAGGTTGTCGAGATCCCACTAGACAATCCGTCAGCCAGCAAGCTCAACTTGTTCGTCTTTCGACGCCCGACCTCTATGGGCGAACGGGACATCGAAGAGCTCGTTCAGATCTCAACTCAGGTATCTGGGCATCCAGGTGCTGCGATAATTCTCGGAGAAGAAGACAAGTTTGAAGTGTATGAAGTAGAGATCCCAACCCGGTACGAAAGAAAGCCGGTCATCTAGTTTCGGTGTACTTGATTGAATGCGACCGCGCTACGGAGATTGGGTGCAAACCCTGACAGGACATAGATTCTATGTCCTAGACCCAGAACCAGAGGACATACAAATCGCAGATATCTCTGGTTCCTTGGGGAAAATCTGCCGATTCAACGGGCACCCCCGAATCCCATACTATGTCGGCCAACATTGTGTCTTGGGCTCTCACGTTGTCGAGGAGCAGACTCACAACTTGATCCTAGCCTTGGCGTTTCTCCTTCATGACTCGGGAGAAGCCTATTTGATGGACATGGTCCGTCCGTTGAAAGTGATGCCTGAGTTGGAAGCCTACCGTTTGGCTTCCAAGAGACTGGATAGGGTGATCGAGAAGCGGTTCAACTTACCAGAGGGGATCCTGGACCACCAAGTCATCAAGGAAACGGACAATCGAATGCTCTTCACTGAGAAGAGAGACCTGCTCGTTGCTCTTCAGTGGGATCAATCAGCCCAACCTTACGACTTCAAGATCAAACCTTGGAGCTGGCAGAAAGCTCAGAAGAGGTACTTGTTTCGATATCACGAGTTGTGCCTAAGGCTTGATGGTTATCCAGAGATGGCTACCAAAGCACTCTCCTTGACTCGATTGCTACCAGTTGTCGGCAAGTTCTCGACTAGAGAACGGTAGCCACTCCATCGTCCACAGGATGATCACTTAGCACCAGCTTGATGGTGGAGACCAGCTCGGTCAAGTGAAAGGGCTTGGACAGAAAGTAAGGAAAACCCTCAAGATCCGGCCATCCTGAGACCACGATGAACCTGTCCTTCAGCTGGAGGTCTTTATCGACGAGCCATTGATACAATTCCGTTGCTGTACCGGCACCCAACTTGAAGTCAGCCACGATTACTTCGACTAATCCCGTAGCTATGATACGCTTAGCCCCCTCTACGGAGTCAGTCTCCTCAACAATGTAGTTTTCGGCTTTCAGAAAAGTCCGTATCAGCTTCCTGAGAGCAGACTCATCCTCCACCAGCAAAACGCGGTTCATTCCTTACCTATTCAAAAGTAGAATCCTACGTGCCATGAAAGTCCCTGAAAGAGTCCGTTTTATCTGCAGTATCTTGAATCAAGCAGGCTTTGAAGCCTGGGTTGTTGGTGGCGCAGTGCGCGACTCTATACTTGGCCGAGAAGCTCACGACTTCGATGTGGCCACTAATGCTCTCCCTGATAGAGTCGTCAGGCTGTTCAGTCGTGTCATTGAGACCGGTATCCAACATGGAACGGTCACGGTCATGATTGAAAACGAGGGCTTCGAGGTCACCACCTTCCGTGGTGAAGGTACCTACTCGGATGGGCGCCACCCAGATAGTGTCAGGTTCTTGGACTCTATCATCGAGGACTTGGCTCGTCGAGACTTCACAATGAATGCGGTCGCGTACGACCCCTTGACAGGGAAGTTCTGTGACCCCTTCGGTGGGGTGCAGGATATCGAATGCATGCTCATCCGAGCTGTAGGATCTCCTGAAGAAAGATTCCAAGAAGACGGCTTGAGAGTCATGCGAGCTATTCGTTTCATGAGTACTCTGGGATTCTCCATTGAACCACGTACTCTCGAAGGTATGGCGAAGATTGATTCCCTAGCCTCCCTAGCCAAGGTCAGCGTTGAACGGGTCAGGGACGAGCTCTTTAGGATCATGGGCTCGAAAGCACCCTCTCGTTCAATGAATGCCATAGTTCATACCGGAGTCTTGGACGTGATCCTACTAGAGATGCGCCCGATGGTTGGGTGTACTCAAAATCGGTACCATTCCTACGACGTTTGGACCCACACGATGGTTACTCTCGACCATTGTCCGGATGACAACCCTATCCTCAGGTTTGGGGCTCTCTTTCACGATATCGCAAAGCCCGAGGTGAAAGGGGTTCACCCAGTCCATGGGGATGCCACTTTCTACGATCATGAGCTGGTGGGGGCAAAGAAGACCGATGAGATCTTGACTCGGTTGAGGTTCTCAACCGAAGATCGGGAGAAGATTGTTCACTTGGTTGAGCACCACTTCATCCGGTACGAACACGAGTGGTCGAATTCAGCGCTTCGTCGTTGGGTTCGGAAGGTTGGATTGGAGAGCGTCCCCACTTTCTGCACTCTCGCCCGGGCGGACATCGCCGGGAAAGGGCCTATAGCCACAGTTGAATCCGAGAATTCAGTCATTGATGACCTGGAGAATCGGGTATCCAGACTGCAATTGACCGAAGTGATCCCAACGTCAATCAAGGTGCTTGCCATCGACGGGAACGACGTGATGGCTCACTTGGGTATAGGACCAGGCCCTAGGATAGGAAGAGTGCTAGAAAGCCTTCTAGACGCCGTAACGGAGGACCCAGAACTCAACACCCGGGAGAAGCTCTTGGAGCTTGCCAGGGAAGTTCAAGTGTGAGAAAAAGTGCAAAACGAGATGCTACTAGTACTCGGCTTGTCCTTCTTGGCTATACTCGTAATAACCACGGTCATCATCACGCTAATCGTGGTCAACCTCCGTGACTGAAAAAACCGCGGATACAGCTGAAAGAGCTGCAGGCCGAAACGAAATCAGTGTGAACAGTTCGTATGTAGCCTTAAAAAGCGAGACCCCAAGTCGGAGGAAATGGGGTCTCGCCGAAGAACGGCATCAAATGGCAATTTACGATGAGCAACAATACATCATTGATCCCCAATAAAAGGATTCTACATTTCTCGGGGGCACGGGATCCCAGTTGCCATTCTACCCGCTAGGTACTCTCTTTCGGCTTCTTCTACCTCTTCTGGCAAAAGCTCTCCCCCAAAAGTACTGTTCATGATGTCCTTGACTTTCATGTCTTCTGGGAGCAAGTCCTCAAGACAGAACAGTCCCTTAGTGGCTTCTCCGTTGTCGCCTTCGATATTGGACTCAACAAACAGATGCGGGTAGCCCTCGTTGTCAATAACGAGTTGCCACTTGCCACTCTTGGGACGAATTACGCCTTGTGCCTGAGGATCACGGTCATAACGACCGACGATTATGTCTTCCACGTCAATACCCTTTCGAGCTCCTCACGGAGCGGTTAGGGCCAGTGGTCATCCCCCATTGGCTCCCCAAGCCTAAGACACCAAGAACGGGAGGTCAAGAAAATTCTTGCAGGTACCTTTGAGCCACTAAAGTCACGAGGTCGTCCATCGACGAGAAGACGGATCTGAAGGATTCAAGCTGATCTCGATCCATGTCCATCTCCAACACGTAGTGAGTGAAAGCTTCAGCGAAAGCCTCATCTATATTGGCTCCCCCATACTCGGAAACTGGGGCGACAGGGCGAGTATCCTCTCTGAATCTTCGATCCCAATCCTCTACGACTCTCTTCCCCTTAGTATTCTCGTACTCGTTGGTTGCCTCAACCGCAATCGTCACATAATGGTGCGCAGCCTTAACCGTACGATTGATCAAATCTAGCGTCTTGTCTAGCCACTTACCTCGCTCGACTCGGAACACTTGATTGAAGTCAGTTCCATCTGGGTACTTGTTCACAGTGCTATTCAAGACTTCACTCATATTCGCACAAGTGGTGTGCACCTCAGCAACCAGATCTAAGACATCTAGTAGGGCTTTCCTGACTGTCTGATTAAC